>WNFL01325218.1_pt1 | contig 12434 bp, 12 predicted proteins | sample 5400361 | NCBI WGS metagenome assembly WNFL01 (sample SAMN13153351, study PRJNA577476) | soil metagenome | isolation source: 40 cm soil on Douglas fir-dominated hillslope | place: USA:California | collected 2013-09-17
TGACCGCTCAGAGCGGTCGGACGGCTTGGGCCATTTGAGTTTAGAAAATCAACGTTCAAATGTGAGCCGGCATTCGTGATTTGAAAAATGATCGGTTGCTCGTCAAATTCAAGAGCTTTAGTAATGACATCTCCTTCAATACGATGCAAAACCTCATGAGGCGATCGCTTCAGAAACGAAAGACATAATTCGTAAGAAAAATTTTCTGGCAATTGAATATTCATTTTTTTATACCGCAAAGACGCTAAGGCGCAAAGAAAAACAAATTCACCCGCGTCTTCGCGCCTTGACGGTTAATTTCTTTAGTCATTTTTTCAGCAACAATCGGGTTGAGCAATTTTATCCGATCTATGATCTTTGACTCATGAAAAATGTAGGCACACTCAATTGGAACGAAATCAATCAAGAACTCAATCAAAAAGGATTTGCTTCTATCCCAGAACTCTTATCTAAGGAAGAATGCGAGCAATTAATTCATTTATATTCAATGCCACTTTACAGAAGTGTAATTAACATGCAGCGCTATCGCTTTGGCTTGGGCGAGTATAAGTATTTCAATTACCCGTTACCCAAAACTATTCAAACCTTGCGCGAGGAGTTCTACCCGAAGTTGGCAGTTGTAGCCAATCAATGGTCGGAGTTATTCGCAATCGAAACAAAATATCCGTCCGATCACAGCGACTTCATTTCCATTTGCAATAAACATAATCAGCAGCGGCCTACGCCCTTGATTCTTTATTATCAAAAAGGAGGTTTCAATACCTTGCACCAGGATTTGTATGGTGAAGTCTATTTTCCTTTTCAAGTGGTGATCGTTTTATCACAACAGGGAAAAGATTTTGAAGGTGGCCAGTTGGTAATGACCGAGCAACTGCCCCGGGCACAATCAAAAGCAAACGTGCTCACTCCCAATCAAGGCGATGCCATAATTTTCACTACGAACTTTCGACCTGTTAAGGGCACGAAGGGTTATTACAAATCACGAATGAAACATGGCGTGAGCGAAATAAAGTCGGGTGAGCGTTATGCGATGGGAATTATTTTTCATGACGCTGTTTAATTGATTACAGATAGAAGATAACAAATTTCAAATTCAAAATATCGGGTTCCATCTGTAATCTGTAATTTGTAATCTGCTACTGATGTTAAAGCACTTTGAACTGAGTAAAACTGATATCTTTCAACTGATCCGCGAACGCAAGATTCGATTTGCCGGAAATGTGAAGCTGAAAATTTACGGGAAACTTAACTGCTGGTCGGGCAAACGAATGAAAAAAGAGAATCGTGTTTTTTTTGAAAATGAAACCGAAGCTATTCAATCCGGGTTTCGGCCGTGCGGTCACTGCATGAAATAACAATTCACGATTCAAAATCCACAATTGAGTGCATCCCGCGGACAACTAACCGCATTCGACATGATCCATTAAAACTTTTAGCTCTACTTATCCGTCTTAGCATAGTCAAATCCGGCAAACTATGCTCAAAAACTACCTGAAGACTGCCTTCCGAAACCTCTGGAGGGAGAAAAACAAAACCACTTTAAACATTATCGGCTTGACTATCGGCATTGCCGGCAGTCTCGTTCTCTTTTTGTTGATCCGCCATCATAATAGTTTTGATCTCAACCACTCGAAACGAGATCGCATTTATCGGGTGGTGACCATGTCTGACGGAAACAACGGGAAAGATTATACGAGTGGAGTTCCTTCTGTTTTGCCAGAAGCATTCAAAATTGATTTTCCGGAAGCAGAAGAGGTTACATTCACTTCGTACCGCATGGGTGCATTGATCACCGTTCCTCAAAAATCAGGAGAGCCCAGGCGTTTTGAAGAAGGCGCTGGAGTAGCCTTCGCGCAGTCTAGTTTCTTTAAAATATTTGATCGTAAAATTACTTCAGGCAATGCCCTCAAGGGTCTCGAGAACCCCAACGAAGCTGTAATATCAAAAAGCCTGGCCATAAAATATTTCAATAAAGAGGATGCCTTAGGTGAAGTGCTGGAATACGATAAGCATCAATATAAAATCACAGCGGTAATGGAAGATGCTCCCTCCAACACCGATTTTCCATTTAGTTTGATGCTGTCATACGCGACAATAAAAAGTGAACTTGACAAACACGGATGGCACAGCATCTGGAGTGATGAGCATTGCTATTTCACGCTCAGAGAAGGGGCAAAAGCAACTACAGTAGAAAGCAGGATACCTGCCTTTGTGAAAAAATATTTAGGTGAAGAAAATCGCGACAACCAAACGTTTGCTTTGCAGGCATTGAACACCATTCATTTTGACGAGCGATTCGGCAATTACAATTATAATACGGTAAGTAAATCCATGCTCCTTGCGCTTAGCGTCATTGCCCTGTTTTTAATAGTCACTGCCTGCATCAATTTTATCAATCTTTCCACTGCGGATGCAATCAAGAGATCAAAAGAAGTAGGTATTCGCAAGGCGCTTGGAAGTACACGTCAGCAGCTTGTTGTCCAGTTTCTTGGAGAGACTTCCCTGATCACGTTGTTCTCCGTTGCTCTTGCGTTTATTGTTAGTCTGCTTTCATTGAAGTTTCTCAATTCGTTTCTTGGGTTAAAACTTTCTTTGTCCCTTACTGATCCAATCATCGCTGGTTTTGCAATCGGTGTTACGATTGTGGTTTCGTTACTTTCCGGGCTTTACCCATCTCTTGTAGTTTCAGGCTATCAGCCGGCATTGGCATTGAAGAATAAAATCAGCAATAAAAATTCATCGGGCTATTTATTGCGCAGAACACTGGTCGTTACTCAATTTTTTATTTCGCAGATTCTGATCATTGGTACCATCGTGCTTATCGCTCAGATGAATTACTTCCGAAATAAAGATCTTGGCTTCCGTAAAGATGCAATCATTAGCATCCCTGTTCCTGTTCGTGAAGAGCCCATCACCTCCGACAGTTCAAAGTCAAGCAGGATGCGTACGCTGCGCACCGAAGTGACGCGATTGAAAGGAGTTGAACTGGCTAGCCTTAACAACACACCTCCCGCTTCGAACAGCGTCTCCGGCACCGGTTTTTCAATTGAAGGCAGTGATAACTTTTATGAAACACAAGTCAAAACGATCGACAGCAGTTACGTTCATCTTTTTGGATTGCAATTGGTAGCCGGAAAAAATTTGGCTGATTATGATACCGCGCAAGGTTTTATCGTAAATGAAAAGTTAGCATCAACCGCAGGCTATAAAAACCCAAATGAAATTATAGGTAAGGTGATCCGCATGTGGGGCAAGAAACTTCCTGTGGTAGGAGTGGTAAAAGATTTTCATACAGTATCACTTCGTAGCCCCATCGAGGCAACCATCATGCTGAATCGAATTCGCAATTACCGTTCGCTGGCGGTAAAGATTTCTCCGGTTGGCATGCAAGAGACGATCAAAGAAATTCAAAAGAAGTGGGAAACACTCTATCCGGATTTTATTTTCTCGTATGAATTCCTGGAAACACTCTATCCGGATTTTATTTTCTCGTATGAATTCCTGGACGAATCGATTCGCAAGTTTTACGAAGATGAGCAACGCACCTCTGCCCTACTCGCTATTTTCACTTCACTGGCTATTTTTATCGGATGTCTTGGTTTGTTTGGCCTTGCTTCGTTCATGGCCAACCAGAAGACCAAAGAAATAGGAGTACGCAAGGTGATGGGCGCCAGTGTGCAAAGCATTATTATACTTTTCTCGAGGGAGTTTGTGTTTTTGATTGCTATCGGTTTTTTAATTGCTGCGCCTATAGCCTGGTATTTTTCAAACGAATGGCTGAATCAGTTTGCTTATAAGATCACGGTTGGCCCGGTTGTTTTTGTGCTCGGCCTTGCCTCCACTTTTTTGATCGCCATTTTTACTGTGGGCTATCGCTCCTTCAAAGCTGCTTCTGCCAACCCGGTGGATTCTTTGAAGTACGAGTGAGACGGATTCTTTAAACAGCTTCTTCCTAAATTCACGAGCAAAGAGACACTCTTAGTCGAAGAAATGAGAACAAAAATATTTAGGAGTTGAAGATTTCAAAATTAAGAGCGAAAACAATGCCTGTAACATTGGTAGCTGTTGCATAACTATCCTTGCGAATAAGAAACTCTAAAAACATCAAATCACAAAATCATTTTGTGAACAACTCACGGATAATTTCATCCACATAATCCGACAACGCCTTATAGTCAAAAAGTTGGGTGCAGGCCGCCTGTGATAAAAAGAGCGATAAAAAATTAAGTATCTTTGAACATGTACTTGATGACTTTAATAAAAGAAAGCTACTCGGATTTTGTTGACTTGTGTCGTTCACATAAGGTTGACAAAATTTACGCTTTTGGATCATCCATTACCGACCATTTTGATCCCAAAACAAGTGACATTGATGTGGTCGTTAAAATTGACATTGACGACCCCGTTGACCGTGGCGAAGCACTTCTTTCGTTATGGGACAACCTTGAGATTCTTTTTAACAGAAAGGTGGACTTATTGACAGAGGACTCGATTCGGAATCCGTATCTCAAGTCAAACATAAATCGGACAAAAAAATTGATCTATGACCGAGAAGGAGAAAAAGTTTTTGTCTGACATTTCTAGTTCAATCGAACTGATTGAGAACTTCACCCAAGATTTAAAGTCGTTTACTGAGTACCAAAATGACCTAAAGACCAAAGGGGCTGTTGAGCGACACCTAGCGATTATTGGAGAAGCTGTAAACAAGTTTTTGAAGGAGTCTGATGCAAATGACCTCAAAAATGCGACACAGATAATAAGTTTGAGAAACAGACTTATTCACTCTTACGACAATGTGGATGACTCAATTATTTGGTCGATCATCACCCGACATTTACGACCACTTAAGGATGAAGTTAATAAGAAGCTTGAGTAAGCCGGGCCAGCACCCAACAAATGTGTTTTGTGCCAACTTGGGGTGATCGCTAAGTTTGTAGAGTTCGTTTCTTTATTTAGTTTCGTCACGGTCGACAATGACGTGTTTCATAAACCCAAGCCCATCATAAAAACGAAGCCGTTGGCCGCCATGCATTCTAGACAATGAGAACAATACTACTAATCCAGACATTTCTTTTGTTGGGAGCATTTACGAATGATTCTCAAACTTTGGACTTGAAATATTTTTCAATTGAAGTTCCTAAAAAGTGGAGATACATAAGACAACAGGGTATTGATTCATTTGTCGGTGAAATAAGGGGACCAAAAGTAAAGTTGTCTTTTGATTGCAGTAACATGGGATATGCAAATAATCTTATTCAGACACCTGAGGAATATATTGAAAGGCAAGTGTCAATCTCTTATTCATTTTTGTTTAACAAGCCTGATGTCCATTATACCCTTGGAAAAAACGTAAAGAATGTTAAAATGGAGGAAATGAAAAAACTAAACACAACAGACTCCTCCCTGGTCAAAGTAGAACCCTTTATTCGACCATCGACAAAAATTTACTTACCAACTAAAAGGGACTTGGGGAAATTCAAGGATGCGGATTACTTAATCGATTTAACTTATAAGGACAGTACAATCACGGTTGGGGTAACTCTTCCTAACGACATAAGAAAACACAATATCAAGATCGACACCATTGGGCAGTATGTAATTAAGACTATTTGGCCAAAGAAGACAGGGGAAGGAATAACTGGTGTTTATTACAGAAAAATCAACAGTAGATTTGACTTGCAGATAAACGGAAAGAATCTAGGAGAACAACAACAGGGCGAAGCACTAAGAGCATTTAAGACAATTCAAATAAGGGAGTGACGAACGTATAGCACTAACAAAGTCCTAGCGAAAGCGACAGTAGTTAATTTGAGCCTTGTGCTCCTTTTTACTTTGATGTCTTGTGACAGGTTACCGCCTCTAAATGGCCCGCTTCAACAAGCCCACTTGATCCTAGCGTTGCAACACACTAACTTCCTCGCTGAATTCAAAACATGAAAGACTACAAAAAATATTTCGTCATTCCTGCGCCACCCGAAGATGTGTATCGCGCACTCACGCATCCCGCAACAATTCATTTGTGGAGTGGTGAAGAAGCAGAAATGTCTACCGAGGCGGGAAGTGAATTTTCGTTGTGGGAAGGAAGCATCGTGGGGAAGAACGTTGAATTTGTGCAAGACAAAAAAATAGTTCAGCATTGGTATTTTGGCAATCAGCAGGAAGATTCAATAGTCACGATCATTTTGCATGCTCACCCTACTGGAACATCAGTCGAACTTCGCCACACAAACATACCCGATGAAGCTTATGATGATATTGTCGAAGGGTGGAATGAAACCTACTTTGGATCATTGATCGAATTTTACGAGGAATGACCTCCGTCTAGCGTTGAGTCTGCTTATTCTTAAATTTTTTGTTAAACCGGATCGATTATCTATTTAGTTGGCCGTTGGTGCGAAAGTCAGTATCTCACGCACTTAATGATCGTTGTTAGTTTTTATAATCAAAACCTACCAACAATGAAAACTATCGTCTACCTGGTTCTCCTTTTATCTGCGTTACCCTCTTTTTCACAGAAGAAAGACACCGTCCTAATTCTTGCAGGGAGTAAAATTTTAAAATCAAATCTGTTGCGAGATTATAAAGGCTCGTATGATTTTTTTAACTCTAAAGACGGAGTTGAGACTTTGGTGGGTAGCCTGGAGGATCATTTCCAAATCTTTACAAAAAACAAAGAGCCGATGGCATTGCGTGTCTGCAAAATTACTTTTGGAGCTAACTCAATACTCGATAGCGGGCTCTGTCGATTGCAAGGGCTTGCTCCCATCTACCATCGATCGGTTCAAACCAAGAAAAATATGGATTTGAAATTCAGCGGAGAGCAAGTGACCGGGAAGATTATATTCAAAAATGATAATCCAAAAGTGGAGGCCATCGACTACAAAACTCCTTCGCCCTTATTCGATTCGTTTTATGAAGATATTCTTGCCAAAGTCATTGATCTTGAAAACGGAACGCTCTTTCGGTTTCCGGAATACATTTATGAAAAAGGAGGAACGGTTTGGTCAGTGGGTGAAATTTTGAATAATGAAGGGGCATCTGAGCGAGTGGTGAAATTCTACGAACTGAACCCTAAAAATGAAATTACAAGGACAACAACATTTACGATCAACAAATCTACCAGCGAGATTGTAAGGAGAGAATATCAAATGGGCAGCAATACCATTATCATGAAAAAGAAATCTTAAAAACTTTGCATCGCTGACTCGGGCAAAATCTTTATGAGGTTTTTGATATTACAGTCTTACCTTTAATCTTTGTCCTTCAATACATGCGATGAACCTACTCCGCCCTTCTTCCTGGAAAGATTACGAACTCATAGACTCGGGCGATGGCGAAAAACTAGAACGGTTCGGAAAATTTATTTTGATTCGTCCTGAACCACAGGCGATCTGGCAAAAATCAAAATCGCAAGAGGAATGGAACAAACTCTCACACGCTCATTTCAGTCGCGAGCAAAAAGATCATTTCCGTTTTGGTGATGAAGTGAAAGGCGGTTGGAAAAAAAAACAATCCATGCCTGACAGTTGGAACGTAAACTACGAATACAATAATTTGTCGCTCACACTTCGGCTGGCGCTCACCAGTTTCGGTCATGTCGGTATTTTCCCTGAGCAAGGTGAAAACTGGAATTTTATTTTTGATACGATTTCCAATTGGAAAAATCCGTCACGCGTATTAAACCTCTTTGCTTACACCGGTGCCGCATCTGTTGTTGCACGCCAGGCAGGCGCAGAAGTAACGCATTGTGATGCCTCACGGCCAGGGTTGAATTGGGCAAACCAAAACATGCAGCTCAACCAGCTCGACAATATTCGCTGGGTGTATGAAGATGCCTTGAAGTTCGTTAAGCGTGAAGCGAAGCGTGGAAATAAATACAACGGCATTATCATGGATCCACCGCCCTACGGCCGCGGCCCCGAAGGCGAGAAGTGGACGCTACAAGAAAAATTAGATGAGCTCATTTACCTGAGTAGCCAACTGCTCGAGGAGAAAACCCGATTTTTTATTTTGTCGATGTACGCTGTGGGCTTATCGGCAACCGTGGGTCTCAATGTGGTGAAGACGCATTTCAAAAGTAATGCGATTGAGTACGGAGAATTTTATCTCAAACCTGAACAAGGAAGCGATCTTCCGATGGGCACATTCGTGCGATTCAAGAATTAGAATTCCCTAAAAAATAACAACAAGCATCTTTTTAGATCAGTGGCAGCATTGAAATATTTAGATCAATCGGATTTTGCGCGGATGTAAAGTTTTGGCATATTTGCACCCCAGTTTTCACAAAAAGCCTAAGTGGCGGTCCCGATAGCTATCGGGAGGTAGACGCCAACTTGAGTTATTTTTATTCTAATGATGCCTAAGTGGCGGAACTGGTAGACGCGCACGACTCAAAATCGTGTACCGAAAGGTGTGCCGGTTCGATTCCGGCCTTGGGTACTAAAGTAAAGTTTGAAGCCATCTGAAAATGTCAGGTGGCTTTTTTATTACGAGAGTTTTGGATAGGGATTCTCATCAACTCAAAGTCTCACCCGGCAGACCTCTGCTTGGCGGTCAATGATTATGATAAACCGAGTCATTCGAATAAGGGCCAGCTTGAACAACGGGTTCATTGCAACCGTTCTTATAGGTAGTTGCGTGACCGTCAATGTTGGAGCCCATACATCTGGGTTTAGCGGTGTCGTTTCCAACAAGCTCACGTGATCTGACCATACTGACATTACAAACTGAGTTCAACTCTTTCTCACCAATGGAATTTGTAAATTAGTAGGCCTATTCTCCTCTTTGTCGAAACCTCTGCCATCAATATTTCTCGCTCCCCAGAACATCATATCGCTGTGAATGTAAATCAAGTCATATTCTGAAAAGACCTGGCCCTCCACTAGCCCAAAAGGAGCGAACGATTTCTTAAGAATACTCTGCGTTCCGTTAACTTCCCATTTGTTGTAGCCTCGACTCGCCAACTGATTCAACACATCTGCGAATCCCTGCAGAAGTGGAGTGACCTCGTACTCTTCATCCGCAATAAAATTGACTTTATTTGCATCTGCAGCAATGGGATGCAGGCCTTTCCATTGCATATGCCCTTTGATAAGCAGCTTTGCCAGCGGAACTTTACCATAGGGATCGGCCATATTGATTATTTCCAGTTCAAATTTGTCACCTTGACGATAGACGAATTTGCGAGTCAGGTAAAAAGGCTTGAGACTCCCGTCCGCATTTTTGATACTACTGGGCCTGATTTCAGGAGCGATACTTTGCCATTGACCTCCTGAAATGAATTGTTTGATTTGTTCCAATGTCATCGTTCAAAATTTTAATTTACTAAATCTATATTTACAATCTGATGTTAAAAAGAAGTCCTTAGATGAAGACTTAGTACAAAATTATAGACCAATGGCCACTAAAAGAAAAGGACGGGATTTTAATCCAACCAATTGTGGTGTAACGCACTTTTTGAACCGGGTTGGCGGCAAATGGAAGGTGCTTGTCATTTACGGGATAAGCAAAGGCTGCAATCGCTTTAGCGCGCTTCGAAAAGCTATTCCTTCAGTCAGCAAGCAGATGCTTGTGAACCAACTTCGAGAGTTGGAAGAAGATGCTATTATTGAAAGATCGGTCTTTGCTGAAATCCCACCCAGAGTGGAATATAAACTTAGCCGATACGGAAAATCACTCATGCCGGTAATTTATCTCATTCAAGATTGGGGACTGAAAGATTTGAAGAGATCCACCAAGAGCAAAAAAATATACAATTAGATAATTTCTTTTCTAAGCAATATTTTTCAGATTCGATTTTTAGATAATTAAGTCAGTGGTCTATCGAAGTATCAAGGCTTGAGTGAAATTTACTTGTCAACAATTTAACCAGCCAGCCCTCCCATACTTCTTCTACACTGTCTATAATTGGCTTTAATCTATCGCAAAGGTAGAAGTGGCATTTACAGAAAAAGATTGTGGCCCACGCTAATCGTATGCAGAAAAGATTCTGACCCAAGAAAACGCCATGAACTTTCCAAAGGAAGATTATGAAATATGGCCAATGTGTCAACCCAAATTTGGCGCTCATTTTTAATAAAGCAGCCATAACTATTCGTGATGAATCTTTATCTCGTCCTGATCAAAGGAGAAAATTGCTCACCTCTTACCGAATTTTGCTCCATCCCACACATACGACTCAATGTTCTCATTCTCACCCTTGGTGATCTTATATTCTAGGCTATTCACCTGGGCGCTTCCTTTAAGAAAAGTGATTACCCCGCTCATTTCATCATCATTGTGTGTTCCGGTTTCAAGCCTTGAGTAGATACTGGTCTGAAATTGAGCAACGGATTTCAGGGAATGATTATCCGTTGACCAGACAAAGAACTCGATCGCAGATCTGCCGCCCTCGGCCGAACTCTCCTCACGTTCCACACCCAGCAAAGGGCACCCCACCATGGCCTGGTAGTCTAAGACGAACTTCTTTGAGGCAGAAATTTGATAACCCGGCTCAAGATCAGTATCCACATACCCATAGTCTCCTGGCCCATAGTGTCCGTCACCTTCGGGAACGAAATAAGTTAAGCCCTTACTATCTGGAAAATCGCCTTCAGCATTACGCTGGAATTCATAAATCGAAATCAGATATCCCGATACACACGAAGGCCCTTTTTCATTTGTTCCGATAGCAAAAATGGTGGCTGGTCGCAGGCCGTGCACGCTGACTGTCATGGAGGTGTCCACCGCTTCGAATGCCTGAACAAATGCAGCATGAAGAGCAGCGGTATCCCGTCCGGCATCAATCGAAAAGCTGCGATAGGGATCGATATCCCTTTGCTTCGCCACACTTTGGGCTGAATCCGGGTAGATAAACCGAATTATTTTGATAGAAGCCAGTGAAGCTTTCGCATTCTTGAGTCTTTCGTCTGCAATTTCTACTGGAACACTTCGATCCGGATCTGGTGGAGGCATGTAGGTAGATGTGAAAAGCATTTCTGTTTGATGACTACCCGGTTTTCCGCTAAGCATCCCGGTATATAGAAAATCAGGTTCATCCGTTTTATGGTCCAGCGAGGTGTAATTCGGAAACATCTCATGGAGCTGTGCGGGCGACATTCCGATGAACAGACTATCATTTGTGATCCAATGCTTCACCGAGGGGGCATCAGGAAGATGCTCATCTTTTGCCCTGATACAAACGGTACGCAACTCTTTACTCCATATTATTTCGACCTCTTGTTTAGTTCCGGGATAAAGCAATGCTTGTACATAATCCGTACTATCATGCGTAATCTTTACATGATCTGAACCAAACGCATCGATCAGTTCCTTGCTGTCGGTAAATGCAAGTAACGTGTCCAGAGCAAAAGTACCCTCAGGTCGGTCGGTGCTTTTAGAACATCTGAGAGCCAAAATGGCAACCAGCATGAGCAATAACAATCTCATATGAAGCCTTTAAAGGCTAAGTCGTTGATTTTCACAAAGGAGGTGAAGAGTTAGCTAATATAAGTAATTCAATTCACATCCCTCATCGCAACAAATGATGGTGACCTGAAGACATCTCATCAAGATTTCAGGTCAAGTATCGTCTCCTGTTTCAGGGACGATACGATTCACCCTTTCGCATCGTCCTCTGCGAGAGACGATGCTTGACAAGAGCTAAAAGTATATCGGTTATAAATAACTGCTATAAAAAAAGACAGACCTCATCCTTTGATTTTATAGGGATGAGGTTTGTCGTTGTTTGTTTTGAAGATTTTGTTTTCACATTCTCAATTGTTTTGTCTTATCCATTCTTGGAAAGGAACAAATTCTTTGGTGGCCGTTTCTTTTGCTAATTCAATTTGTGGTCAATTGTTTTAATAAGTTATTCTCTGACTTTCTGGAGTCTCCGATATATGTTCCATTTTCCCACTTCTGTATTTCTGGTAAAGTGGTTGTATCTCATCCTGTCGGTCAGCAATGAATGGTCCGTATGGAAAAATCTTTTCTCCAAGAGGCTTTGCTGCGTACAAAACAAAACGAACACCTTCTGCACCGGCTCGTAATGTCAATTCACTTTGCGTGTCATCTTTAGAATGATCAAGCCATCCAACCTGATCTTTGACCAATTGTTTTTCATCCTCTCCTACTTTTACAGAACCACTCACTGCTACCAGGAAGGTGTTAAAGTTGGCTGGAATTTTCAGTGTAGTTGACGAGGCTGGATTCATGACAATCTCAGCAACAATCAATGGAACATAGTTTTGAATTGGTGAGCTTAGTCCATTCAATGAACCACTATACAACCTCAAGCTCATACCGTTTTGTTCTGATTCCGGCACATGTTCGGCAGGTAAGATTTGCAGACGCGGTGTGGTCCACCGATCCTTGTGTGGAAGATTTAACCACAATTGAAACAACCGCCCCTTCGTTGGAGTATTGATGGTTTCCGTGTGAACAATTCCACTCCC
>WNFL01049935.1_pt1 | contig 12433 bp, 12 predicted proteins | sample 5400361 | NCBI WGS metagenome assembly WNFL01 (sample SAMN13153351, study PRJNA577476) | soil metagenome | isolation source: 40 cm soil on Douglas fir-dominated hillslope | place: USA:California | collected 2013-09-17
CAACGCTTCACGTGCAGCCTTGCGACTACCCGCGCATGACTCGGGGCCAGGTTGGCTCGCTACGCCTTACCTGTACGACTCTTGCATTCGCGACTTCACGCCGGTTTATCCCGGCGCACTCCAACTACCGTCCAAAACGAGCCGGTTTTTGGTCGAATTCAGGTAACTTAGCCGTGTAAGGTCAACTGAGTCATCAGGATTTATGGAGCGGGCGATGGGAATCGAACAAATCCGAATGAACCAAACAAAGGCGTTACCACCCGCTTTTCAGTTCAATTGGAGTCAAATGGAGTCAGATCTTGTGAAGGCTGGTCTGCCCCAATGGCTATTGGAAAGTCGGAGTACTGGGAATGTGGAATCCATTTGTCCGATAAGCGTTAATCAGGCAATGAGACTCACGGGCGCGTGTTCCTAGCTTTTGCCTAGAATTATTATCGGGCAAAAGCAAACATCCGTTAAAATGGTGGAACTTCATGGAGTGAGAGCAATGCTTCAGATGGAAACCGTCACCCGGCAATGTCGTCGATCATCTGAATCTGTATTTTTTCGAACGCTCGCCGGAAATATAAAACATATCAGCATCTGCGCCGTAGGCGCACACCCCTCGTCTTCACTCATCTGGTAATTTGATCACCACTGGTGGGAAGTGGGAACCCGACCGTTAGAGCGGTCGAGTTCCCTGTGTGGCAGACCTTCATCAGGCAGCCAAGCATCAACAGGTGTTCAAGCTGCCATGATCGGTCGCCGTTGTCCAGCCCCACCTTGGGGCGAGGATGGCGGCCCACACCGAAGTTGTCCTCCGTCAACGAGTTTGCCGTGCCAGCGGCTGTGGCCAGGTTTTCTGGATCTGTCGCCATTGTGACCGGGGACAGCACTACTGCAGCGACCTCTGTCGACAGCAAACGCGCCGGCAACAACACCGCCTGGCCAACCGCCGTCACCAGCAGAGCCCGGAAGGGCGCCAGGACCATCGCGATCGCCAGCGCGCGTATCGGCGGCGCCACTCATCACCTCGCGTGACGGATGTATCTTCCCTGATGCTTTCCTTCGCGGGCAGAATGCCGCTGCGATGTGCGCTTCCGATCCGGAATCTGCACGCCCAAGAGAACGGCGCCCTGCAGCGGCACCACGGCTTACTTCGCTGTGTCCTCTGCGGCCGCCTGGGACGTTTCGTGGAACCGTTCCCCCGAATCTTCCGGAGGTGAGCATGCTCAGCAGTGAACTGCGCGTAAAGATCCGTCACTGGTTCTACGCCGAACATTGGAAAGTTGGCACCATCGCGCAGGAACTCGGGCTGCACCCAGACACCGTCCGCCATGCGCTGGACACCGAGCAATTCAATCGTGCCAAGGCTCTTCGTCCCTTGGTGACCGACCCCTACGTAGAGTTCATCCGGCAGACCTTACAGAATTATCCCCGGCTGCGTGCCACGCGCATCTACCAGATGATCCGGGAGCGCGGTTATACCGGAAGCGTTGTGCAGTTGCGACGCGTGGTGGCTCGCTTGCGACCGGTTCACCAGGAGCCCTTTCTGCGACTCCGCTCGTTTCCGGGCGAGCAGGGACAAGTGGACTGGGCCCATTTCGGCGAAGTCCCCGTCGGCCGCGCCCGTCGGCGTCTGTCCTGCTTTCTGATCACGCTTTCCTACTCGCGCGCCCTGTATCTGGAATTCTTCTTCGATCAAAGTATGGAAAACTTTCTGCGTGGTCATGTCCACGCGTTTCACGCTTGGTCAGGACAACCGCGAATCCTTTTGTACGATAACCTCCGCAGCGCCGTGCTGGAACGTCGCGGCGACCAGATTCACTTTCATCCTCGACTGTTGGACTTGTGCTCGCATTATCATTGCGCTCCTCGTCCCTGCCAGGTACGGGCAGCCAATCAAAAAGGAAAAGTGGAACGAGCGGTTCTCTATGTACGCGAATCATTCTGGGCCGGCCGAACTTTCACCACGCTCGAAGAGCTGAATCGTCAAGCCTTTCTCTGGCGTGACCAAGTGGCTCATCAACGTCCTTGGCCGGATGATGATTCCAGAACCGTGGCGCAAGTCTTCACCGAAGAACAACCACGGCTGCTTCCTTTACCGACACACCCGTTCGAGACCGATCTGGTTCTCCCTATCCACGCCGGTAAGACGATTTACCTTCGTTTCGATCTGAACGACTACTCCATCCCGCCGGAGGCCATCGGACGTCCGCTGACCCTGGTGGCCTCCGACGCGAGGGTACGGATCCTGGACGGTAGTAAGGAGATCGCCCAACATCGCCGCTCCTATGATCGACACCAGCTAGTACTTGATCCAGCTCACCAGCAAGCCCTGCTGGAGGAAAAGCGTAAGGCCTTTGGATCGACTCCAGGCGGTCGCTTGTCGCAAGCGGTGCCGGAAAGCGAGGCTTTGCTCGACGCCGCTTTCGCACGTGGAGAATCGGCGGGCAAGCTCTCGACTCCACAGAGGCAAGGGAGTATGAAGGTGCTTGTTGGAGTCAAAATTCAAAGATTCGGTCTCTCGCGTCCGGGACTGTAAGGTGGTGATCGATGGACATTGATGATCAGGAAAAAGTTGAACAGACGGTTTTGGCACTGCTCTATTTGACTTCCTTCAAGGACAAATTTGGGTTGAGAACCTGGAAGGGCCACGACTGGCAGGTGATGAATTCCTTGCATGAAAAAGGCTACATCTCAAATCCGGCAACGAAGGCCAAGTCAGTCGCGCTTACAGAGGAGGGAGCCAAACTATCACAGGAACTGTTCGAGAAACGCTTCGCAATGAAATGAGGCCCGCTCATTTTGATCAAAGCACGTTCTCGGGCCGTTCCGGGCCTTGGTGTCCGTACGGCACATGTCCGGTAAGGCGACTAACCGTCCAAGTGGAACGTGGCAGAATAGGGGCTTGTCTACTTTACTTCTGGGGCCGCCTTCAACTCCGCAAGATCTGCATCTGAGACTTTTCTGACGTCTTTGTCGCGGAGTTCGTTCAAGTTCGCAACTTCCTCTTCGCCATCTGCATTGTCAACCCGAACGAGATGGCCTTTGAAACCACCTTTGCGTACTACGACCAGTTGCATTTGCAGGTAGAACTCCTGGCCTTCTTCCAAGCGCACTTCAACGACTTGCTTATCGCTCGAACGGAAAAAGTATTTGCCCGTGGGCAACTGAATTCTCAGATAGGCGGAGTGCGGCAACTTGGCCAAAGCAACCTTGCCGCAGTAAACAGGCAGCTGGAACCTCATCCCGGTCTCGGCCCGAAAGATCGTGACGGTAGCGGGCCCTTTGCGTTGCACCGGAGCGGGCTGAATGCGTTCCAAGGCTATTCGGTCCAGGACAACATCGCCGTTCAAATATGCCGTAAATGCGGTCCCAGCAGCCAAATAGGCGTCCTTTCCCTTTTCAAGCATCGAGAATAATATATAAGGCACAAGCTCTCCGAAGCTTACGATAGCTGCCCCAGGTATATCGGCCATCGTACCCACGTCTCGGCTCTTCCCCTCCGAGTGTTGCTTTGCCCGGAGAGGAGCATTTTCACCGGTCAAGAGTTGGACGGACTGAATCACGATATCCAAGCTTCCAGGCCGTCCCTTGCGCCTCTTAGGTTGAACCGCAGTGACGAGGCCCCAGGCATCCGCATCCCGAGGAATGACAATTAAATCTGCGACTCTTACGTCCTTGACGACGCGGAAAGGGACCCGGTCACCTACCTTAACCGTTGCGGAGGAAAGGTCCTGCTTGGTACGCAGAATGACTGGAGTTGAATCTTCCAATTTCATAGAGGAATTCGTATTCGTAATGGAGAGAACTTGCACGTCCGAGGTTGGTGCTTGTGCGAAGCAGGACCTACAAATGAACAGAAGCGCACCAATTAAATAGAAATTACTCCTCATTGGCGGGCTCCTCTAAGCTCCAGGGCTTGGAAGCAAGAGACATTTAGTGGCGTGATTATAGCTCAGCGCTAACCGGACAAGTGCCGATCAGCGATTCCACTTGTCCGGTTATGCAACTTATCGGGAGTGAGGGCCACGACATAGAGCGACAAGGTGGCCGTACCGCAGGATGTCGCTTGCGGGCTGCCGAGCGAGCGGGTAGGGTCGCGTCATGGTGAAGATTCAATCCAGGGGTTGCGCAAGTTCTTCCTGGCTCGGGATCGTTGGCGGATGAACAGCCTTCCTCGGATAAGGAGGCTCGGCGATGCGTAGGCTTCCGCTGTTTGTTCCAATAATGATTTCGCTTCTTCTTCTGGGTCCGGTGGAATGCAGGGCGCAGTCTGCAACCGCTGAAACTTTAAGCCCGCCGGTCCTGCCCGCCAACAAACCGGTGATACTCCGCCTGACGAAAAGCCTTTACAAGAAAGACGCGAAGCCCGGGCAGCCCGTGGAATTTGAGGTCGGCTTTGATGTGGTCGCGAACGGCCAGGTCTTTATTCAAAGCGGGGCAGCTGTCGCCGGGAGCGTTCGGCAGATTGATCATACGGGCAAAGGTCCGGCCAAGGTGGTCATTGATCTGGGACCTGCGCAAACGATCTCGGGAGAAACGGTGCGCCTGGCACCGACGGGAACGAAGGAGACGAAAGACGAAATCGATCCCACCTTTGCCTTCGGGCCGATTATACCCGTGGTTCTAGTAGTGAGACTTTTCGAGAAGAAGGTCCTTCTTGACAAAGGCGCGGGGTGTGGGTGGCTGGGGGGTTGGTTTTGTGGCGTGTGGGTGGTGGCTCATGTGGCAGAAAATGTTCCCCTTGACCCTGCAAAGCTGAAGACAGCGCAGGCACAACTTCGCGAATCAGTGCGACAGGAACGACTTCCCGAATCATCACGAGATTGGGGGGACATTTTTGGCGGCTCTTTCGCGGTCGAATTCAAGGCCCAACTTTTGCGGCAGGCCGGTGATTTGGACGCAGCCATAGAGGAGTACCAGCAAGCTCTTGCCCTAATGCCGGATTCTCCCGGTTTGCGCGAGAGCGTGCCGACCTTTTCCCCCGGGTCTCTGCATTTTGGCCTCGCGAAACTCCTCCGAGAAAAGGGTGATTTCGTTCATGCCATTGGCGAATATCGAACCGGCGTTGCCGAATATCGAACCGCCGTGCAACTCGACCCTAAAGACGAACACACCCGGGAAGGTTTCGTAACTTTTCTCGTGGAGTTCGATGACCCGGATGCTGCACTTGCCGAGATCAAAGAGGCAATGCGAATCTGGCCCGACAACATCTACCTCCACTATTTACTGGGCAAGGCGCTGGTCAAGAAAAACGATCCGGATGGCGCCATCGCTGAATTGCAATGGGTCTTGAAGCAGGAAAAAAACCACGACTGGAAAGCGAGTTGCGCACTGGGGCGCGCCTACGAACTGAAAGGCGATCTCAAAGCGGCTCTGGGCCAATATCGCACCGCCTACCGAGTTCACATGGATGATAAAGAATGCCGTGCCGCCTACGAACGATTTCACTCGCAACTTAAGAAATAAACCTCCGACGCCAGAACAAAGAACTGTCCTGTGACAAGATCAGCAAATGCGATGAGTTATCGCATGACTGTCTTCTCTTTCGCAGAATTGCGCCTCAGTGCCTGATAAGCGCAAACCGGACAAGTCAAATTGTCCCAAAACCACATGTCCGGTTATCCGACTAACCAGGACTTGACCGCAACGACGCAACTGAACCACGGAACAGTCCCCCAAGGAAAATGAGAGGTGTTAGCGTTAGTTGTGGCGGTGTCTGCGACAAAGTGAGGAATTTTGACTATCAGATGCGTCTTTCTTTTGACGGCCTGCTTGGTGGTGGCGACTGGGGCGAAAGCTCAGAACTCGACGGCAGCTCAGCAATGGCGTGAGGTTGCCAGCGCCCCAGACTTCTTCCATGAGATGGCGTTGCTTCAGAGTCTTGGGCAAGATTTGCATGAGCGGGCAGCTGTGCTCAGCAGACTGCATAAGATGTGGGCAACACATGATGTTCTCCGACGACCGGCGATTGCTTACCTAATGTGCCAGCTAGGCGACCGGAGTGGCGTTGAGGCCGGTGATTACGACACGGGTCGGGAACTTGAACCCGACGGCGCTGCGGCAGGCGCCAACGCTACTGACCAGGCTTTCCGCACGCTGATACTGTACGGGACACGGCAACATCATCGAAGGCTTCTTGCATTCCTAAGGCTTTCAGACGACCCATTACGCAAGCGCGACAATCTCTGCGAAAATTTATTAGCGCTTTCGTCCACCAACAATGGCCCGGGCCTGCCGGTTGGTTATCCCAGAGAGCAATTCCCACTTGAGCTGCCCGTCGCTTGCCTAGACTACACAGAGGAAGTTGGGACGATAGTTTCTGCGCCTGGTGGCACAGTCCACTCGCAAATGGGCGCGCGGCAGGGGGCAATCCAGGAGGGCTCAATGACTGTGTCTGGTGTAACCGGCGCGTACACGCAGCGAGGCTGTGACTATGGAGCACAGACGATACAAAATCTTACTTCCCGGGATTTCGGTCACCGCGTTACCGACTCAATTTCACAGCGAGACAAAGCCATCAAGGCCATTAAGAAATGGTGGGTCGAGTCGAACACTGCGACCCAGCGACGTGTCACAAGTCCTGGTTAACGCTTACCGGGAGTTGGCCGGGTCCAACGATAATGAGCGGTATGGTGATTCGACGTATAGTTACAGCTATTCTTGCCGAAGTGCTATTGGGAGACATCGTGAAAACTGGACTTATGGCGGTTACACTAGTTCTCTTGTTTTCGATTTCCGGGGCGGCGCAGCGAGGCACGGGCAGTGTCTGCGTTGCGGCGAGGATCGATGATCCGTTTTGGAAAGAGCCTCCGACCCTTCCAAATGGCGAGATAAATTCTCACGGGCTTAAGGTCCGAGTCGACACAAGACCAGTGGAGGAGTGGCCTCAGCGGAAGAGTCTTAAAATCGATGGGCTTGATACCAGTCAACGGCATCTGCTGGTTGTACTCGATTCGAGTGGTAAACCAATTGAGTCCGTCCGCTTCAAGTTCTCAGATTACAAGAGCACCGAGCTGTGCATGGCCTATGACGGCTACCAAGGTATCGGCTTGCAAGAAGCCACGCGGCGAACCCCTTGGTGCAAATGCGAGACCAGGCGATAGCTCTCTCAACCACCAGTCCGGGCGAATCACGCGCCACTCGAAGTAATGGACCTGCCTGATTAACGCTAGTGCTTAATCGGACGCGCGTTTTCGCGAATATGTGAAGGCAGGCACGGTGCTCTGCGCGCGTTCGATTAAGCCGTTAGAACGTGGCCGCCCGGTTTGCGGTGGACGCGGGCCCTATGGAAATTCAATGATGGGAAGGAGCGGCGTGCAGGTTCGCCACGTGCGAGCGCCAGGTTGCACCACGTGACGCCTGGCGTGCGGAATCTGGTTACGGCGAAAAAGTATGGTGAAAAAGGTGGTTGTAGAAGCTGGAAGAAGAGAGTTATTCGACGACAAGGCAAAGAAGTGCGAACCGTGCCGAGGCACGCGAAGAATTCGAATTGGAGAGAGCGCGTTCATGCTGCCACGGTGACCACGGGCGGCGAGCGGAGTTGGATTTCGGCAGCGGTAAGCCGCTCGATGACCTTCATCGGGCCAGCGCACTTCGGACAGTGCCAAAGATCGGAAGAGTCTTTCGTGGAGGAGGGGTTTTGTTCAGCTTGCAGCTGTTGTTGCGAGCCGAGAAGGTGAAAGCAAAGCGGTAGGAGCGTGGCACGCCGCCGGTTGGCGAGGAAGCCGAAGTTGCGGATGCGCACGAAGCCTTGCGGAAGGATATGCAGTAGGAAGCGGCGCAAGAACTGGTCGAGCGACAAGGGCATGAGTTTCTGCTCGTTGTTGTGGGCCGAATCGCGCCAGCGAAAGGTGACTTGGTCATCGGCAAAGGAGACCAGGCGATGGTTGGAGATGGCCACGCGATGGGTGTAGCGGCCCAGATATTGCAGCACATATTGGGGGCCACCGAAGGGGCGTTTCAAGTACACCACCCAGTGTTGATGGAACAGAGGCCGTAGCCAGGCGGCAAAGATCTTGGGCTGAGCGAGGAGTTGCAGGTCTCCATGGAAGTTGAGCTGACCATTCTGAAAAGCCTGTTTGAGCGCATCGACGAACTTGCCGCGAAAGATTTTGCGCAGCACCTTCTTGGGAAGAAAGTAGTTGTCTCGTGAGCGAACCCAGCGGGTGTGATCGGGCGAAAGGCCGCCGGCGGGAACGACACAATGGACATGCGGGTGAAGGTCGATTTTTTGATTCCAGGTATGCAGCACACTGAAGAATCCAATTTCAGCGCCGAGGCGTAACGGGTTGCGGGCCACTTCCAGAAGAGTTTCCGCAGTGGTACGGAACAAGAGATCGTAGAGGAGTTTCTTGTTCTGCAGGACCAGTGGCGCCAATCTGCGGGGGAGTGTGAAGACCACGTGCGCGTAGGGTGTTGGAAGAAGTTCTCGTTGACGCGCGGCGATCCAGCGTTCCCGGGCAGCGATCTGGCACTTTGGGCAGTGGCGATCACGACAGCTGTTGAAGGAAATGGCCCGATGTCCACAGCGAGTGCATTCATCGAGATGTCCGCCGAGAGTGGCGGTGCGACACCGCGCAATGGCCCGTAGCACTTTGACATGCTTCCAGCGCATCCAATGACGGTTTCGTTCGATGAAGGGTTCTCCCGCAGCGCGGATGAGATCGGCCACCTCGAGCGGCGGCCGATCCATCTACTCCTCCTGCGGTGACCTGTCTTTGAGCTGTAGTGAGTCCAAAGGACTCGGTGTGGCCTGGAGATGGCGCTGCGAAAGATGCAGGTAGATGGTGGTTTCTTTCAAATCGCGATGGCCTAACAGGATCTGAATGGTGCGCAGATCCGCACCTGCTTCGAGCAAGTGAGTGGCAAAACAATGCCGCAGCGTATGCGGATGGACGCCTTTCTGGATGTTCGCTCTCTTGGCGGTGTTATGACACGCATGCCAAACGGTTTTCGTATCGATGGGCTGATCACCGCTGTGGCGGTGGTTGCCGGGAAAGAGCCATTTGCTGGGTTTTCGCCGAAGGCGGCGCCAATGTGCGCGGAGTTCTTCAAGTAGCACTGGGCTGAGCATGACATCGCGATCTTTGCGTTCCTTGCCGCCCTGGATGTGAATCACCATGCGCTTGTTGTCGACATCGCTGAGCTTCAAGTGCGTCAGCTCGGCACACCGCGCGCCGGTGGCATAGAGGGTCATCAGTATCGTCCGATGGAAAGGAGGGCAGGCCGCATCGATGAGTTGAGCAACTTCTTCCTGGCTGAGGATGACCGGCAGGCGATGCGTTCTTTTTGGATAAGGCGTGTCCGCGACGCTCCAAGCCCTTCTTAGAGTCTTGGTGTAGAAGAACCGCAGAGCCGCCAGCCGAATGGCAACCGTGCCCGATGACAACTTCCTTTTTTGAAACAGCTCGGCCTGATATTCACGAATGTGCCGCGGACCCAAGCGGTCCGGGGGACGGTCGAATCGTCGAGCGAAATCTTCGACGGTGCGGATGTAATAACGTGTGGTATGTTGAGAATAATTACGACGCTGGAGTTCTTCCAGCATTAGTTTACGTAGATGGGTCACAGGGACCTCCTTGTGACCCCCACTTATATGTCAGCCGTCAGGCAACCACCGCTCCGTACATCCCACGCGTAGCGTCCGCCGCTGGGCGGCTACGTTCTAACGCCGTTACCGGACAAGTCTAGTTCCAGTACTACACCTGCCCGGTAATCCCCCACAAAATCATTCTCCTTCAACCGAAAGGGGCAAGAACCTTTCGGGATGGAATGTGGCAGACGCACGTGCGCTACACAGGTTCTTTGCCCTCATTGCAATCCTAGAACATGCCACGAGTCTCAAGAGGGCGTTACCCTGCGCGCGTGCGGCGGATGTACCGGCCATCCTCGGCCCGACCCCAGCGCACGTGCGGTTGTCCCTTTCAGACAGGAACCCCCTCCGCAGGATCAGCGACTCTGGGCCGCCCCGCTGTGCGCTAAGACCCCGAAAAGCGGAAATCCACCTTTCCTCAAAACCTTGTCAAGAGGGTTCCGCACGCGCGCGCGCGCGTGCGCTAAATCCGGTTTTTCGACCACCCCTATACTCCGCGCAAGCGGGAGCAATCCTGCGCAAGCGGAGGCAAGGCCGTGAAACTGGGACTGGCAAACATGCTGCAAGTTGGCTCGACTCGTTTTTCGGCCTTGCCCCGCGTTCGAGGCGAAAGGACAGACACAGACCGATCTGCCCATAGCCTCTCTGTGGACTGGCAGGCATGGGGCACTAAGGGCGGGCTCTGCTGGCGAGCAACCCGCGACGGCTTACGGCACGTGCCTGCTGGTCCTCCAAAATCGCGCGGCCACGAAAACCTCTCATCACTCGATCCCAGAGACCTCCGTAAACAGCGGTTCCCCGCGCGTAGAGCCACGATCCCCGTCGAGTACGTGTCTCAGAGCATCCAGGCAAAAACAGCGCGGGAAACCGCACCTTCAAATCGAAATCCACTTTCCCGACGTGCCCCATCTGCCGGGGCCGGAAAAAACGCGCTCTTCTCCTCGCGCAGGATTTTCGCGCGAGGAGAAGTTCTTGGGGTTGCCGTTGGGGTTGGTTTTGGGGTTGGGGTTCGTACAGCTGATTCCCACGCACTAGTAACACGTGGGAATCAGTCCATTAACTCGGACTGCCAGATTGCCAGGAGCGGTTCAAACGCATGTTCGACACGGTAGCAGGCATATTGGAAAACGGGCCGTATTGCCCGAAAGACGCCAGCCGCAATTCATGGGAAGGCAGGATGCGCGACTATTTCGACGATACGGACAATTGCCGTAGGACGAGCGTTTCCCAAATGCTCAATCGGCCTGAAGCGCGAATCATGATTTACGGGGATGGCGGTGGTATCAGGGTTGAAAGCTCTCTTCCCAAACTTCTCTACGGAAACAATCTCAGCAGCGTCGCGCATGCGCAACCTGCCCTGAAGCGACTGCGGGAGTTCACTTTGGATTACGTTTCTGGCGACCTGCCCGATCTAGACGAGATGCGGTACACGCGCGTCGATTATTGCCACAACTTCTCGCTCGGCGACTTGCTCCCGGACTACGTTGCCACTCTCAGCAAAGTCTGCTACCTCACGCAGCGTCGCACCACGAACGGCTCCGGTGGAGTGGAATGGTGGAATGGCGGCAGACGAGTCCGCGTCTATGACAAGTACCGCGAGATTCTCGAAAGAGAAAAGAAGGCGGTGCCCATTGCCAAGGGGACGCTGCGATTTGAGCACCAGATTCGAAAGCAGTCCGGGCTTCTAGAGAGGCGCTTAAAGGCGGAGTCCCTCAAGTTTTCAGATGTTCTGACTCCTGCGCTTGCTTACAAATGCTTGGAAGAAACACTGCACAAGATGTGTCTCGACACAGTTTTTCTGGCGCGAGATGCCGCCAGAAACGCTCTCGATTCGGCATTTTCCTATCAAAAGGCAACGCGGTTACTTGGCGTAATTCAACGGCTCATGACGGGAACAATCGAGGAGATAAAACTCCTTTCATCGCGGAGCACTTTTTACGCGGACAAGCGAGAGCTTAGACGGTTGGGTCTATGGCCGCCTTCGGCAGTTTCTGTTGACCTTCCCGGACTGCGCCTTCCTCCACTGGAGCAACTGCTTTCGGACCAAATTGTTTTGCTGCCGAAATCTCCAACCTTCATTGATTGTGCGGATTCCTCAGCCCGCATTGAGCGCGCCGCCTGATCGTGGAACCCGTGATACCATCCCCGGCGGTAACGCCTTCTTTGGTCACTGGAGGATCAGTGCCACGAAGAAGGTTTCAAAGGGGCAGGCTCGTCCAACGCGGGAAAATACCGATGTGGGTGGGCATGTTCAGGGAAGACAGGTTGCAGCCAACATTCAAGCGCATCAGACGCACGGTGACACTGGGGCCTTGCAGCGACATGTCACGCCGCGCTGCTTTGGCCGCATTGCAGCCGTACTTGGACGCCGTGAACGTCGCCCCTGCACCAGCACAAACAAAAACCGGAAAGTCTTGTTTGGATGCGGTGCAAGAGTGGCGTGAACAAATCGCCGTGAATCTCAAACCGTCAACGGTGCGTGCTGCTGAGAGTCATTTATCTCAACACATCATCAAGAGGCTTGGGAATCTCCCACTTCAGCAAGCGAACGTGAAGCACTTGCAAGCATTCGTTACAACCACCGCAGCAACCGGAGTCACGCGCAAGACCCTTGAGAACATTTTGCAGACCGTGTTCTCTATTCTGCGTACTGCCCGGATGTTCGGCCACACCATTCCACCTGTGAAGCGTGCAGACCTTATGCTTCCCCGCGAGGAAGCAAAAAGAGACGTGCGCTTTCTGAGTGCCAAGGATGTGGGGCAAATCATCACGCGCGCCAAAGAACCCTACGCCACGATGTTCGCGGTGCTGGGGATGACTGGTTGCCGGGCTGGTGAAATGCTGGGGCTGAAG
>WNFL01372480.1_pt2 | contig 12430 bp, 15 predicted proteins | sample 5400361 | NCBI WGS metagenome assembly WNFL01 (sample SAMN13153351, study PRJNA577476) | soil metagenome | isolation source: 40 cm soil on Douglas fir-dominated hillslope | place: USA:California | collected 2013-09-17
TGGCAGAAAAACACGATGGCGAGACCGGCAATCACCTGATTCACACGCAGTAGAACCACCAGAATTGCGAACAACAGCGACACGACGCTTGCCGCGATCATTGCGATCAGCAGCGCAACGGTCGGATTTCCCCCTAATGTCAGATAGGCGCTGATCCCGGCCAATGCGCCCACCAGCATCAGGCCTTCGGCGGTAAGGTTGAGCACGCCGGAGCGTTCCGAAATAATCAATCCAAGCGCGGCCAGCGCATAGGGTGCGGCGGCGACCGGCACGTTGGCAAACCAATTCACGAAAAAGTCGAGCATCGGCTCTCTTCAGCGGGTCCAGCGGATACGATGACGGATGAGGAATTCGGAGGAAGCCACCGCGATCACGATGATGGCCTGGATCAGCTGCACCATGGCGAAGGGGATCTGGTAGAACACCTGGAGGGTCTGGCCGGTGACATACAAAACCGCGACCAGAAGTCCGACGATCGCGACGATAACGGGATCGTTGCGCGAAAGGAACGCGATCAGCACGCCGGAGAACACATATCCGTTGAAGAAGGACTGGGTGAGCCGGCCCTCCTGACCGGCGACGTTGACGAGTCCCGCGAGTCCTGCGGCCGCTCCCGACGCCGCGACCACGCCCACCGTGATAACGTGGATCGGGACTCCCACGACCTTTGACATGGTGAGATTGGCGCTGATGACGCGCATGTAGAAACCAGCGCGGCTCAAATGCACGAGCCATCCGGCGAAACCGACGACCAAGATGGCGAGCACAAGACCGCTGTTGATCCCGTAACCGACGTCCGGGAGCCGCTCGAAGGAGCGCAGCGGCGTCGATTGCGGAAACGCCGTCTTGGCATCCTGCCAGGCGCCGTAGAGCATGTGGAACAGAAAATACATCGCCACATAATTAAGCAGCAGCGTGGCGATGATCTCGTTGACACGAAACCGCATTTTCAGCCAAGCCGCCAGCAGGACCCACGACAGTCCTCCGGCCGCTGCGGCCAGCCCCATGATGACAATCCGCATCGGTTCTGGGCCGATCGCATAGATTGAAACACCGGTTGCGGCCATGCCGCCGAAAATCATCTGGCCTTCAAGACCGAGATTCCAGAATCCGATCCGGAATGCGAGGCTGGCGCCGAGCCCGACCAGGATCAGCGGCGCGGCCTGGACCAGTACGGCCCGCAAGCTGTCGGCGTTGAACGTGCCGGCGAGTTCGTCGATCAGGGTGCGGGGCGCGATGCCGGCGACGGCGAGTACGCCAACCGAGATCGCCAAGCCAATCGCAAGCGAGCCCGCCAGGAAGCCGGATTGCTTCCACGGCGACAATTGCTGGCGGATGTCGAGGGTAAGCCGGCCAAGGCGACGGTGAGCAGGTTCGGACATGGATGCCGATCTATCCTGGATCGTCATCGTCCGCATATCAAGTATGATCCACCATGGCCCGGCCAATGCTTTGTCGATCGGCCGGGCGGGCAAATTCGGCAACGATCCGGCCCCGCGTGATCACGCCGATGCGATCCGACAAGGTGAGAATCTCGTCGAGATCCTCGCTGATGAGCAACACGCCGGCGCCGCGATCGCGGGCAGCGATGAGGCGCTCGTGGACCGCCGCGCAAGCGCGGGCATCGAGGCCCCGGCTCGGGCTATGGGCGACGACGACCGCCGGCTGGCGGCTGAACTCGCGCGCGATCACGAGCTTCTGGGCATTGCCGCCCGACAGCAGCGCCGCTTTCTGGTTGACGCTGCGCACGCCTTGAATGTCATAGGCCGCAACAGCCTCTTTGGCGTCGCGGCGCATCGCTTTGCGATCCACCAACGCGGCCGGGCCGTAGCGACCAGAATGAATGTTCACGACCGCGAAGTTCTCGGCGACCGAGAGGCCGCCGGCGAGCGCATAGGCGTAGCGGTCGGCTGGAATTGCGGCAAGCAATGCGGTGCGTTTCGTGGCATCCGGGGCCTTTCCGACATCGCCGGCGCCATCGATCCAGATTTCGCCGGAGAGCGGCTTGCGTGCGCCGATCAGCGCTTCCGCGAGCTCCGCTTGGCCGTTGCCGCTGACGCCGGCAATTCCGTAGATCTCACCGCCGCGGACACAGAAGCTCATGTCGGATAGCACGACGCGTCCATCATGGCGGGAGCAACTCAGGGCGCCGACATTCAGGCGGGTCTCGCCATAACCGGTTTCCCCGCGGGTGGGGAGGCGCGCAGTCTGGCCAACGGTCAACTCGGTCAGTTCGGCTGCGGTCGAGGTGGTGGGATCGAGCGTCGCCACCGTCTTGCCGCCGCGCATGATCGTGACGGCGTCGGCGTAGCGCTTGACCTCTTGGAGCTTATGGGTCACCAGTACGACCGCGGTGCCGGTCCGTGCCAGACGGCAGATCGTTTCAAGCAGGCGTTCGGATTCGAAATCGGTCAGCACCGCGGTCGGCTCGTCGAGAATGAGGATACTCACCCCACCGACCAGCACCTTCACGATCTCGACTTGCTGCTGTTCGGCTAGGGTCAGGGATTCGACCCGCCGCTCGGGATCGATGTCGAAGCCGAGCTCATGCGCCTGGCGGCGGATCGCCGCACGAATCTCCTGGATTCCGGAACGGTAGTGTGGACGCCGGTTGGCGAGTAGAATGTTTTCGGTGACCGTGAACGGCTTCACGAGCTTGAAATGCTGGTGAACCATGCCGATACCGCGGCGCCTTGCATCGGCCGGTCCCGACAGGGCAACCGGCTTGCCACTGATAATGATGGTGCCGTCATCGGGCGCGTAAAGCCCGGCCGCCACGTTCATCAGCGACGATTTGCCGGCTCCGTTCTCACCCAACAGCGCGTGGACCTGGCCGGGGCGAACCGCGAAGGCGGCGCCATCGAGTGCGATGGCGCCGTCGAACGATTTGCGTATTCCGATGAGCTCAAGCGCCACGCTCATGTGCGGCCGCGGTTCAGGACTACTTCTGGGTGATCACACCAGGGACGTACCAGTCCATCTTCCAAAGCCCGCCGTCGTCAAGGGTCTTTCCTGCCGCGACCCGCTCCATTCCGGCGGTATCCTTGAGTGGTCCAGCGTAGATGTGCTTGCCGCCGATGATTGCCGTGCGCTCGGCCATCACCTTGTCCACCGCTTCCTTCGGCACGATGGGGTTGCAGCACGCAATGTCGGTACCGCCGTCCTTGATGCCCGGGAAGGCACCAAACGGGCTCGGCTCCCAGTTTCCGGCAGCGATCTTCTTGAGCGTGGGTGCGAGGTGCTTATCCCAGGTCCAGGCCGACGAGCAGAGCGTTGCCTTTGGGGCGAACTCACGCAGGTCGCGGTGATGCCCCGTACCGTAGATGCCGCGTTCCTGTGCGACGATCTGCGGGGTCGGGGTATCGACGTGCTGGCCGATCACGTCGATGCCCTGGTCCGCCATCGCCTGGGCCGCGGCACGCTCCTTCAACGGGTCATTCCACGCGCCCGTGAAGATCACCGTGACAGTCGCATTGGGGTTCATCTTCTGCGCGCCGAGTTCGTAGGCGTTGATGGTCCAGTTGACCGGACCGATCGGATGCGCCGCCACGAATCCGAGCTTGCCGGTCTTGGAGACCGCACCGGCCACCATGCCGCACAAATATTGGCTCTCGTAAGTGCGGCCATAGAAGGATTCGAGATTGGGCCCGTTGGTGGTTCCGGACGCGTTCAGGAACGCCACTTTGGGATATTTCTCGGACAGCTCCTTGAACGTATCCGAATAGCCGAACGCCGTACCGATGATGACGTTGAACCCGCGCTGAATGAATCGCTCGGCCGCCGGTCTGATTTGACCCGCCACCTCCGGCACATTTTCGACGTAGGGAATTTGCATGCTGATGGCAGATTCGATCTTGGGACGCGCCTCATCGAATGCCTGGGTCCATCCGCCATCGGTCTTTTCCGCGAAATACAGGAATGCGACTTTAGCGGGTGCCGGAAGTGTAAACCCAGCGAACGCATAGGCAGCGGCGCCACAGAGGATGACGGCGCTGAGCGAGGGGATGATGAACTTATGCGCCATGGGACCGGTTCCTTTACTCGTTGAGTGTACTGCAGACAAAGCCAAGCGAAATGCATGCCACGCGAGTTTGCAGGATACCCCTCCGCGGAAACGTCCAATGGCGGCGCGGCTGGTCAGTTAGTTGGCAGACTGGTCAAGAAATGGTCCGAGGCTGATCGGGATCATGCGATTTTCATGAGGGTCGATTTGCCGGCGCCATTCTCGCCAAGCACCGCATGAATCTCGCCGGCCTTAACGGTAAGATTGATTCCGTCGTTGGCAACGACCGACGGATAGCAGCTTCGCGATGCCGCGCAATTGAATGCGGGCATTGCCTGGTTGAGCGGCAAAACTGATGTCACCGGTCACTGCATTTCCGGCCGCCCACAAGGTCGTGCATTCGGTCTCCCCGCCGACCAAACATTACACAAAAATTGCGCCACCTCCTGAACCAACGGTTCGCAATCGCATTCCTCAAAATTTCTACGTAACCGTGCAACAGGTGACGCACAGCATATGCCTATGGGATTACGCCAATCGCATAAACTTTGACCAGTAAATGCTGTCACGCAGCGAGGCCCAGATGCTGGTAAATGTTTTTGGGATTTCCGAAAGGCGCAAGAGTCACATTCTTGAAACATGACCTTGGTCGGTGCATACTGTCATCATGGCAATGTCACCCGATAAATCACGATTTCGCTTGGTAGCGATGCGTCGCGGCGAATGGCCGATTCCCTGGATATGGGAGATTTTCTACCGCAGCAAACCGCTTGTCGTCAGAATGTGGGGTGGCTATTTCAAATCGCATGACGCAGCAATTGCTGCCGGTCGGCCTGTGCTCCATGAGTTTCTGACTGTTCATCATGCGGTCCAAAGCGCGCGCCAAAGAGAGCCGCGAGCCCACCGTGACTTCGGTCCGGAGGCCGCCCGTTCAGGAACTCCCGTCCTTAAGATCGCCCAATAGTTCTTCCCCGATGTAGCCGTTCGCGGGGTGGCCGAGAGGACATCCGATGAGCACAAAGCCTTCAGTCGAAATGTATCTTTGCGCCTTTCATCTCGGAAAATGGGAGGCTGACGAGAGCGTGGTGGACGCGTATCACCGCGCGCTCGAAATTACGGCCGCTCAGTTTCACCGGATGCAGGGGAATGATTGCGGCGATCTACAAGAGAGACACGCCGCCGCTATTAATCGCCTATATGAGGCAGCCGGGGTGAACCTGACGACAGCCACCGAAGCCGAGAAGGCATCGTTGCGGATGCGTCTAATGGACGAGGCGCGGAAGTGTGGCATGAGGTTTCCGGCCTGACCGATGTCGTAGCCAAAAGACTTGAAGCTGAGCGGCAGCAGCACGTGTAAAACTCAGCATTTACCCTGAAGAAGCCCTGCCTTTCTTTAGGTGATTGGAAGTCGGGAGCGCCAGCATATTAAACGCCTCCCTTGGACGAAAACCTCAACACTCACACCCTCGGGGTGCTCAGCAACCATGACCCTGAGAAGTGCAGCCGCAAGAAGCAGCCGCTGCCGTAGGTGTGGTTGGTCATCGGTGAGGCGGTAACTGACCGTGCAATCAGATGATAGCTGAGAGCTTCGATCTCAGCGGCGCTTAGCCTTTTGGTCTGAAGGTGATTACCATTGTTACCAAGCCATTGGCCTGGTCCTCCAGGTTGGTGGTTAGGGCTGGTGGAGGTGCTCATTCACCGCCATCAACCCGCCATTTCTACCTAGGATGCTGGCAGTTTCCAACCTCAGTCTTGGATTGTGTTTAGCGTCGGTTAGCTGACGTTGAGGGAGGCAGCATGGACGCTTTGATCAAAACGGTGTTGGATTATGCCAGGTATCTGCGTGAGCGCGACGTTGACACCGGTGGAGATCACACTGGCAGAGATCAAGACAAACTTCGCCGAGCGGTAGCGTCTGGCGTGCGATCGGGCACAAAGGGGAAATCAAAGAAATGATCGAAAGAGATACAATAGACACGCCGGAAGACCGCGCCCTCTCGCGCGCGATCTTCAAGAAGATCGATGAACTGCGAAGCCGGCGTCACTTGGCGACGGATGAGGCGGCAAGGCGTGCCATCACCGATCACATCAACCTTCTTGTCAAGAAGCTGAACGGCCCCGAGCCGCTTTTGCGGCAAGAGGTGCTTGCCTTGCTTAAAGGCGAGAACTTGACAGAAATTCCGGCATGAGCCGGGATACCAGCGGCCCGCACCAGGGCGAGCCTAAGCCTGGGAATTCAGCCCCCAGCACCGATGGTGTTCAATGGCATCACCACCGCGTTGTGGGGGCTCAGAGGTGAGTTGTGGGAGTGGTGAGGCCGGGGGGGGAGAGCGGTTTAACGCACCACGGGCCGTGGCGGGGGCAGAACATTCGAATATGGCCCGCAAAGGGACAAAGCCGCGTGAAAACGGAGAGAGGAGAAAGAGAAAGAGTGATGACTTCAACCAACTGCTTGGGTCAGAGGTGGCTGGCTTCGCAGCTGGCCGCCCAACAGCCTCGCCCCGGCGGGCCACTATGCCCTAGCGGCCAGCTCGGAATAGCGCATGGGCAAACGGCTAGCGCGAGCCGCCGCTGCGGTGATGAGCGGCCCCAGAGTCCGCGCTGGGCACTCGTTCCGCCTTTTCAGAAAAAGGGATAATATGAGAGGCAAGCAAGAACGACGACAGGGAGCGAGACAAATGATGCGCATTCATGCTGCGCGATCGTACCCGATGCCGGTAGTGGTTCAGGTGGTGCCACGTCCTGTTATTACACGAGTTGGGAGCAGTGCAGGACAACAATGTTCGGCATCGGCGGAAACTGCGTCGATCGTTGCGGCGGCGCGGAATGACGCGCTATGTTGTGGTCACACTTAACTGAAAATCATCCCGGGAGATCATCCTGTGAGCAGAGGTCTCGGGCGCATTCAACTCGCCATCCTTGCCGAGATCGAATCGGCGAAACAGGCGGCTATCGCAAAAGGCAGAGTGCAGCGGTCCGATGTCAACGAATCATCGGGTGACGTCACTGCATGGAGCGTTGCCTACCGCTGCTTCGCTCCATCGCCGCTCAAATCGGGTTGGAGACCTTCTTCTGCGCAAATCAAAGCCTGCACCCGCGCGATGCATTCCTTCATTCGCAAGTTCTCGCAATACGCTCTCACCTCACGACGCAGCCGCAGGGGTATCGTGCTCTACGAAATCACCGACCGAGTCAGCGTGCTGTGGGCGGAAATGAAGATGGAGACGGAAATCCGCTCAGCCGATCGGAAGCGCGAGCGGCGCTGAAGGAGCAAAATCGGAAGTAGGACGGCGCCTAGCAAGCGCGCCCGGCGGCCTCCGCCCCGGCGCTTGGGAAAGACCTGATCTTCGATATGAACGGCCGCTGCACCGGCACGTTCGTATTCGCGCACCATACGCCGCACATTGAGCGGATTACCATAACCGGTATCGCCGTCGGCAATCAGCGGCAGATATCGAGCGGAACATTGCAAGCGGATGAACGGCGCATTACCGATTACCACAGGCGTGTACCATCAGCCTTAGCGCCCTGGGCATAGAACACGCCGAGTTGTTGCCCCGTGGCATCCTCGACGGCGAATCCACTCGGGATCTCGACGATCAGTCACGGCGCCGGAAAGCGGCCAGTCATGGGCCCTAGCGACCAGCAACCCAGCACAGAGCGATGGTGGCAAACACGCACAACCCCGCTCCAGCAACCGCCCACGACACCCCGATGTACCCCAAAGTGACGATAAGCGCGACGCAGGCAAATATATACAAGGCACTCATCGGACATCTCCGAAGAGACGCCGCATCGCTGTCAGCGATGATCCCGTTTTCACGGATTGTCGAGGGGACGCTCCGGGATTTTGCGCTTGTTGGGTAAACGTCCGCCGATGCCGAGCTCGCCTTTTCTTTGTCGAACCCGTCGAGAAGCCGACTTAGAGCATATCCCGATGTGGTAGAATCGGAGGGATTCACAACGGCCTGGCGATGCGTGAGTGTTGCGGCAGCACGTTGATTCGCTGGGGGAAATTCGATGCCGCGGCCGTATTCGGATGACTTGCGGGAGCTTGTGTTCGCCCAACGACCCCATGAAATGTACCTTCCATATGTACCTTCCATAATAGCCATCAACGAACGGCTTCTAACATCCGGTAAACGCTGGCCCGGCCGATGCAGAGCGCCTTGGCGATCCATTGCGAATCAACCATCCGCGGCGAGAGCGCCCCGCGCGGCAGCCGTGACCTCTGACAACATCGCTCGGGGTCGCAAACCCTTGATGAACCTCGTCGCCTAAATCGCATAAACAGGACATTCAGGTGTCGAAGCGGAGGAACGCGACAATCCCCAAGAAGCGATCAAAGGCGAAACCGCCAACTCGCGTTCAATATGGGGCGCTGCCCTACCGCCTTGACGATGACGGCTCTATCGAGGTGCTGCTCGTTACCTCTCGCGAAACGAAGCGGTGGATCATCCCGAAAGGCTGGCCCATAAAGGGTTTGAAGCCGTCCAAGGCGGCAGCGAGGGAAGCTCACGAGGAGGCCGGCGTTCGTGGCCGCATCGCAGGGCGCGCGTTTGGCCACTACGTTTACGAGAAGCGGCTGGAGGACAGCGTTATGGCCGTTCCGTGCCAGGTTGAAGTCTTCCCCTTGGCGGTCAAGCGACAATCGAAGAATTGGCCGGAGTCGAAGCAGCGAACGGCACGATGGTTTCCAGCCGCGGAGGCGGCCGCGCTCGTCGACAATGACCGACTGCAGGATCTGATCCAGCAGTTCGAGACGCGCAAAGCCTCTAGCCATCGGAATAGGAAATAGCGCACTCAGTGGCGCTGACTCCGGATTTCCGGAGCGCGAGCGAATCAATCTTCGGCGACGAGAGCGTCACTCCCAGCGGGCGTGATCCGCACCTTAACAATTTCGATCGTCTTGCCGCCAGCCCGAATCTTCTCAAGTGTCATGATCGATAGGCCGCGGTTGACCAGCCCGGTGATCATGGCGCCGCCGAAGCCGTGCGCGACCAAGAACGGTTGCGTCTCGCCCCTGCTTCCGGCGGTCGCGAGCATCGCCAGCGCGCGCCGTTGTTCCGGGCTAAACATCATAGGTCGGGCAACAACACCCGCGGCGGGGTTGGATCCTCCCCCGCCCCGCGCAAGCTGGCGACGGCTGACGATACTGCGACCATGGGCACGCGACGATGCATCTATGCGCCGCCACAGTTGGGGCAATGCAAGCCGCCCCGCCAATTTCTTCTGAAGCGCTGCGTTGTAAAGCTCAGCCTCGGAAATGTAACGGCGACCCATTCGCCTAAAGACCTCGGCGCCGTCCGGGTGTTCTTCAATAGCCGCTTTGTTGAAGCAGTCGATCGCGACATTGAGGTATAGCCGCGAAATCTCCAAATCGTTGTGCTCTTGAGCCATGTGGCACCTGTGATGGCGTTCGCCCCCGGCCCACATTGCCGGGCGACGGTGCACCTATCGCGCGCAAATAGCGAATCTTAACTCAGACTGTCCCGGAATCGTGGGTTTGCTCCCAATCGCCACCTCGGCTGAAGCTAGTAGGCCTCTCTCCGTGTTTCCGCGGCAATGGCGATCAGTCGTAATTGTCTCGCGCCGTTGCGGCCAGAGTGCGCGGTGCTGCTCGGCACTCAGGCTCATCGCCGCGTCCCGGCAAGCTGTTGCCCCGCTCGATCCAATTCGGTATCGCACTGGCGCCGAGATTGCCGCACCGCGTGCACCGCATGTGCCGGGTGAACGACGGTACTGGAACGTCATCCGGCCAAGCATCGACGTTGACCTCAGTCTTGCTGCCACAGGCTAGGCAGGTCGCGAAAAGCGAGCGCACGCCGAGGCTGCGTATGTTGCCGAGCGTCATCGGGCCGATTGGTTCGTCAGAGCGGGGCATCGGCGGGCATTCTATAGGCTTCCAACATCAATGACTTCGGCAATCGCGCGACCGTCATCGCGCCGCGTCGGCGCCTTCCGGCCCGCGGCAGATCGGCGATCATGCGGTCGCGAGCAGGGAGAGAGCGCGGCATTGCTCGGCATTGAGGCGCGACACCGTCATCGCCGCGTGCTTGGCTGGCTGTCCCGACGCTTCATCCAATCAGGCCAGCGCAATCCGGCCAGCGTTCGTGATCCTCACGCGGGCAACCTTGATCATCCGGCCGTCCACCCTCACGGGCTCACGGTGCGCAGTCGCGAGGCCGTCGTGGACCAGGCGGGCCAACATGTCGATGTTAAATCCGTGCGCGAGCAACGTTTCCCCAGTGCAGCAGCGGCTCTTGACGAGCATCTCAAGCGCACCGCGCTGGTCGGCACTGAGCGTCATGGCTTTGGCATTGCCCGTAGCGCGACGTAACCACGGCTTGTGAGCGCCCGCGAAGTCTCCAAATCACTGCGCTCTTGAACCATGTGACACCTGTGGGCCCACGTCTCCGGCCCGCATTACCCAGCGACGGTGCGCCTATCGCACGCAAATAGCGAATCTTAAATCAGGCTGCCCCGGAAATCATGGGATTGCACACCCTCCCGCCAGCGGAACTCCTCGCCCTGCGGTCATCACTTCCGCCATTTGACCTCCTCATAGCGCTTTTTGAACGCTGCCACTTCGCATCCGACATAGCAGCAGCCTTGCGGGCCCGGTCGGCGAGATGCTTGTCGATCCCACGGGCGGCGAGGGTCTTGGCATCAGAAACCGGCGGGACCGTCAGCGACCCGCCGGTTTTCCCCTTCTTGCCACGACCAGGACCAGCCGGAAGTTTCTGCCCCCGCGTCCCCTTCGCCAACTTCCCCGCTTCCCGCTCCTCCTTCAGCAGCTCGCCAATACGGCGCTCGGCACGCTTGCGGATGTAGACGGACGCCGCAATCAGATCGGCATCCTTCTGTTGCTGAGCGTACACCTCCATGGCGATAGCCTTGTCTCGCATCGTTTTTACCTCATCGACGCGAACACATTCAGCAAGAGCCTGCCGCACAGCCTGATACTTGGCTGGAAGATGCACCTTCCCCGACATGCAATGTCTCCACTCGCAAGGCGGCCCAGCAAAGGCCTGGGGCGCCATTCAAGGTGACGATGACATCCGAACGTCGCCGCGCGCCGCAAGCGCATAGGCGGCGCTCGGAGGACGCCCTATGCGCGGCCGTCCCGCGCTTCCTTCAGCAGTTTCTTGGCCTCTTTACGCAACCCGGTCGCTCGCCTCGGCAGATTGGTAATCGCGGCCTGCCGCCAATCGTTGCGTTTCGGTTCGAGCCCAAGTCGCACGCGACGCTTTGATGTTGTGCGATCGGTGCCATCACTCTTTTCGATGACGGTCGTAACTGTTCTCCGCGACAGCCCTATCTCTTCCGCGATCCAGCGCGATGACCTCCCAGCCCTGCGCAGCTTCAGAACCCGATCCTGCTGTGCGTCGCTTGCGGCGATCGGCCGGCCCACCGGCTGCACGCTCGCGATGTTGGCGTTGAACCGGCGCACCAGTTTATTTTGCCGAGTAACGAGCGCGTTGTAATCATCGAACAATTGCTGATGTCTCCGGATAAAGTCGCCGTTCCGGTAGAAGCCGTCATTTTCCAGATCGAGGCCGAACGTCGTGATGAAGTCCTCCAGGTAGGCATCACGCTCTTTGACCCACTCCTCCATGTCGCGAACTACCTGGCGCAGGCCGTCGATCTCGCTTTTCAGTTCGTTGATGCGCCGGTCACGAAACTTAAGCTCGCGTTCGAGGTCGACGATTTTCTGGGTGTGCTCAGTTTGCTCGTTCATGGCGCTAAACTAGAACATTTTAGCGCCACAGAAAATCAATGATTACGGGCATTACTTCAATTTGAGGAGCGGAATTGTCGGATTTCGGGACGGGGGCCGTGCTATTGCGCGGCTCCACGTATGCCGCGTCATGGTGCGTCGGGATCCGCCTCGATCTTGATGCTAACGGTCTCGTTGTGCAGCCAGCCTCGCTCCGCCTCGCGGGCCAGGTACTCGATAGCGAACTCACTGGCAGCCTTGAACGCATCGGCTCTGGTCGGTGCCGGGCGGCGCCCCAGATCGCCGCGCATACGAAAGCGTGGTCCCATAGCCCCTCACCGCAAGCTGCTGGTAATGCTCGGCGACGGCAGCCAGCATGGCGGTCTCCTACCGGCCGGCGGCGATTCTCTTGGCAGCCAAGTAGCGCTCGCGGGCGATGCGTTTGGCTTTCTGGCGCCCACGTGACAGCGCGGCGCCCCGTTGGCGACCCTGGAGTTGGTCGAACCGCTTCTTTGCTATCTCACAAATCACTGGGTGGTACAGCCGGCCGTCGTTGCACGCGATAAAGCCGTGGAGCACGACTTCCGCCTGGGACGACCACCGTTGGCGGTCGGCGTTGGATTCTCAGCGTGGGGTTGTCAAGCCACCACGCGGCCCCGAGCCTTCCGCTAAGCTCCCAGGAAGGGTCGGGGTCCAGATTATCGGCA
>WNFL01241172.1_pt1 | contig 12429 bp, 15 predicted proteins | sample 5400361 | NCBI WGS metagenome assembly WNFL01 (sample SAMN13153351, study PRJNA577476) | soil metagenome | isolation source: 40 cm soil on Douglas fir-dominated hillslope | place: USA:California | collected 2013-09-17
TGCGACCAATGGCAAGCATGCTGGCCAATTGATCTACTGTTATTTTTTCCTGGAAATTTTTCTCGATGAACTCCTGCGCTTTTTTAATAGAGTCATCTTCGTGATCTTTTTGTCCTTTGAAGATGGTAAATGGTGATTGTGTTCCTCTATCTATTTCAATGGCATAATATTTTGAAAACAAAATCGCCATTTGACGGTCAGTGTATTTTTCCAATAGATACAAAAGTAAATTCCAGAATGAATTCGCTCCGCCACTGGAATAAAGGCCTTGTTCGTCAGTTATTATTTTATCGGAAACCAAATCCACATCTGGAAACATTTTCCGAAACTCATCGCAAGAACCCCAATGGGTAGAGCATTGCTTCCCTTTCATCAAACCGGTAGCCGCAAGCAGAAATGCACCTACACAAAGACTGGCCACTTCAGTTCCGTTGTTATGATGCTGGATAATCCAAGGGAAGAAACCTTCGTTCATTGAAATGACTTTTTTCATCTCGCCATTCACCGCTGGAATAATAATGAGATCTGTCTTGCGAACTTCTTTGATGGAGCAATCCGGAGCAACCGTAAAAAATTTGGCATACACTTGTGTTTCTTTAGTCATGCCCACCAATTGAACACGAAATAGCGCGGGCCTGCCAACGCTCTCCAGAAATTCATTCACCTTATTAAATAAAATGAATGGGCCTTCAATGCATCCCAGCGCCACAGCGCCTTTGGGAACGAGAATCGAAATGTGTTTCATATTGAATGTGTTGACGTGTTGATGTGTCGATGTTTTCTCCTTGACTAATCATACTTCTTATTCCTTGCCTACTGCTCTTGCCTATTGCCTACTTTTTTTACACCTCAAAGCTAAATCAACAAATTGTCGCAATCAACCCCTCATAATGCCGTATTTACACCCCGCCTAATTCGATTAACGATGCTACGTTTGTCTTGTCGATGAGCGAAAAAAGTTATGGAGATATACGGTTTAAAAAAGGACATGAAAATATTTTGCGTTACTGCGAAATCATTTCCTTATGAGATAAAGCAAGCGTTTGGGGCATTGATCAACCTGCTTCCCACCACCGAAGGGAGAACATTTTTTGGGATTGCCTATCAAAACAATGAAGGAGATATGATTTATAAAGCGGCTGTATTGGAATCGTTCGAAGGGGAAGGAAAAAAATTAGACTGTGAAGAGTTTACGATTGAGAAGGGTCAATACCTCACAGAAACTTTAAAGGATTGGAAAAAAGACGAATCGATGATTGGCACCACCTTTAAAAAATTCGCTGAGTCAAATTACAATGCCGCTTTCCCTTGCGTGGAATGGTATCAGGGCGATGATGTGATGTGCATGGTGAAACTTGAAGACACAATTTTATTGAAGAAAAAACAACACTTTAAAATTTAAAAGTTATGAAAAACACAAAAATTATTTTTTGGACAACAACCGCTCTCATGTTCTTATTTGAAGGCGTCATGCCAGCGCTTACATCACAAACGGAACTGGCAAAACAAAGCATTAGGCATTTGGGCTATCCCAATTACTTTGGTGTACTGCTTACAGTCTTTAAAGTATTGGGTGCATTGACTTTGATCATTCCAAAAATTTCAAATCGAATCAAGGAATGGGCCTATATTGGTTTTGCATTTGACTTCATTTCTGCATGTGTTAGTCATTGGGTCGTTGACGGATTTGGTGGTCAAACTATATTTCCACTGATCGTCCTGGGCATTTTGATTGTGTCCTATATTTATTATCACAAATTAAGTTCAATTACTTATAAGTTGATATAAAACAATTCGCTGATCAAAAATTAAAAAGGCAACCAAACAATAACTCTATGAAGACGTTAAAAAGTATCGCGGCTGTTCTCACTGGAATAATCGTAATAGTTCTACTGTCCACAGGAATTCTACTGTCCACAGGAACAGATTACGTACTTGAAAAATTTGGCGTCTTCACACCAATTGATCAGGGACAAATGATGCCGTGGATGCTTGCGCTTGCATTTTTCTATCGAACAGTTTATGGAGTAGTTGGAGGTTATATAACCGCAGCTATGGCACCAAGCCAGGCGATGCGTCATTCTATTATCCTCGGGATCATTGGAACAGTGGCCAGCACATTGGGTGCAATAGTTGGGTGGAACCTTTCCGCTCATTGGTACCCGATTGCCCTGGTTATCACCGCACTTCCGAGTACCTGGTTGGGCGGAAAATTTAAATAGAAATAATCATAATCACATTAAATAATACAACCATGACAAAGATCACTCAAAAAATTACTCCCTTTCTCTGGTTTGACGACCAGGCTTTGGATGCTGCGAAATTTTACTGTTCAATTTTTAAGAACTCAGAAATTGTAAACTCATCCCCGATGATTGTCACATTCGAACTGGAAGGACAAAAATTCATAGCGTTGAACGGTGGCTCGCAATTCAAATTCACAGAAGCTATTTCTCTTTTTGTGGAATGTGAATCTCAAGAAGAAGTTGATGAGTTTTGGGAGAAACTTTCGGCTGGCGGTGCAAAATCACAATGCGGATGGTTAAAAGACAAATATGGATTGTCGTGGCAAGTGGTTCCTTCAATTTTAATGGAATTGATGAGCGACTCTGACCCTAAAGAATCACAACGCGTGATGGATGCCATCATGAAGATGAGCAAAATCGAGATCAAATTGTTGCAGCAGGCATATGATCAAAAATAATCGGATACTTAAAATCACACTTTAAATAATAAGAAAATGGCAACGTTAAATCCCTACCTCAACTTCAATGGCAACACCGAAGAAGCTTTTAATTTTTACAAATCTGTTTTTGGCGGTGAGTTCGCCATGGTGCAACGCTTTAAAGACACACCTGCAGCCAGCAACACTCCTATCAAGGACCTAAACAAGATCATGCACATCGCATTGCCTATCGGGAAGGGAAATATTTTAATGGCTACCGATGCACTCGAATCGATGGGACAAAAATTGATGCCAGGAAATAACTTTCACTTATCATTCAGTGCTGATAGCGAAGCGGAAACGGAAAAATTATTCAAAGGACTCTCTTCAGGTGGCAATGTTATGGTTCCGTTGTCCAAACAGTTTTGGGGCGCTTATTTTGGTATGTGCACCGACAAGTTCGGTGTTCAATGGATGGTTAGTTATGACGAGAACCAACAACCTAAATAATTTGCACTATGAGAAAGCTAAAATTGCAAGTGCAAATGTCCGTGGATGGATTTGTTGCAGGTCCCGAAGGTCAATTAGATTGGATGACCTGGAACTTAGATGACAAACTTATACAGTTTATCACTGATTTGACGGATTCATCCGACACCATTTTGTTAGGCAGAAAAATGACTGATGGATTTGTAGACTACTGGACTTCCGTGCTGAAAACTCCTGAAAGTCCGGAATATTCCTTCGCGAGAAAAATGATTGATACCCCAAAAGTCGTTTTCAGCAGAACTCTTGAAAAATCAACCTGGGCTAACACTACTTTAGCAACCGGAAAACTTACGGACGAAGTTATGAAGCTTAAAAAGCAATCTCAATCGGGAGAAAAAGACATCATAGTTTATGGAGGCGCTGAGTTTGTTTCCAACCTTATTAAAGATAGCTTGATTGATGAATTAAACTTGTTTATTAATCCTGCTGCTATTGGTAAAGGGTTGAAAATTTTTCTTGACAGAACAAATTTGCAATTCCTAAAATCGCAAGCGTATGAATGCGGTGTAGTGGTGAATACTTATTCCCTTAAGAAATAAAATGGTAGAAGTATTCAAAACGAATGTAGAACGTAGAGAAATGGCAGAACAACTCATTTCCACCTTGCGCATTCGTTTTCCTTTTTCCAGAATAAATTTTGACCTGGAGGATTGTGATAAAATCCTTCGGATTGAGGATACCCAGATTTGTATCAAAACGATTATTGAATTGATGAATATCAGAGGATTTGAATGTGAAGTACTCAACTAATAAGCTACAAACGATGAGAAAACTAGTTTCATTCATGCACGTGTCATTAGATGGTTTCGTGGCCGGACCAAAAGGAGAGATGGACTGGATCATCGTTGACGAAGAAATATTTGATTATGCAGGCTACAGGACCAATGAGGCTGACACTGCTTTGTATGGAAGAGTAACGTATGAAATGATGGAAGGCTATTGGCCAACCGCTGCCGAGCAACCCAATGCTACCAAGCATGATATTGAACACGCTTCCTGGTATAAGAAAGTGGAAAAAGTTATTTTGTCACGGACGATGAAGGGCAAGAAACTAGCAAACACGAAAATCATAAGCGATAATATTTCAAGTGAAATAACCCAACTCAAACAAGCACTTGGCGAAGAAATTATAGTCTTCGGTAGCCCGTCTGCTTCACATTTTTTGATGCGAGAAGATTTAATTGATGACTTCTGGATTTTTGTAAACCCTGTTTTATTAGGTCAAGGCATTCCTTTGTTTAAGGACATCAAACAAAGAACAAAATTGCAGCTTATCAAAAGCCATGCTTTTTCATCGGGTGTGGTTTGCCTTCATTATGAAAAAAATGGAAATTTCTAAACTAAAAAAACTTGAGATGAAAAAGACAAACACAATCTACTGGATCTTAACAGGCCTGTCAGCCGCCATGATGTTCGCGTCATCTATTCCGAATATCCTTTCCGTACCTCAAGCGGTTGACCTTGTGATTACTCATTTGGGTTACCCGACTTATTTTCTTCCTATGATTGGCGTGGCAAAATTTGCAGGTGCTGTCGCTATTCTAATTCCTGGCTTTCCACGAATTAAGGAATGGGCTTATGCCGGTCTTATTTATGATTTGAGTGCAGCGATTTACTCTTCGATATCCGTAGGTGACCCGGCTGGTAAATGGCTGCCGATATTTGTTTTTATTATTTTAATCGCTAGTTCGTATATCTATCATCACAAAAGACTTCGGGAAAACTTACACACGAAGAGTTGAGACATTCCCGACAAGTAACTTAGATTTTGCAAAGAAAAACTTTGCTGAAGGGTGGACCTACATTGTGGGCACTTCATTGAAGCGATGTGTTGAGCAATAAAAAATTAATCACTTTCCAGATAACGTTTGGCTTGCATCTTGTAGAGTTCGGCATATTTTTTATTCAACAGCATGAGCTCACGGTGAGATCCTTGTTCAATAATTTTTCCGTTCTCGAGCATTAAAGTCTTGTCAGCATTTTTTACAGTACTGAATCGATGAGTAATCAAGATCACAGTTTTACCTCTCATATTTTTTTCAAGCGTACTGAAGATTTTTTCTTCCGTCACCGCATCAATGGAGGCCGTGGGCTCATCCAAAATGGTGATGGCTGCATTGCGGTAAAACATCCGCGCAACGGCCAATCGCTGATGTTGCCCTTTTGATAGATCAGTTCCATCTTTAAATTCTTTCCAGATCAATTGATCGTAGGTAGAAGGAAATGCAGTAACGAATTCATCTGCTCCGGAATATTGTGCTGCCTGTATCATTTTCTCTTCGCTCACACTTTCAGCAATGCGACCGACACCAATCGATTCGCGAATTGTTAAATTATAAACAGGAAAATCCTGAAAGAGAATACCAATCGCTTGCTGCCAATCGTCCAGGTGAATATCTTTTAAGTCAGTTCCGTTAATATAAATATTGCCCTCTGTGGGATCGTAAACGCGGCAAAGTAATTTAATCAATGTTGTCTTGCCGGAACCATTCACGCCAACGATGGCGATTTTTTCGCCTGGCTTGATCGAAAAAGAAAGATGTTGAAGTACCAGTGGGTTTGCAGAGGTTTCACCCGGATAGCGAAAAGAGACATCCCTGAACTCAACCAACGGAGGCTCGGTAAATGTAAACCGCTGCGCTTCTTTTTTTGAAATGATTTTAGGCTGAAGGTCAAATAGCTCGAACCACCTGGCAGCATAACGCGCTGCTTCTTCCGTGAAAGAAATCGATTCGATGTAGCCGTTTACTGTTTGATAGAACCGTGTGTAGGTATTAAATGCCAATAGCAATCCACCAACGGCAATGCTTCCAGCTAATGCTTCGTTGGTCATCAGGGCAATGGCTGCAAATAGAAAAAATAAATACCACAAGCTAAGAAAGCCGTACGAAATGGATTTCTTTTTTTCTGCAGCGCTTATCTTTTTATTGTATGAAACCTTGCGATCACGAATCTGCTCTTTCAACCAGGTTTTTAATTTCAATAGGATCACGTCTACCGCTTTTTGCAATTCTTCGAAATGTGAGATACGATTGCCAATGATGCGATGATCATCCAGAGAGAAGTAACGTATCCGAAAAACTTCCATGCTGTACTTTGTATAAAAGAAATAAACAGGTGTTGCAGCGAGCATCGCAAACAGAACCAGCCAGCCGTTGAGTGACCACAAGATGATCATCGAAGTAAGAATCCCAGAAAAACTTGTCGCGGAAGTAAAAATGAAATCCTGCAAATTGAGAATGCTGCTGGTGCCCCACTCTTGCGCACTGCGCAGTAAATTTTGATACGAATTACTTTCAATCGTTCCAATATCAAGTGCGCTTTGCCTTTCTATTTTGTACATCTCCAGCTGCGTATTTTGTGCCATCCGGAATTTAGCCCGGTAGTAGGAAACAAAATTCCCGATAAGGGTAGGTGCTAAAAAAGATAAACCAAGAATGATGGAGGTTTGAACAAGATCATTGAAAGTGCTGCTTCCTTGTTTGATTCCGATGATCTCATCGACAATTTTTGAAAAACTGCTGAATTGGAGATAAACAATGGCGCCCTGAAAAATATTTAACAGGATGAGCACCAACAGCATTCCTCTGTTGGTTTGCCATGCAAATGCAATCGACTTAATGGCGATGACAAACATGTTCTTGTTGTTCTTCACTGGGAGTTTCAAATCAAGTCTAAAAGTTAGACAAAAACCGGATTTGTTATACCCAACATTCGCTTCACTACATTAATTCCACAACTCAATCCATTGTCCTTGTCAGCGCTGAATCCTTGCAGCACCTTTGTGCCGTTGTAATGACAAAATCAATTTTATGAAAAACCTTATCCAAAAATTCTTACTCTTTCAAGTCCTGATCCTGGCTCCACTTCTTCTTTCAGCACAGCTTGAAATTACCAGCTCCAACAAAACCTCGCGGATAACCTTTAGCCATAATGGCTTCTCCAATTTTAATGTGGAGATGCGTGGCAAGATTGAATTGACCGATGACGACAAAGACATCAAAAGTATTTCCTCTGATGGATACCTCGAAATCACGAAGGTTACTTTCGGCAGCAGGCGCTCAATTGTCATTACACCTTCCGAAAATGGAATCAAGCGCGAGTACTATGAAGGACGCGAGAAAATCGATTTTGAAAAAGAAGGAAGAAAATGGCTCAGTGAAATTTTACCAGAACTCGTTCGCACCACCACGATCGCAGCAGAGAGCCGGGTGAATCGATTTTTTAAACAAGGTGGCGCAACTGCGGTACTTAACGAAATCGGAAAACTTGATAGCGACTATGTGAAATCAGCTTATGCGAATTTGTTGATGAAACAGAATGTATTAGCAAAAGATTATCCTCAAATCATAACACAAGTAACTTCAACTATTTCTTCCGATCACTATAAAACTGAATTTCTTAGCGGAGGGATGAGCAAGTTTCTCCTTTCGAAAGAAGCAACCGATGCGGTCTTTGCTGCCAGCGGAAAAATGGAATCTGATCACTATAAGACTCAGGTGATCAAAGAAGCGCTTGAGAAACAAACTCCTTCATTGGATGGAATAAAATCGATTTTGTTAGCAACAAGTAAAATGGAATCGGATCATTATAAAACTGAAGTATTGACTTCCTTGTTGGAAAAAGATAATCTCAGTGATGCAGTCGTGAGCGAGATGATCAATGCAACCAAAAACCTGGAGTCGGATCATTATCGCACCTTGGTGCTTACTAAAGCGTTAGCCAAACAGGGACTTTCTTCGACTTCTTATCAACATGTATTGGAATCTGTAAAAGATATTGATTCGGATCATTACAAGACCCAAGTGTTGACAACATTGCTGAACAACAAACTCACCAATGAACTTGCTATTCAACTGCTCGATTTAAGCAATGCTATTAGCAGTGACCATTACAAGACTATCGTGCTCACTTCGATGCTTAAAAAACAAGAACTCACCGATGATGCATTCAAAAAGGTGGTGTTGCAAGGAAGTCAATGCGAGAGCGATCATTATGCTACACAAATTCTTACAGCGGCATTGCAGTTGCCTAATCTTTCGAGCGCACGAATTCTCGCCATCTTAAATGCAGTGCCTAATATTAATTCTGATTTTTATGTGACTGAAGTGTTGACGAAGGCTGCTCCGAAAGTGAGGAATGATGCAACGCTTACCGAGGCATATCGAAACGTAGCCAAAAAAATAAGCTCAACTACTTATTATGGTCAGGCTCTTCGCGCAATTGACTAAAACCCTGACGACATAAAGCGAAAATAAGTAGCTTCGCTTTATGTTGCCGCAAGAAGAGCCCATCCGAAAAACGTTTGTGAAAAAACTAATTTTAATAGCAGCGATTTGCACTCCGCTTGGCGTGCTTTTTCTTATGTACCTGCACTTCAGCGTATCTGGCAAGTTGCCCTCCATCATTGAAAAGTCAGAGCACTATGCACTGAGTATCCTCATCATCGACCTTTGTGGCGTTGCAGCTTACTTGATTGATCACTGGCTTGATAATAAAATATCGTGGCGTGACTCCTTCCTTTCACGATTTTTGTGCGGGCTTATAGCCAATATGATTGTTGTGCTTTCCATTGCCTTATTGCTCACAATCAATTTGATGAAAATATTTCAAGCTGATAGCGTGAAGATTGTAATCTTGCTAACGGTCTCTCTTTTTATTTATGAAATCATTTACGGTTGGTTTTATTCTTATCGATACTATGCACATACTCAAGTGGAGCGGCTGAGGCTGGAGCGATGGCAACTAGAGCTTCAATTTGAATCATTGAAAAGCCAGGTCAGTCCGCATTTTTTATTTAACTGCCTCAACACAATTTCGTCTTTGTTGTACAAAGATGTTTCGTTGGGCGAAGAGTTCATTCGAAGAATGGCCGACACATTTCAATATGTATTAAATAATCACAAACGAAAATTTGTTTCGTTGAGAGATGAAATCGAATTTGTAAAATCGTATTACTATTTGCTAAGAGTTCGGTTTGAAAATAACTTGAACCTGGAAATCAACGTCCCCAAAAATTTATTGGACAGCCCGATGCCACCACTCACGCTCCAGTTACTGGTGGAGAATGCCGTGAAGCATAATCACGTTTCAAAAGAAAATCCATTGTTGGTTTACATCACTGCTCAGGACAACACACATCTCATCGTTACCAATTCAAAAGCCACGAAAGCTTTGAACCCGTCCGGTTTTCAAATCGGACTCGACAATATCCGTAAACGCTATTCATTCTTCACTCAAGAACCAGTCACTATAAAGAATGAAGATCGATTTTCAGTGCAGCTTCCGATTTTAAAAGGAAACACAATTCAATGAAGAAGCTGTTTATCCATAATCCAATTTTCAGAATCTGTTCTCCACCGGTTTATGGCGTGTTGGTGTATTTGCTCATCTTGCTGGTGAACAATAACCTTAGCGACATCTCAAAAATTTTCAGCAACAAGGAATTGTATGTATGTATCGGGCTTAGCTATCTCTCGTTGGAGAGTTTGCGTTTGTCAATAATTTTATTGAATTGTTTGCTGAAACAAATATCGTTCAGGCTCCACACAATCATTCAATCGCTGGTGAGCCTTATTGTTTCATTGTTGGTGGTCTATGCGGGAGTGTTTGCCTACTTTCAATTGGTTGAAGGATTCACCGTTAGTTTGACTGAGCTACAAATTTTCTTTGTCATTTTCGGATTTACTGCATTATTGTATAATGTCCTGTACTCTAGCAATGCTTATTTGTTTAGGGAAAATGTGCAATTGATTGACCGTGAAAACCGATTGCGTGAAAAAGTAGAAGCAGACTTTGCTACTTTCAAAAACGAAATCAATCCCGATCTTTTATACGAAAGCCTGGAGGCAATTTTGCAAACCTTGTATCACGACATTCATGCAGCGGAGGAGCAAATTGACTTGTTAGCCGGAGTTTATCGCTATCAATTGATGAACCGCTACAAAGAGTTGGTGAGCGTAACCGATGAACTCAACGCGTTGAACAATTTGAAATCGCTTTTGAATTTCAGGTACGGACAGCAAATTCATCTTTCGTCAAAACTCAATTCGCTTGACGAGGCGCACATTGTACCGGGTTCCATGCTGGCTGCCATGGATGCAGTGGTTCGTAATACACTGCTTTCAAGTTTTACACCGCTCAATCTTACCTTATATTTAGAGGAAGACGGCTACCTGGTGCTTCAACATAAACTCAATGATAAATTGATCCGGCATGAAGAGAGTCTTCAATCTTTCGCACGCATCCAACGTGTGTATTCTTTTTTTAGTGACATCCCTTTTATTCAAATAAAAGCTTACGGAGAGAATTATATTAAATTTCCGATCATAAAAATTTCTGAAAATATAACCGTATCCCGGGAAGCATGACCTCATCTCTTACTTTGCGTGTATTAATTATTGAAGATGAAGTTCCTGCCGCGGAAAAACTGGAGCGGTATCTTCTGAAATACAGTGCGAGCATTTCCGTTGTTGCCAAAATCCAATCTGTGAAACAGGCAGTAGAATGGCTTGGCGCTAAACAAAATGAGATCGATCTAATTTTCATGGACATTCAACTCCTTGATGGACAAAGTTTCGCCATTTTTCAGCAGGTGAAAATAGAAAAGCCGGTAATCTTCATCACAGCCTATAATGAATTTGCGCTCGATGCTTTCAAAGTGAAGGGCATTGATTATTTGCTTAAACCTGTTTCCTTCAATGATCTGAGTGCAAGTCTTCAAAAGCTTGAACAACTTCGCTCGCAACTAAACTGGAGCGAAGAGAAATTTGAAACGGTAAGAGAAACGGTTACGGCCTTACCTTCGAAAAATTATAAAACCCGGTTCATGGTGAAATTGGGAGATCATATCCGTTCGATCACCACGGATCAGATCGGACTCTTGTTTGCTGATGGACGCGATGTGTACCTGATCACAAATGAAAATAAAAAGTTCATCATTGATTACACGCTGGAAAACTTGGAAGAATTGATTGACCCGCAACTATTTTTCCGCGCAAACCGATCGTACATTCTTAATATTCATTTTATACAGGATGTAATTGTGTACTCCAACAGCCGGTTAAAGATTGTGCCTACCGTCAAGTGGGAGCAGGAAATTATTGTTAGCCGTGAAAAAGTAACTGAATTTAAACAATGGTTTGATGGGGCCCGATGAGTAGCTTGATCTGAACTTCCTTAAAGTTTAGTAATTTTCCTCCCTTATAAATTGAAATGAGCAACACAGAATTAGTGAACCGCTTTTACTCGGCTTTTCAGAAATTAGATTACGCCACCATGCAGGACTGCTATGATGATGAAATAATTTTTCAGGATCCTGCCTTTGGAATTTTAAAGGGCGATAAGGCAAAAGCCATGTGGGAGATGCTTGCCAGGAACGCGAAAAACTTTTCGCTTGTATTTTCAGATATCAAAGCCGAAGACGAGGAATACGTAACGTGTAAGTGGGTTGCCACCTACACTTTTTCAGCGACAGGGAGAAAAGTGGTGAATCGTATTGAAGCCTATATAAGAATACAAAACGGAAAAATTACGGAGCACACCGATCAATTTCCTTTTTGGGTTTGGGCGCGACAGGCATTTGGATTAAGCGGTTGGCTTTTGGGTTGGAGTGATTTCTTCCAAAGCCAGGTGCGAGGCAAAGCGCTTGATAATTTGAAGATGTTTATGGAGAAAAAGGAAATTGCCACACCAGTTTCAGGCCATCCATAAATTTTCTACGCATCATAAAAGATATTTATTTTACTTTTAGCTTTATTAAAACACTAAAAAAACATAGCCTCATCTTTCTTTTGAGCATTGCTTGCCTAAGCAGTGCTTTAGGTGTTTTCTCTACACTTTATCTTAATCTACATCGGTCTTCATTTCAAGAGCTTGTTGTTCAATCGATCCCTTCCAATGCCGAAAAATTATTTTTTTCTTACAAGACCTTTTCAAAAATTGAATGGATTAAAGCGGGCAAGGAATTTGAGTTGAACAGGAAACTCTACGATGTATCAAAAATTGAAAGAGCAGAAAAAGGATTTCATGTTTACTGTGTAAATGACAGCTTCGAAGAGGGTTTTATTGCCATGGTTGATCAATGGAAAAAGGATAATTCACCGAGCGGAAAAACAAAAACTATTTTTCAGCCTCAATTCTGTAACCGGTTGGCCTTTGAGTTGACTGAAAACAAAAGGACAAACCTATCTAAATTTTTCTTTTACAAGGAGTTA
>WNFL01437341.1_pt1 | contig 12429 bp, 11 predicted proteins | sample 5400361 | NCBI WGS metagenome assembly WNFL01 (sample SAMN13153351, study PRJNA577476) | soil metagenome | isolation source: 40 cm soil on Douglas fir-dominated hillslope | place: USA:California | collected 2013-09-17
GGCGCCAGTCCGAGTGCCGCGTTAAACGGCGAGCCTGCAGCCGAGGCCGGTTGATTGACGTCCTGGAATACATAGCGATTGACCGGCGTCCGGTTGTCGCGGTCGTCATACTTGAGCCCGGCTCCCAGGCTCAAGCGATTTTGCGGCCTGCTGGTGAGCTTCAGCGTGAACGATTTGGTAATCACCCGGCCATCCAGGGATCCGCGCGGAATTCCGAGCGGCAAAGACGGGTCGCTCAGGAAGGCGTCGTTTTGCGTATTGCGCCCGTACGCGCCGGATGCCACAAGCTGCGTCGAGCGTGTGAAGTGGTATCCGCCGGTCAGGTTGAGCTGGTGAAATTGATTGCTGGGGGCGCTGCTCATCGTGGCCGAGGTGGTCGGATCGTTCGGATCGGCCCAGCGGATCGCGTCGACCTGGTTGTCGTACATCGACCCGTAGTAGGCGAGCTGCGCGAATCCGCGTTCCCCGGTGAAGTGCACGCCGAAGTTGTATTGATCGGTGGTCTCGTCGGTCAGGGTGGGAAGAATGACGGCGGAATTACCGTTCAGTGCATCATTGATGGCGCCTTGCGCCCGCAGGCCGTCCTTGTGGTCGCGACGCCAGCTTGAAGTCACCCCCCATTGTGAATCGAAGGAGTAGCCGAGAGACGTTTCGAACGAGCGGCGCTTCGTCGACAAATCGACCGTTCGAAACGCCGGCGAGTCCGCATTGAAGATGTTGCTCAAAGTCGTCAGCTGAGCCGTGGTGGGTGGAGCAACCGTGCCATTCGGCCGCAGGGCGCTCGCCGTCCCTTGCACGGTCGACAACGCGCGGTAGTTCAGCGCGCTGCCGCTGACTTGCGGTACCAGCGGCTTGAGCCAATTTGCAGGCAGCGAGAAATTGCTTGAGTTGATGCCGAGAAACGGCGTCTGGTAGGAATCGGAGAAATTGCGGCGCAGCTCGTCGTATCCGATCCCAAACTGAAATCGGCCCTGCTTTCCGTACTCCGCCGACAGTGCTCTGGTCTCCAGGCCGAGGTTGCGGCCATCGATCCTCCACCGCGAGGCGTCATCACTGTCGTAGCGACCACCTCCCCGCAGGTCGAAGTTGCCGATGGCGAAAGGGCCACGGTCCTGCAGACCGTTGTATTCGCCGAACTTGAAGGAGCTCCGGCTGACCGTTCCGACCCCGGCCTCGACGGTACTCGCAGGTTCGGTCAGGTCGGCGACGCTGGTGTCGGCGGCACGCACCGGGATGCTGAACGCCAGGGTCGCGATCGCTGCCGCGGTTGCCTGAACCGATGCGCGAAGGAGATTTCCGTTCGGGCGTATTTTCATTTTGCTCTCGCTTCCAAGGCCTGAGTTATCGACTGAACCGGGCGCCGGCCGGATGATTTGAGCCGTGAACCAGCGGATGGCAGCTCAGGCAGTTGCGCCCGTTCGTTTGTGTTCGCGGTGCCTGGTTTGCGAGGGGCAGCAGACCGTTGACCGTCGTAGCGCTGCCGGTCGGCAGGTTGGCGCCACTGTTAATGGGGCCCGAGTGATCGGCACTATGACACTGCTGGCACAGCCAGGGCGTGCGCGTCTTCAACAATGCCGCGTTGTTCGAACCATGGGGCGTATGGCAGTTAGTGCAGTCTTCCGACACCGGGCTGTGCTCCCAGAGGAAAGGACCGCGCCGCTCGGCGTGACACGTGTAGCAAGTCTCGTTGATCGAGTCTTTGACCATCAGGCGCGGACCCGCGGATCCATGCGGGTTGTGGCAGTCGGAGCACCCCATCTGGCCGGCGGCGATCGGATGGGTCGAGATGCGATGAACCTGCGCGCGCTGTGTCTGGTGGCAACCGAAGCAGACGTCAGGCTGGGTCACCTTGGACAGCACGGGGTCGTCCTGCCTGTGGACCAGATGGCAGGACGTGCACGGGATGTTTCGCCGTTCGTGTTCGCTTCCGGCCCAGTGCATGCGCAGGCCGCCCTGGTGGCAGCCCAGGCAAGTGCCGGCCTGGGTTTCGACCGGGGTGTCGGAGCGGGCCCCAAAATTGATGTCCACCAGCGGTCGGGTCGAGCTGCCCCGCGGATTCTTGACATGAGCTTCGCTTGCGCCGTGGCAGCTCTGGCAGCCCGGTGTGCGCGCATCAGCCTTGACGCCGTGGCGCGTCTTGTAGATGGAAAGAACGGGATTGGATTCGGTCTCGTCGTGGCAGCGCGTGCATGCAGCATCGCCCGCGAGTGAACGATCGGCGGTTGCCGGCGGCTCCTGGGCCGACGCATGCGCGGCGCACAGTGCGATGGCGAGCAGTGCGCCCAGGCGAATGATTGAATAGTGTCGGCTCATGTCGTTGTCTCATCGATGATCGTTCTAAGGCGTTACGGTGGGTGTTGCCTCGCCTCGGCCGGCTCAGTACTTGGTTCCTCCCTCCAGCGACAGAATCCAGTAGATGAGATTCTTTGTCTGCTCGAGGTCTTGCGTCTTGACTTTCTTGTGTTCTTCCTTGTGGCCGTCGTCGAACTTCACCATCTCGCCGCTGGTGACGTGCTTGAACAACTTTTCCTCGGCGTGATCGTCGCCTCTGTACTTGGCCGCGACGTCTCTCAGGGCCGGACCATCCTTTTTCTTTTCGACCGCGTGGCACTTGTTACAGCCGCTGTGACGGGCAAGACTCTCGGCGGCGCCGACGTCGATCCCCGCCGCATCCACGCTGAGCAAGAGGCTGGCCGCGGCCAACGCGAGTCGAGTGACCCCACGAAAGCCGCGAGACTGCGCAATCCGTTGACCGAAGGTCGCGGGCGCGGTCGAATCCGCGCGCGGGACGGTTGTGCATTGCGTCAACCGAGCCATGGCTCCCCGCTCCCGCGGCTGGCACCTGCTGTTGATCGAAGAGATCTGCCTACCACGCATACCAAGGAGGCAAGCCAAATTGGTACCAAATACAGAGTAGGCCCTGACTGCCGTATGACCTTGAAGCACTTGCCTCTCCTACCGAGAGCTAATAAATTTATTGTTAAAAATCATATAGTTACTTCAATACATTTAGCGGCCTACCGTATTTACGTCTGGCATCGTATCCGCTGCGAAACGTAATTGTCAATGATTCTCATTTACAGCCGTTGGAAATCGGAAAATTCCTACCTCAGATATGTGCGTTTGCAGCACAACAGGCGCCACTTGAAGCGCGCTGCCCCTAGAACCGGAGCCGAGCACGATTCCAGGGCCAGCGAGCTTGGCGGTTCATCGAGGACCCGCGACGAGGAACTGCCGCCTTCCGGCACTGATCAGGCTGCGTGCTTGAAGTTCGTCAAAGTCGAGCCGGCGGGCAGAGGCGCCCGATTGCGGAATGCGCCGGCGATTTCCAAGTGCCTGACTTGACTACAGATTGAGGGGCGTGCCGGGGTCCACTTGTTCGGCGCTACGCGCGCCGACTGGCCTGCAGACCACCGGCCAACCGGGCCGCGTTCCCACACGTGGATTTGGTGACGTCCTGTCGGCCGTAGCGCCGGCGCAGTCGGGCATCGCTGCGGGCGAGCGTGTGATCGATGCCGTTCGCCCGGTGCAGTGCGTTCCTTCTGGGTGGCGATTAGCCTCGCGGCTCCTGGGGCGCGCCCGTGCTGACTTTCATCTGTTCGAACACCTCTTCGGCCCAGTGAAAGGCCGAATTGGCCGCTGGCACGCCGCAGTAGATCGCAGTCTGCAGCAGCACCTCTTTGATCTGCTCGCGGGTGACGCCATTGTTGAAGGCTGCGCGAACGTGCAGCTTGAACTCGTCGGCGCGATTCAGCGCCACCATCATGGCCAGCGTGAGCAAGCTGCGCGTATGACGCGGCAGTCCTGGCCGGGTCCAGATTTCGCCCCAGGCGTGGCGCGTGATCAGGTTCTGGAACTCTTCGTTGAAGGCAGTACGCCTGGCGAGAGTGCGGTCTACGTGCGCATCGCCCAGCACGGCGCGCCGCACCTTCATTCCCGACTCAAAGCGTTCACTCTCGTCCATCGCGATGTCCTTTAATTCACGAGGAAGCCCACAACGGCCTGGTTGAAGGCAGCGGCTTGCTCGACGTTGGAAAGGTGCGAGGCGTCGAGCTCGACATAGCGAGCGCCCGGCACGGCATCGGCGATGCGCCGCGTGTCGGCCGGCGGCGTGGCGCCATCCTGGGTTCCCGCAATCACCAGTGTGGGACGCGAGATTTGCGCGATGACTGCGCGCTGGTCCGCGTCGCGCACCGCGGCGCAGCAGGCCGCATAGCCGTCCGGCGGGGTACCGAGCAGCATTTGCCTGACGCGACCGACAGCGACGGGCTCGCGCGCGCGAAATTCCTCGGTAAGCCAGCGTGCGATCACCGATTCTGCGATCGCCGCCATGCCGCCACGGCGCACCGCGTCGATGCGGGAATCCCACAGCTCGGCCGTGCCGATCTTCGCGGCCGTGTTGCAAAGTACCAGCCGGTCAAACCGGTGCGGCGCATTGACCCCGAGCCACATGCCGACCATGCCGCCCTTGGACAGTCCACAGAAGTGCGCCTGGTCGATCTTCAGCCCGTCCAGCAAGGCAACGACGTCCCGCCCCAGTCGCTCGATCGTGTACGGTCCGGGGGTGACCGCGGATCGCCCATGTCCACGGCTGTCGTAGCGCAGAACACGAAACCGAGCGGTGCAGGCATCCATCTGCGGCGCCCACATATCGAAGTTCGTGCCGAGCGAATTCGAGAGCACGAGGACCGGGGCCCCCTTGGGGCCATCGAAGCGATAGTTGAATTGCGCCCGGTCGATCGCGATCTTCGCCATCATCCGCCCCGACCCCCGCGCGCCGCAGCAAGCGCCCGGTCGATGAAATGGCCCGCGGAACCGGTGTAATGGGCCGGATCGAGCAGCCGGTCGAGCGCGTCCCCCGGCAAATGTTGCCCGACCTCGGCGACTTCGCCGAGCACCGCGCGCAGAGGCCGCCCCTCGGCGATGGCACGCCGGGCAGCCGCCTCGACCAGTTGGAGTGCCGGCGAGCGGCCGATGTGCTCGCCCAGAGCCAGGGTGACCGCTTCGGCCATGATGAGGCCATCGGTCGCATCGAGGTTCTTGCGCATGCGCGCCGCGTCGACCTCCAGTCCGCCCACCATCGCGACCGTCTGATGCAGCGCGCCCGCGGTGAGCAGGACAATCTGCGGCAGCGTCTCCCACTCCGCATGCCAACCGCCGACGCCGCGTTCGTGCTCCTGCAACATGGCCGAAAGCATGACGGCCACCAGTCCGGGGACGCGCAGCGCTGCGGCCTGGGCGACGACGCTGCCGACAGGATTGCGCTTGTGCGGCATCGCCGATGACCCGCCTTTGCCTTCGGCGGCCGGCTCGAATGCTTCGGCAACCTCGCTCTGCATCATCAGCGCGATATCGAGCCCGATCTTGCCCAGCGTGCCGGCGAGCAGGCCGAGCGTCGCGGCGACTTCGACCACGCGATCCCGATGCGAGTGCCAGGGCAGCGACGCTTCCGCCAGATCCAGTTCCCTGGCCAAGGCTGCGCTCACGGCGATACCCTTGTCGCGCAGGGCCGCCAGCGTTCCGCAGGCACCGCCGAATTGCAGAGCCAGGGCGCGCTGACGCGTCTGCTGCAAGCGCTGGCGGTGGCGCGTGATCGCGTCCAGCCAGCCTGCAAGCTTCAAGCCAAACGTCGTGGGCAGCGCATGCTGCAGCAGCGTGCGCGCGACTATCGGTGTCGCGCGATGGGCCTGCGCGGCCGCCATCAGCGCCTCGGCCAGACGCCCCAGGTCGGCCTGCACGAGATCCAGCGCCTGCCGCAACTGCAGCATCAGCCCGCAGTCGATCACGTCCTGGCTGGTGGACCCCCAGTGAACGTACAACGCGGCCCGTGGGTCCTGGGCCGCGACGCGCTCGGTCAGGGCTTTCACCAGGGGAATGGCCGGGTTGCCGGCGAGTGCTGTCGCGCAAGCCAGGGCGCGCAGGTCGAATAGTTCCGCCCGGCACTGGGCGCCGATCACGGCGGCCGCAGGGGCGGAAATAAGGCCGGCGCTTGCCTGCGCCCGCGCCAGCGCGGCCTCGAAATCAAGCATGGCCTGCAGCCGGGCGCCATCGGTGAACAGCGCGGCAATGCGCTCCGTTCCGAACAGACCACCGAGCAGCCCATTCATTTCTTCCATGGCCAATTGCGCTCCCCTCGCCGGGAAATTTCGACCGACTCAAATATCGAAGAACACCGTCTCTTTTTCACCCTGCAGATGGATGTCAAATCGATAGATGAGCCGTCCATCCCGTTCTGCCCGTCGCGCGATCAGCGTGCCCTGCCGCTCGGCGGGCTCGATCAGATTCATCACCGGATCGGCCGCGTTTGCGGCCGCTTCGTCTTCGAAGTAGATGCGGGTATGCAGTCCGATGTTGATGCCGCGCGCGAACACCATGACATTCAGGTGCGGAGCCATCAGGCGATGGTGAAGGCCCGGCACCGCACCCGGCTTGACCGTGTCGAACCACCACAAGCCGGTCTTGAAGTCGGTGACAGCGCGCCCGAAGCCTTTGAATGCGGGGTCGAGCGGCTTGTCCTGCGTATCACCGGGATGGTCGTACCTGCCGTTCGCATCGGCCTGCCAGATCTCGATCTGCGCATCGCGCACCGGAGCCTGCGCGCCATCGAGGATGTAGCCTTCGACCCGAATCCGCTTGCCCTGCGTGTGCGCACTGACCAGCGTGTTGCCGGGTTGTTTTTGGCGGCCGGTGATGCCCACGGCCGCCGGCATCATGCCGATGTGCAGATACGGACCCGCCGTCTGCGATGCGGTCTCCTTCAGAGTCCCGATGGGCATCTTCATTCCGGATGACTTTCGAAGAACGTCTGGCGGGTGCCGCGCAACACGATGTCGAATCGATAGGCGAGCGAGTCGAGGGCGATGGTGTGTTCGGTGTCCAGCGGAGCAACCAGTCTGGCGCGCGCGCCCGCATCGGGAATGGCGTTGTAGATGGGGCACAGCGGCAGCAAGGGATCGCCCTCGAAGTACATCTGCGTGATCAGGCGGGTCACGAGGGCCCGCCCGAACAACGAGAAATGTATATGCGCCGGTCGCCAATCGTTGATGCGATTGCGCCAAGGGTACGGTCCGGGCTTGATCGTCTGGAAAAAATAGGCGCCGCTTTCGTCGGTGATGCAGCGTCCGCAGCCGCTGAAGTTGGGATCCAGGGCCGCCCGGTATTGATCATTGACGTGACGATACCGGCCGCCGGCATTGGCCTGCCAGACTTCGATCAGCGCACCGCGAACCGGCCGCGCGTTCTGATCGAGAACCCGACCGTGGACGATGATGCGCTCGCCGATCGGGTCGTTGTCGACGCGCGCATTGCGCAACAGGTCGTTGTCCAGCGGGTCAAGGTCGTCATGGCCGAACACAGGTCCGGTCACTTCCGACAACGATGCCTGCAGCGACAGCAACGCCCTGCGCGGCGAGCGCAAGACGCTGGTCTTGTAGTCCGGAGCGTAGGCTGGCGGATGAACGCTGCGGTCCCGGGCCATGTAGGCTTCAGTCGGATCACCTGACATAAGGCGGGGCTCCGTGCCGTCTCAGAGGCGCTCGATGATCATGGCGATGCCCTGCCCCACGCCGATGCACATGGTGCACAGGCCGTAGCGGCCATCGGTGCGTTCGAGATGATTCAAAGCGGTCGTGACCAGGCGCGCCCCCGAGGCACCCAAGGGATGGCCGATCGCGATGGCCCCGCCCTGGGGATTGACCACGGGCGCATCATCGGCAAGACCCAGATCTCGCGTGACCGCCAACGCCTGTGCGGCAAACGCTTCGTTCAGTTCGATCACATCCATCTGGTCCAGGCCCAGTCGCGTCAGCGCGAGCACCTTCCGGGCTGCCGGGGCTGGTCCGAAGCCCATGATGCGCGGCGCTACGCCGGCGGTTGCCATGCCCAGGATGCGGGCGCGTGGCTTGAGTCCGTTTCTCTTCAGGGCTGCCTCGGAAGCAAGCAACAAGGCACAGGCGCCGTCGTTGATCCCCGAGGCGTTGCCCGCAGTCACGCTGCCCTCAGGTTTCACGACGCCCTTGAGCTTGGCAAGCATCTGAAGCGTCGTATCAGGCCGTGGATGTTCATCGACGGCGATTTGCGTGGGATCGCCTTTCTTCTGGGCCATCGTGACTGCGATGATTTCTGCCTGGAAGAAGCCGGCCGCGTTGGCCTTGGCCCAGCGCTGCTGGCTGCGCAGAGCGAAAGCGTCCTGGTCCTGGCGCGCCACCCGGAATTCCTCGGCCACATTTTCGGCCGTCTCCGGCATGGAATCGATCCCGTAGGTTGCCTTCATCAGCGGATTGACAAGGCGCCAGCCGATCGTCGTGTCCTCGATCCGTGCCGCGCGCGAGTAGGCCGATTCGGCCTTGCCCATGACGAAAGGGGCGCGAGACATGCTTTCCACCCCGCCCGCAATGACGAGCGCGGCTTCTCCGCTCTTGATGGCGCGGGCCGCGATTCCCACCGCATCCAGGCTGGAGCCGCACAGCCGGTTCACCGTGCTGCCGGGCACTTCCTTGGGGAGCCCTGCGAGCAGCAGCGCCATGCGTGCGACGTTGCGATTGTCTTCACCGGCCTGATTGGCGCAGCCATAGATGACGTCGTCCACGGCGCCCCAATCGACTCCGGCGTTGCGCTGCATCAGCGCTTTCATCGGCAACGCGGCCAGGTCGTCGGCGCGCACGGTCGCGAGCGCTCCTCCGTAGCGCCCGAAGGGCGTACGGATCGCATCGCAGATATAGGCTTGTTCCATTTTCGTTCCCAGATCGCAAAGCTACTCTAGCGGTCCCGGCCAATCCTTGCCAGCGGCGCGCCGGTCATGCGCTGGAGCTCTTCAAACGTCAGCCCTTCGACCATCTCCACCACCGCGAGCCCGTGCGCGGTCACATCGATCACTGCCACGTCCGTATAGATGCGATCCACACAAGCCACCGCCGTCAGCGGGTAGGTGCAATGGGGTACGATCTTGTGCTCGCCGGACTTGGTGACGTGGTCCATCATGACGAGCACGCGCTTGGCGCCGATGGCGAGGTCCATGGCGCCGCCGACCGCCGGGATCGCATCCGGTGCGCCGGTGTGCCAGTTGGCAAGGTCGCCTCCGGCGGAGACCTGGAAGGCGCCCAGCACGCAGATATCCAGGTGGCCGCCGCGCATCATCGCGAACGAATCGCCGTGATGAAAATAGCAGCCCCCGCGCAGCAGCGTCACTGGCTGCTTGCCGGCATTGATGAGGTCGGGATCCTCCTCGCCCGCGCCGGGTGCCGGACCCATGCCGAGCAAGCCGTTCTCACTGTGAAGGAAGATCTCGCGATCCTTCGGCAGGTAGTTGGCGACCAGGGTCGGCGCGCCGATACCCAGGTTCACGTAGGCACCCTCGGGGATGTCGGCTGCCACGCGGGCGGCCAGCTGATCACGATTCAGACGGTTCATCGATGCGGCGCCTCCATCAAGCTGCAGCGCGCTCGGACGCTGCCACCCGGACGACCCGACGCACGAATATGCCGGGGGTAACGATGCTTTCCGGATCGAGCGCGCCCAGCGGTACGACTTCACGAACCTGCACGATCGTGCATGCTGCGGCCCGGGCCATGATCGGTCCGAAGTTGCGCGCTGCCTTACGATAGATCAGATTGCCCCAGCGATCGGCACGATCGGCTTTTATCAAGGCGAAATCCGCCTTGATGGGCAGCTCGAGCACGTAATTCTTTCCTTCGATGGCACGCGTTTCCTTGCCTTGCGCCAGCAGCGTGCCGTAGCCGGTTGGCGTGAAAATGGCTCCCAGGCCCGCGCCCGCGGCCTCGATGCGGCATGCCAGATTGCCCTGCGGCACCAGTTCCAGTTCAATCTGTCCTTCCTTGTACAAGCCGTCGAATACCCAGGAGTCTGCCTGGCGCGGATACGAGCAGACGATCTTTCTGACGCGCCGGGTCTTGAGCAACGCCGCAAGCCCGGTGTCGCCATTGCCGGCGTTGTTGTTGACGACCGTCAGATTTTTCGCACCCTGCTCTATCAGCGCATCGATCAGCTCGGACGGCATGCCGGCCGTGCCGAAGCCGCCGATCATCACCGTGGCTCCATCGTGAATGTCGGCAACCGCCGCCGATAGAGTTTCGATCACCTTGTCGATCATGCACGTCTCCTGGGCGGCACGCTGGGTTGCCCGCTTCAATTTTCCGGCGCTTCGAACGGCAAGCCGACATAGTTCTCGGCCAGCGTGGTAGACCCGGCGCGGGAACTCGTGACATAGTCCAGCTCTGCGATCTGGATTTGATGATGAAAATCGTCTGCTTCGGGGAAGCGATGCAGCATCGAGGTCATCCACCACGAGAATCTCTGAGCCTTCCAGACGCGCCTCAGAGCCGTCGCCGTGTACCGGTCCAGCAGGTCCGTCCTATTATTCAGATAGAACTCCGCAAGGGCGCGCGCGAGCACCCGCACGTCGGCGGCAGCAAGGTTCAAGCCCTTCGCTCCGGTCGGGGGCACGACGTGCGCCGAGTCACCGGCCAGGAACAGGCGCCCGTGCTGCATCGGCTGCGATACGAAACTTCGCATGCCGACGATCACCTTGCTGATGATTTCACCTTCTTTGGGCGCCCAGCCGTCGTGCGTTGCCAAACGCGCTCTGAGCTCGGCCCAGATGCGATCGTCGGACCAGCTCTCGATCTTTTCCTGTGGGTCGCATTGCAGGTACATGCGTTGAAGCTCGGGTGAGCGGGTGCTGACCAGGGAAAATCCGCGTTCGTGCAGCGCATAGATCAGCTCGTGCGAGGAAGGCGGCGCTTTGCAGAGGATGCCCAGCCAACCGAACGGGTAGACCCTGTCGTATCGTTTGCGGACGTTGGCCGGAATGCAGCCTCGACTCACGCCCTGGGTGCCGTCGCAGCCGACCACAAAGTCGGCGGCAAGCTCCACGGCTGCGCCGGCAGGGTCGAGAAAGTGGACGCTCGGCGATGGCGTGTCGATCCGATGCACGCTGACCTCGTTGACCTCGAAGCGGATGTCACCGTCCACCGCCAGCCGGGCTGCCACGAGATCGGAGATGACCTCGTGCTGCGCGTAGACCATGATCGCCTTTCCGCCCGTCAGCTCGCGAAAATCGATGCGTCGGTCACGCCCGTCGAACCGTAAAATGATCCCTTCGTGAACGAACCCTTCGCGCTGCAAGCGCGCACCGGCGCCGATCTCGTTCATCAGATCGACCGTACCTTGCTCCAGCACCCCCGCGCGAATCGTGGCCTGGATCGCAGCGCGACTGCGTGTCTCCAGCACGACGGATGCGATCCCTCGCTGATGCAGGATGTGTGACAGAAGCAGGCCGGCAGGACCTGCGCCGATGATCGCTACTTGAGTGCGCATCGCTGTTCGATTCGATGTTGTCGTTCGCAGGCCTGCCGCCCGGTCCGTTCAACAAGGATTATGGATCGAACGGAACCGCTCGGCGAACAGTCGTGGCAGGTCCGCACCGACTAAGATAGGCGCCCTCGCCATGCGTGCGGCCTACCGCAGCCGCACTCCGTCCTTCGCCCAGTATTGAAGGTCGTCCGTGGCACAAGGCCCGAACAGCCTGTTTGGCCGGCGCGATTGAACGTGGTTGCCTGGAGCGAGAATTCATGCGAAAACTGTTGCCCGCAAGCCTTGCGTTCGCCTTGGCCGCCCCAGTGGGCGCTCTGGCCGACACGGCCTCCGACATCAGGGCGCTTCGACAGGAGATCGATGCGATTCGCGCCGACTACGAGGCGCGCCTGCAGGCTTTGGAGCAGCGCCTGAAGGCAGCCGAAGCAGCCGCCGCGCCGACCGCCCCGCCCGTCGTCGCCTCATCGGGTGGCGGCCTGAATGCCTTCAACCCCTCGCTTTCACTGATCCTGTCGGGCCTGTACACACGGACCTCGCACGACCCGGCGAACTACACGATCACCGGCTTCCAATTGCCGAGTCAGGTGCAAATCGGTCCTGGATCGCGTGGATTCAGCCTCACGGAGTCCGAACTCGGGCTTGCTGCCAACGCCGATCCGTGGTTGCGCGGCGCGGCCAACATCTCGCTGCACCCCGACAACACAGTCTCGGTGGAGGAGGCCTACATCCAGACCACCTCGCTCGGCAATGGGGTTTCGTTGAAGGCCGGTCGGTTCTTCTCCAGCGTTGGCTACCTGAACCCGCAGCATGCCCATACCTGGGACTTCGTCGACAACCCGCTGGCGTACCAGGCCATGCTCGGTACCCAATACGGCGACGATGGCGCGCAACTGATGTGGATCGCGCCCACCGACCAGTTCATCGAGCTGGGTGTTGAGCTTGGCCGCGGCCGCAGCTTCCCGGGCACCGACACGGGTCGCAACGGCCCCGGAATGATCGCGCTGATTGCTCATACCGGCGGCGACGTTGGCGTCAGCAACAGCTGGCGCGCCGGTCTGTCGACGCTGAACGCAAAGGCGGACGACCAGAGTCTCGCGG
>WNFL01000417.1_pt1 | contig 12428 bp, 9 predicted proteins | sample 5400361 | NCBI WGS metagenome assembly WNFL01 (sample SAMN13153351, study PRJNA577476) | soil metagenome | isolation source: 40 cm soil on Douglas fir-dominated hillslope | place: USA:California | collected 2013-09-17
TCTGTCGAGGCTGATCCTGTTTGGAGAATCGTCGCTGCGGCGAGCGTTGCAGCAATACATCGTACATTACCACGAGGAGCGCAACCATCAGGGCAAAGAGAATCGGATCTTGTTTCCTGCGCAGACGGAGGCAAGAAGGAACATGAGAGCAGTGCGGTGTCGAGAACGATTGGGCGGCCTGCTGAAGTATTACGAGAGGGAAGCGGCATAAAAGTCGACGGGACAGCGGGCGATGGGCTCACAACATATACTTAAGGATATCGGGAATCTCCCCTGGCAAAAGACCTCGCGGGCCTGATTTCATCAACGTGCGCTGAGCAATGATTTTAAGACAGCGGACCAGGACGAGTTTTTTGACCATACGAGATCCATCGGGAAGCACCGGCCTCGAGAGCAGGAGTGCGACCTGTTAAGAATGACAGTTGAATCCTGTGACCGGTGGAGCCAGTTTCGCTTCTGGTGACCTGTGTGATCTGCCGAGGGGGTTGACGCTTCAGTTGGCTCTAGCCTTGGCCCAACTCGAACTGAGAGGATCGGTCATGGGTGAAGACGTGTTGATAGCCAGGCTCAACAAGATTGACGCCCAGATCCGGCACGAAGACGACCTCATCGGGCAGCGCATGAGCTGGCTGGTCATCTCGCAGTCGTTCTTGTTCGGAACGTCAGTGACCCTCATTGAGCATAGGGCTAGCACGGGCGAGGCGACGAGCGGGTTCAGAGTCCTACGCATCCTGATTCCCCTCGTGGGCTTGTTGCTGCCGGTACTGGTCCTGGTGGCCATGGGAGCGGCCAACTATGCCATATCGCAATGGTGCGCCGAGCGCGACCGAATCTGCGACGTGCCGGAGGTCAAGCAGTTGGATTGGCCGCGTCTCAGGCGTCAGAATACGGTGTCAGTGCTAGGGAACCTGCTGCCGATCATTGGCTCAGTCGGCTTCCTCCTCGCATGGGTTGTCATTCTGATCAAAGAGCCGTAGATGTACCGGAACGGGTTCTTCTGCGGCCGCATTGATGCAGGAATCGAGAAAGTCTTGGCAAGGACAGACTCGAACACCGCCGACTCCAATTCGTCGCACATTGTGGGTATTGGCTTAGGGGGAGCGCCAGGTTGAAGCTTAGGACTTGCAGCCAGGCTTCAGATCTTCGAGACACCTCTCATCATGCACTGTAACTTTTGACAGCTTCATTGCATTGAAGAGCCATGCAGAGTAATTGTGTCGCTGCGCGAGTGTGTATCAATCGCCTACCCAGAAGGCACTAGAAATAAGGAAATCGCCAGGCTTTCGCGTTTTGGCTAACTCCGATTGACAGCATCGGCCGAAGCGAGGAAGAAAATGCCATGAGAGGCCCCGCACAGAAGGACGCAAGGGCCATGAGTGTCCCAGTACTGATAGAGCAGACCGTACTTGAACTGAGTCCAGCGAGCCTTACGGCAGAAGGCCGCCGACTTCTTGAAACGGAAGGCAAACCCCTCCTATGGCGCCGGTGGGGCCCGTACGTCAGTGAACGCTCCTGGGGTACAGTTCGCGAGGACTACAGCCCGAACGGAGCAGCGTGGGATTTCCTTTCCCACGACATGGCTCGCAGCAAGGCTTACCGCTGGGGCGAAGATGGGTTGGCCGCGATTTGCGACCGGTATCAGCTCGTGGTGTTCAGCCTTGCTCTGTGGAACGGCCAGGATCCCATTTTGAAAGAGCGGGCCTTCGGCCTTACTCCCGGCGAGGGCAACCACGGCGAGGATGTGAAGGAGTATTACTTCTACCTCGACAGCACTCCCACCCACTCATACATGAAGTACCTGTATAAATACCCACAGGTTCAGTTCCCCTACGAGTGGCTTCTGGATGAGAATCGAAGGCGGGCCGGCCATGGATTTGAGTTCGAGCTTCTGGAGACGGGCGTCTTCGACGGGAACCGCTACTTCGACGTTTTTGTCGAGTATGCGAAGGCCTCGGGCGAGGACCTTTGTATCCGCATCGAAGCGGTGAACCGTGGTCCAGAGCCCGCACCGCTGCACCTCCTTCCCCATCTCTGGTTCCGGAACACTTGGGGTTGGACGGATCCCCCAGGTCCAGCGCCAGCCATTTGCGAAGGCCCTGCGGCCGAAGGGGCCGTCAGCCTGGTTGCGGACGACTCCGGCGACGAGGCACTCAAGAACCTGATGTTCGATTACCGGCTCGGGAAGCGCTACTTGTACACGGAGGCAAACGGCCGGCCACTCTTCACAGACAACGAAACGAACACACAACGGCTCTACGGCGTTCCGAACCGACATCCCTACTGCAAAGACGCCTTCCACCGCGCGATCATCAACGGGGAGGAAGGAGTCGTCAACCCGAACCAGACCGGCACGAAGTCTTGCCTGCATTACCAGTACACAGTTCCCGCGGGCGGCTCTGTGGTTCTGCGGTTCCGGCTTGTCCCCGAGTCCATGAAGGCACCGCTTAAAGACGTCGATCAGATCATCGCGCAGCGGCAGGCGGAAGCGGATGAGTTCTATGCCGCCATCCAGCCCCCCCGTGCGACCGAGGACGAAAAACGTGTGCAGCGGCAAGCGTTCGCAGGGCTGCTCTGGACGAAACAGATCTACCTCTTCGACGTGAACGCTTGGCTGGAGGGCGACAATCCCAAATGTCCCCCGCCGGCGTCGCGGCAGAATGTCCGGAACCGGCACTGGCGGCACCTCAACTCCATGCGCATCCTGTCAATGCCCGACAAGTGGGAGTACCCATGGTTTGCCGCGTGGGACCTCGCCTTCCACACCGTGGCCCTCGCCGTCATCGATCCGGAATTCGCCAAAGAGCAACTCTTCCTCATGCTGTTCGAGCAGTTCCAGCATCCCAGCGGGCAGATACCCGCCTACGAATGGGAGTTCTCCGACCTAAACCCCCCGGTTCACGCGTGGGCTGTCTGGCGCGTGTACAACACGGACAAGTTGCGGACTGGTGTTGGCGACCGGGAGTTCCTGGAGAAGTGCTTCCACAAGCTGCTCATCAACTTCGCCTGGTGGGTCAACAAGGTCGACAGTTCCGGGAACAACGTTTTCGAAGGCGGCTTCCTCGGCCTGGACAACATTACCGTCATTGACCGCAGCGATAAGCTTCCCGGCGGGGCGGTTCTCGAACAATCGGACGCTACTGGCTGGATGGGGATGTTTTGCCTGAACTTAATGCACATCGCGCTGGAACTAGCGCGAGAGAACAAGGCTTACGAGAGTCTGGCCCTGAAATTCTTCGAACACTATATTTACATCGGAGCGGCCATGAAGAACATGGGCGGCCGGAATTACTCGCTGTGGGATGAAGAAGACGGCTTCTTCTATGATGTCCTTCGCTATCCGGACGGGAACTTTCATAAGTTCCGAGTGCGGTCCCTGGTCGGCATCATTCCACTTTACGCCGCGGAAACGCTGAGGCTCGTTGATATCGAGCCCTTCCAGGAGTTTCGTAGCCACTTTTTATGGTTCGTCAACAACCGCCGGCAACTTACCGAAAGTTGCTGCCAGTACATCGAATCCAAGCGGCAATACGCGCTCACCATCGTGAACGATGAGCAGCTGCGGCGCATGCTCGAGCGGCTAATCAGCCCAGAGGAATTTCTTTCCGACTACGGAATTCGCAGCATGTCCAAGTACCACGAGCAACATCCCTTCGTCTTCGGACACAGTGAGGTGCGCTACGATCCCGCAGAGTCCGAGAACAAGATCAAAGGCGGCAACTCCAACTGGCGCGGTCCGATTTGGTTTCCGACAACCTTCCTGATCATCGAATCGCTACGGACGCTCGGTGCTGGCTATAGCGACGACTTCAAGATGGCCATCCCGGGCGATTCCGGACGCCCCCGCAACCTATGGGAGATCGGCGGTGAAATCGCCAACCGGATGATCAGTATCTTCACCCGTGACGAGCATGGGCGGCGGCCGCTCTACGGAGGAACGCGAAAGTTCCAGGAAGACCCGTATTGGAAAGACCTGATCCTGTTCTACGAGTTCTACCACGGCGATAACGGCGCTGGCCTGGGAGCGTCACACCAGACCGGTTGGAGCGCACTTGTAGCTGCTTTGATCGAGGACTGGAGACGGTAACAGAACGCTGGTGGTTATGCAGACGTTTGGCGATTGGAGCATTCGCTATAAGCTGCTCTCTCTTCTTCTGGTGCTGGGCATAGCGACCTTGGCCTTTACGGGAACGGTCGCCTTTGTCAAGTACCGTGGCAGTTTGAAGAGAGACGCCACAAACCTGCTCACTAGCGTCACCCGCTCGAAACAGTTTCAAATCGATTCCTACTATACAACGATCCAAAGCCATGCTGAGACTCTCAGTGCCGACCGGATGTTCATCGAGGCCGCGAGGGAGTTCAGCGCAGCTTACCGGAAGATGGACAAAGCTACCGTTCCGGCAGATACCCGGGATTCAGTGCGCGCAGATTATCAGGAGAACTTCTATCCCGAAATGCAGAGACTGAAGTTGGCCCGTCCGCGCGTCGAGGATTACTTGCCGACTGTTCCGGCTGCTTGGCAGCTTCAGTTTCTTTATATCGTGAAAAACCGGTACCCTGAGGGGCACCGATACGAGCTGACAAATGCTGGGGACGGCAGCGACTATAGCCGCGTCCACGAAAAGTACCACAGCGGATTCAGACATCTCATCGAAAGTTTCGGCTATTACGATCTTTATCTCATCGACTATCAAACTGGCAGGGTTGTTTACGACGTGTCCAAGGACCGGGACTTTGCCTCTGACCTTCTGAATGGTCCCTATCGGAATAGCAATCTGGCCAAACTCGTGAAGCGATGCCTCGCTACTAATAATCCTGACGCTGTCTTCTTCTCCGACTTTGAACCCTATGAGGCTTCGAAGGGAGAGCCGACTCAGTACGTCGCAAGCCCTATCTACGATGGGCAGGAGCGACTCGGCGTATTCGCGCTCCAACTCTCGACAGATGCCATCTCTAACGTCATGAACAGCAAGCGCGGATGGGAAAGGGACGGCTTGGGGCAAACCGGCGACTCGGTCATTATCGGACCGGATCGCCTGCTGCGCACGAATAACCGCCAATTTCTTGAGCACCCGGACGAATTTATTGCCGGGTTGAGGGCCAACGGCGTACCCGAAGAGACCCTGGAGCGGATTCGTCTCTACGAGACTGCCATTCTTCAGGTCCCGTCCAGGACTCTCACAGCAGGGGCTGCGGGCCTCGAAGGCAAGGAAGGAACTCTCATCGAGAGAGATGCGTGGGGAGGAGGGGAACTCCTGGTGGCATATGCGCCTTCGCATACTAAAGATCTCCACTGGGTGATCATGTCGCGGATGACGCTGGATGAAGCGCTCAAACCGGTAAGAAACATGAGGCGGATGTTCGGTTGGTGGGGCGCGGGCCTGTTGCTGTTGACGCTGACAGGTGCGTGGCTCATGACGCGCCAGATTCTGCGTCCGGTCAATGCTCTGGTGAATGCTGCCGCGAAGGTGGCAGTCGGGGACCTTACTGCGCAGGTCGACTGGAAATGGAAGGATGAACTCGGAGTCCTCTCCGACACTTTCAATTCCATGACAAAGAATATTCGTGAGAAGACGGAGGTGATCGAACAGAAGAACCGCGAAAACGAAGCGCTGCTGCTCAATATTCTTCCGGGAGAGATTGCAACCCGCCTGAAAGGAGGCGAGCGTGAGATTGCCGACAACTTTGCGGACGTCACCGTATTGTTTGGCGATATCGTTGGATTCACGGTGTTGTCCAGCAACACATCCGCGAAAAGAATTGTGGAGATACTAAATGACATTTTCCGCCTTTTCGATCAAGAAGCTCATGAACTAGAGATAGAGAAAATCAAAACCATTGGAGACTGCTACATGGCCGTCTGCGGCTTGCCCCACCCGTACTCCGATCACGCTGACAGAATGGCTCGCATGGCGCTCCGCATGCTGGAGGTGACCACGCAATACAACAAGGAGAAGGGAACGAATCTTCAGCTGCGCATCGGGATCAACTCCGGTCCGGTAGTGGCTGGCGTCATAGGCGTGAGCAAGTTCATTTACGATCTCTGGGGCGATACCGTGAACCTCGCCAGTCGTATGGAATCGACAAGCGTGCCAGGTGAGATTCAAGTCACGCGGAACGTGTACGAGCGCTTGAAAGGCAAGTTCGAGTTCGAAAGCCGCGGCGTCATCGAGGTGAAAGGAAAAGGCCAGATCGAAACTTTTCTGCTGCACAGTCAGGTGCCTGCCGAAGGGGTGGCCCGATGAAAGTCGAGCTTGTTGGCCTGGTCGTACTTATCGCTCGAGTCCCAGTTAATCTGCTTCTGAAAGGCCGTGACGTCGAAGACCTGGAGATCGCAATCGTCGGGCTTGCACTTCTGTATCGCGTCGATATCTTTGCGATCGAATGCGAGACGGTCGAAATCGGAAAGTTTGGGCGGCGAACCGACCTCGTTGAACTCTTGTACAGCGAGGTAAACCTTATTCTCTAGGAGCCCTTTCACGTCACGATAGGCTGCGGCGAACTTTTCGATCGAGGTGTTGATGTAGACCCCACCGAACACCAGGATGCCGTACTTCTTGTCACCGGATTCGAGGACCTTGGTCACGATTTGACCTTGATCCGTCTTCTGAATATCACTGTCAGACAGCCCGATCTTATTTTTGAAGAAAGTTTCCGGCTGTCGCTGGGCGCAAGTGACGGCAGCGCCAAGGCCCAGTCCGAGTGAGAGGACACCTGCCGCGAGAACTTTGCTACTCATTGTGGTAACTCCAATTCTCTTCGTCACTGGTTAGCCGGGTTTCCTTGTTGACCGCGATAAGGGCTCCGTCGTACATCCATCTCACGTCTCGCGACTTGTAAACAGTTTTCGTGGAGCGCTGCCGGAGGTCTACAACCCGAATCGAGCAAGAGCAAGTCACCGTTGCCGGCCGGCATGTCCGCCGTGACCACTCCTCTTTACCCCTTTCAGCGGTTATTTGGGTGCACTCGGGAGACGGAGGAGTCAGTGGATTCTTAGCTTTGCGCTGCGAGACTGGAACTGTCAAAAATGACAGGCTATTGGGATCGACACTAGAGAGTTCAGTTTCGCCGCCTCGATGTGCGTTTGCGCCGGGGGTCTTGAGTGCTATCGCCTGTTTTCAATAGTTACGCTGAATCGACCTTTTGCTGTTCAGTTAATTCCTCGACTGTCAGTTTTGCCAATGGCTGTCCGCCTGTCCTTGGGTTAACAGTTCATCTTTACAGTTTTGACGGGAGGCACCATGGCCACGCGACCTCTACCCACTCCTGAGTCGGACCCAACCCATAAGAAGACGGATCCAACCGGAACTTCGGAAACATCCGTGAAGCAACCAATCCTTCAGATTATTAGCTCCGCTTCCAAAGGGCGGGCCCTCCAACAGCACCTGCACGCATTGATGAAGAAACGTTGGTTGCGCGTTGCGGGAATCGTGATTGCGGTTTTTCTGGTGCTATTGATAGCGCTCCCAATCTTCATCAACGTGAACAGCTTCCGTCCGAAGATTGAGACCGAGGCGACAAACGCTTTGGGACGTCAAGTGAAGTTAGGAGATCTGAGCCTCTCCATCCTGTCAGGTAGCGTTGGTATTGAGGACATCAGCATTGCCGACGACCCTGCCTTCAGCAAGTCACCCTTCATCACCGCGAAATCGCTCAAGGTCGGCGTCGCACTGATGCCGCTTATTTTCTCCAAGCAGTTGAACGTAACCCGAATTGCACTGAATGAGCCCCAGATCACGTTGCTAAAAGCTCCGAATGGTGTGTGGAATTTTTCCAGCCTCGGTACAGCAGGTGAAAAGAAGACGCCTGAACCGGAAAAGTCGGGGGCTTCGGCGGCCCAGAACTTTTCAGTCGCCAAGCTGGAAATCAAAGATGGGAAGTTGATCGTTGGCAAAGCAAACTCCGCAAAGAAAAACCAGGTGTATGACAAGGTGAATGTGGAAGTAACGAACTTCTCATACACATCCCAGTTTCCTCTCAAGCTGAGCGCCACCTTGCCAGGTGGAGGAAATGCAAGTCTTTCGGGAAAGGCCGGGCCAATCAATCCACAGGACTCGTCCAAAACCCCTCTTGAGGTGACCTTGAAAGTGAACAACGTCGATCTGGCGGCCTCGGGTTTCATCGATGCGGCGAGCGGCATTGGAGGCTTGGCGAACCTTGAGGGGACGCTGAATTCAAACGGCAGCCAAGCCAATGCCGTGGGCCGTGTTACCTGCGACAAGCTCAAACTCTCGCCCAAGGGATCGCCGGCCCCGAAAGCGGTCAGGATCGATTACGCCGCGAATGCCAATTTAGAGAGGCAAGCTGGCACGATCACCAAAGGTGACGTAGCCATTGGTAAAGCCATGGCTCATCTCACGGGTGGATTTCAAACTCTGCGGGAAACGGAGGTAGTGAACCTGCGCCTTAATGCGCCGGACATGTCGGTGGATGAACTGGAAGCGATGCTGCCGGCGCTGGGAATAGCTATTCCCTCGGGATCAAAGCTCCAGGGAGGAACTCTTTCGGCCGAGTTGGGCATCGCCGGGCCAGCCGACAAGCTGGTCATCACAGGCCCGGTGCGACTCACGAACACCAAGCTGGTGGGATTTGACCTCGGCTCGAAGCTGGGAGCACTAGCGGCGTTTACTGGAAAGGCTCCATCAGGTCCCGACACGACCATCCAAAATGCGAGCTTGAACGCGCGCGTGGCGCCCGAAGGCACAAGGGCAGACGCCATCAATCTGACGGTTCCTGCCTTCGCCGTCATCACCGGGGCCGGCACAATCAGCCCAGCAGGTGCGCTTGACTTCAAAATGATCGCCAACCTGCATGGTGGTATGGTCGGAGGGGTGACGAAAATGGCGGCCTTGGGTGGCAACAAGGATAGTGGTATTCCTTTTTCAATTACTGGCACGACCTCGAACCCGAGCTTCGTTCCGGATGTGGCGGGCGTGGCTGGGAGCGTAGCTAAAGGGGCTGTGGGAGATGTTGTGTCGGCGAAGACGGGTGCCGCCAAGGGTGCAGCGGGGGCAGCCGATGCTCTGGGCGGGATGCTTGGAAAGAAGAAAAAGCCGCAATAGCACCGACGAGATACTCCCACCCGGGCATTTTCCTCCGCGTAAACTTCCCGCTACCCTGCGACGCTCGATGACGTGGGACCGGGGACTGGAGATGGCGAAACACAAGGACTTTACGGTGGCCACGGATGTGAAAGTCTACTTCTGTGATCCGCAGAGTCCCTGGCAACGCGGCTCGAACGAAAACACAAACGGGCTCTTACGACAAAGAACACAGACCTAACCGACTATTCCCAGTCGCATCTGAACAAAGTAGCGCTGCGCCTAAATCAACGCCCGCGACAAACTTTAGGTTTTCAGACTCCTGCGAGTAAACTTCAAGAAAGTGTTGCGTCGACCCATTGAGACCACCCGACAAACCGGGACCTAGTGCGCGTTGCGGTTCCTCTTCGCGCCACGTATCGACCAGGACCACGTATAGTCGTACTTTACGCTGAAGCCGGTAGCCGTTGGGCCATTTTGATGAACGATAGCCTTGGCAAACACGAAGGTCAGCGAGTTTTGTGGGCTTAGGGAAATATTTAGTTCACTGCCCACGATGAAATTCTGTTGCGCGTTATTTTGTGAGACGCCGTCGACATACGTGGTGGCGCAAAACGAATAGCGTGTATCCAGAGACACCCAGGCTCTGTCGTTGAAAGAATAGCTGATGTGCCCTTCGATGTTACCGTAGCTGTCGAACTCCCATTTTTGGTCGGGACCAAATGGAAGACTGAAGGCAAGTTCGGGCTTGAACGACCAGCGGTCGGAACCCCAATTGAGAATCTTGTTGGCATTGTATAAGCCCGTCGGCGCGGTGATCGTGAGGCTCAGACCCAAAGAGCTAGCCGGCTTGTAGTTTTCAAACTGCGAGATGCTAAGCGCGGGCCCTCCCTTCAGCAACATGGCGATCTGGTAGCTGGAGTCCCCAGCACCAGCGATGGAACCGTGGACGTTCGTGCCTGCGATCGAACCGTCGAGGCCCGCTAGTGGTACAGCTGCCTCAACCCAAGCCAAGCGATGAAAGACACCGAAGTAGTGCGTGTAACCAATGGTTCCTTGATTCAAATTCAGATTAGCGCCCGTGATAGCGAGCGAAGGGTCTAGCGAGGCGTTGCTGCGCACATACGTATAACTCAGCTCGAGCTGGCTAACCCCTACCGGAGTATTGTCGTAAGCGCGCGCATCGTTGAACTGAGCGGATGTCTTGCCGGGTGTAAAAAAGATCGCGAGAGCAAAGCAGGCGAGTAATCTTTTGTTCATGCCACAAGCTAGAAAATTACTTTGAAAATGCGGATCATCAGTTCTTCAAATGAAAAAATCGTGAGCAAGAGAGGTGATAGGGGAGCCGCCGTCGCAATCGCTAAACGGGAAATATCCTGGAGCCCGAAAGGAACTATGCGCATCTCGCGGATAACCTGATAGCTATTTCCAAGATCGGCGAGGGACTGTATATCTCCCGTACCGAGCAGTTCTGCGGAAGGGAGCGACTCCCGCACCCATTTTTGGTCGAAGCTTTCGATGTATAGCTGAGCCAACAAACCATAATCCGCCAGTCCCTTCCTTCTTGCACGGGCCATCTGAAAGCTGAACATCAAGAGCGGCGCGATAACGACAACCACGAAGAAGACGATAAAACCGCCAACCTGGAACCTGAAAGACTGCAGGGTTTCGCCGCGATAGAGGACGCGAGCGGCGACAACACCTGCGAGAATCGCGCCTTCCGCAAAGAGAACTGGAGCGAACGCGTAAGAACTCTTTCCCAGGAAGCTCAAACCCCCACAGCGATCCGGATGGGTCGGTATGAGGTTCAGCTCGATCCGATTCACTTGCCAGAGAAATCGAAACCAGATCAAAAGCCTCACGTACCAGCGGAGCAGAATGAACTGAAATAGCGGCAGACTCACGAAGACATACCAGTAACCGGCCGAGGTAAGGTTCCATCTGCTTCCAGGAAGTGCGTACCAGGTCACGAGGCCAAGCTCTGTCCTGCTGTTCCAGACCAACAAGCCCACCGTATACACGACAGCGATCAGCGCAAGCTCCACAAAGACCGAGTTGCGAATCTTCAAGGCAGAGTCGATTGCCTTATGAAACACAGGTCTCTGTTCGGGCAGCACAATCCGCAACTCAATAAAGCGGCGGACGGCTAGGCGTATCCGTGAATTAACAAGCAGCTCCGCGGCGATGAGAATCGGGAGTGCGACAAGGAACCGCGCGTGGACTTCGATGTCATGGAAGAATGAGACCCGTCCAACGGCGCCCACAACTCCGCTGAGTATGGAGAGAATTAACAGCGGAAACCAAGTGAGCAAGACTGATGCGATAATGCGCCGGTATAATAATTCCAGTGCGCCTCCCTCGAGATGCGCTTTCCGAAGGAGTTGGAAGAGCGGTCCTCCTAAGACCAGCGAGAAATCGTCTGATTCGCCGCTTTGATAAACCTCACTAAGAGTTTTCAGATTCGGCGGGGTGGCTTCCATCCGTCACTCTCTGCCCGCGAAATATTTACTTGACCAAAACCGTTTCCCCGTTGCCGGAGTCAAGCGGGCATCTCCGCTGCTTTTGGGAAGGGGTTTAGACCGTGTGGCGAACATAGCACCTAGATGGAGGTCACGTCTACCAACTCCCAGTCCTCGGCGGTGTGCTTGCGATTTCACGGACCGTGGCGCTCGGCGCCCGAAACGACGCTGTTGCCTGTCACAATAGACGCAATTCCTGCGTTGGAAACGGGGCTTAACCTAGTGTTGAAATGAAATAAGCGCCGCTTAGTCATTCCCTATTTGGAGCAGCTGAAATTTCAATTTTGCATCGGTGGCTGAGCCCCGGTCGCACAAAAAAATTAGGGAGGGGCGGGGGCGTTCATCCGGGGGCAACTCTAAAAGGAAGTACGGGCCGGATTCCCCGTCCAGTGTCGCTTCAGCCTGGCGACGGCGGGACATTCAGCCCGTACCGGGGTTAGATGCTCGAACACTTCGGACAATAAGCTGAGATCGACGCAGGTTCAATTGTCAGATTTTACAGGTCGGGGACGCGGGTCTAAAAAAAGTACGGGCCAGATTGCCCGTCCACAATGCCCGTTAGGAACAGTCGGCAGAATCCAGCCCGTACCGCAGGTAGTTTACGAACACCTCGGACAATAAGGACGATTCGATGCCCGTTCAATTGGCAGATTTTACAGGGGGGGAATCGCAATGTCACCGCTACCGCCGCGAGGTCTGCCGCCAGCAAAGCCATTTCCGAAGCCGATCACGACGCCGCCGAAGCCGGACAATCCGCCGCGCAAGCCCTTAGGTTTGCTACCTCGTATAGTCAAGAAACTCGAACGGCTTGAAATGGCGTGGCTTGAGATTTTGCACAGGCTCGCTGTTCGAATGGACTTCTCCGACCCAG
>WNFL01190105.1_pt1 | contig 12425 bp, 12 predicted proteins | sample 5400361 | NCBI WGS metagenome assembly WNFL01 (sample SAMN13153351, study PRJNA577476) | soil metagenome | isolation source: 40 cm soil on Douglas fir-dominated hillslope | place: USA:California | collected 2013-09-17
AGATGCTTAGTATTCCCATTAAAAAAAGCCCTTCTTAAAAGGGCTTTCAATCGGTAAGAAAATTAAAAGCTTGCGTATTTTCTTAACACGCCATCCTTATCCCAAACCTCCACAGAGAAAGACTTTAATTCTTTCAGATTATAAACCTGTCCAAACTCCTTGTGAATGGTTTGAATCTCATTGTAAACCAATATACCATTGGAGTCAAAGAAATAAATGAAAACATCTTCGGGCTTTGGTGAAGAAATGGTTAACAAATATTTATCATTTGCATTGCTCAGTTTAGCAATGCGAATCAGTTTTTCAACTTTTAAATCACTGTAATCCACTTTCTCCACTGTTTTGGAGCTTTCGTCTTCCACAGTGACCGTGTATTGTCCTTTGGGAAGTCCTTCAAAATTATACGGACGAATAAACGCATCCATTTTTTTGATCACCTCGAAGAAAACGCCATCTCCATGTTCGTTTCTAATGGAGACCTTTACATTTCCTGGTTTTGATGCTTTATAGTAAACCTTAAATAAGGTAGAACCATTTGCGTGAGTAACTGCCACCGAAGATGTTGCTGCCGAACCCTCCGTACCATGAGCGGACACCAGTGTACAAAAAAGTACACATGCCAGAATTGAGCTAATCGTTTTCATAAATCTTTTTTTACACTCATGACGTTGAGTACATGTCATTGGTTGTCATTGCACAGTTAATTAATCTTAAAAAAATACGCATCAGCTTGTAACTTTTCTGTTACCACTGAATATTGAATGTAAACGGGTGACTAAAAAATTGGCGTCAGTTCAGGTGGAAAACATCTTTTGATTTTTCCGCCTGGTGGAGAAGCTCTGTCTGGTAGCGAAGGTGAGCTAGTAAAAATTTTTCTCTCTGCTCGTCATCGAATTTTACGAAGCGAAGGCGCTCTTCAAAATCGAGGCCGAGTTCATTTGCAATGGAAAAAACGGAAGGAATCAATTCGCTATTGTGGATTTGAAAATGAATTAAATACTCTTTAAAGGCACTCCTCAATTTTTCGTTGACGGGCTCGAATGCATCTACATTCCAAAAGCTTACCTCACCTCCCGGATACGATTTGTCCCTAAACGTGCGCAACAAAATATTCAACGAAAATAAATCGATGCACTTTACGATGACATCCGATTCTCCACTTTCATAACGCTTAATCACACTCTCCAACTTCACCAGTGAGCCGATCTTTTCTACATTGGAAACATGATTAAAATAAATTCCAAAAGAAATGTCTTTAGTCTCAGCATCATGAAGTAGTTGCTTGTAGCGAGGCTCAAAAATATGAAGAGGCACCATTTCGCCAGGCATTGGAAAAATGGAAAGGGGAAACATCGGTATTTTCAGTAACTCTGCCATTCCTCGCTTAAACAGAAATTTAGCTCATAATGTTGCAATCAAAACTTAGCTATGTAATGAGGGGCGACACCAAAATTCTCTTTCAAAACATTCTCGCCCGGCAAAAAAGATAAATTGATAATAAAAGAATATCCTGCCACTATTCCACCCAATCGTTGTACCATGCGGCCGGCTGCTGTTGCCGTGCCACCGGTAGCCAGCAAATCATCGTGGAGCAGCACACGCGTGCCCTTCGCAAAAGCATCTTCGTGCATCTCAATTTTAGCTTCACCATATTCTAACGAATACTCTTCAGTGATTTTTTTGTAGGGAAGTTTTCCTGCTTTGCGAATAGGAATGAAGGGCACATTCAATTCTTGAGCGATCAAAGAGCCAAAAATAAATCCCCTAGCCTCAACTGCGGCCAACGCCTGTATATTTTCCTTTGAAAAATGTTGCGCTACTGTTTCAACTACTTTCTTTCTTGTACCAGGCTCACTGAGCAATGGTGTAATGTCTTTAAAAAGTACGCCAGGTTTGGGGAAGTTGGGCACATCCCGTAAAAGTGGTCTTAAAGTTTCTTCGAGAAGCATCAGTTTATCAGTTGTCCATTCAAAATTACGCGATCCACAAAATTATTTCCAAAGTGATACGGCAAATAGGCGATGGAAGGAGCCGGTTTAGTTATAAAAACGTTTGCCACTTTCCCCCGCGTAATCGTTCCGTGAGTTTGTGATAGCTCTAAGGCAAATGCCGTATTTACAGTTGCTGAATTAAAAACCTCCTCTGGAGTCATTTTCATTTTAATACAAGCAAGTGACAACATGGTTTGCATATTGCCCGATGGGGAGCTCCCGGGATTGTAATCACTGGCGATGGCAAGCGGCAATCCTTCATCAATCATTTTTCTGGCGGGCGGCATGGGCAGATTCAGAAAAAATGCTGCGCATGGAAGTGCCGTGGGCATGGTTCGTGATTTTCTCAACAAACTTATTTCTTCATCGCCTATGTTTTCCAAATGGTCAACACTTAGTGCGCCAGTCTTCACTCCCACTTGCACACCACCTGAGTTGTGAAGCTGATTGGCATGAATGCGCGGTTTCATTCCAAATTTTTTTCCTTCTTCCACAATTCTCTCGGTTTCATCGATGTTAAAAAAACCTTCTTCACAAAATACATCAATGTAGTCAGCAAGGTTTTCCTCGGCCACGGCAGGGATCATTTCCTGAATCACCAATTTCACATAATCTTCCTTTTTCGTTTCTGCAGGAACAGCATGTGCACCCAGAAATGTTGTCTTGACAGTGAGCGGGGTCTCTTTTCCGATTCGTTTCGCTACACGCAACATTTTCAATTCATCTTTCAATGTAAGGCCGTAACCACTTTTGATTTCAACTGCTCCCGTACCAAGTTTAATAATTTCATAAGCCCGCTCCAATGTTTTTTCCAGCAATTCGCTTTCGCTGGCTGCTCTCAATTTTTTTGCAGAATTGAGTATACCTCCTCCTTTCGCTGCAATCTCCGCATACGTTGCCCCTTTGATCTTCATGACAAATTCTTCTTCCCTGCTTGCCGCGAAAACCAAATGTGTGTGTGAGTCAACAAAACTTGGAAAAACAAAACAGCCCGATGCATCGATGGTCTGGCCTTGCACGGTAGGTAAGTCTTCCATTTTCCCGAAATCAGAAATCAGGCCTTTCGAAATATGTAAGTAAGAGTTTGAGATAACGGGCAGTTCGCTCATCGCTACCCCGGCAAGAAACTCAACACCTGATTCTCTTACCTGCGCAAGGCCTTTGATATGGGTGATGAGAATATCATTGGCCATCGAACAAATTTATTTGCCGAATGATTCTACTTTGTTGTCAAGATTAGTGCTATAGAGAGGGAATGCAATTTTGAACATGGCAAAGAAACCCATGCCCGTTAAACTGGGGCGATAACCAAACTCACCTCCGTATGACCAACCCAGTGTGCGATTGAATTTTCCGTCAATACCCGCACGAAATCCGACTGAATTAGTTTTTAGAGCCTTGGTGGAATATTGTTCTGAATTGTACGTAACCGCGTCAACGGTAACAGATGGTGCGACCATGATATCGAAGAATACGGTCATGATCCCATCATCCACGGAGTCATCGTATTTGTCAAAGCTCACCGCTACGTTTCTGATCCAGGTCAATGAACCGCCTACATAAATATTTGCTGAATGAACATTGCCAAATACATTCAGGTTTCTCGTCTGGCCATTTTGCGTATAGCTGGGAACCAGTCCAACCCCTGCTGCGTTTTTCAAGTCTCCATTGGTTAAGTGCTGCTTGCTCAATGCGCGGCTCAAATCGGTGGTGCTATTCCATACAATCGCCCCCAGCCGAGCTCCATAAATTTTTCTGACTTTACATGGGATGTTATCCGCTTGAAATGGTACCATCGAAGACCAGCGATCCCCCTTGAAACTTTTTTTATACAAAGTCATCTTGGTCTTCGAATCCTGGTCAAAATCTTTAATATGATAGGTTCCACCGATTTCGTAATAATTATACACCTGGGGTTTATCGGATACAGAGCCCACGGCCGAATATGAATCCTGATTTTTTATGGCAGCATTCCTATTGTAATCAAAGAACTCGGTGCTATAGGCCTTTCTAAAATGGGCCTTAATATCAAACTTGTCTTTGTGAAAATAACTTCCTTCCACGCCAAAGCCTGCATTCACATTCGTTGCAAAGACTTCTCCGTACAGCGGTTGAAAGCCTACAAACAATTTATTGATGGAGTAAGGCTCGTCATATACTTGCTCAAATGTAACGGTGGGTTTTTCTTTCTGGGTTTGTGCTTTCAGCAACGATGGTGAAGCCAGTACTACAAGGAAAATCAAGGCGGATTTTATTTTGCCTCTATTCACGGAGCTCTCAAAAAGAAACTTCATTGGATAAAATCATCGGTTTCAATTTGCAAGTTAACTAAAACAATTAACATCAGGCCATTATGGCCGGTTAAGTGCCTCGAGTCTGCCCTTAAAAAAAGCAATAAAAGGTACACGGGCATTGTCCCGTGTGGGTTGCATCTGGTATCCCGAAGTCAACGCGCCAGGCACACCATCTTGCTCCAAGCCGCGTTGAAAATGCACTCCGTATTTTTTGAGCGCACGGCCCATCACCATCATGAATTCAAATCCCTTTTGAGCGTATGCTCCCGGCAAGACTCCATGTCTTTGTAAATATTTTTTTCGAAACTCCAGGAACGGTTTTCCATTTATCGAAGTGAAGTTGGGAGCGGCAAAAGCTATTTTGATTTTCTCAAATTTGCCGAGTTCAACCGAATTGTCTTCAAGCCAGTTTTCCTGACCAACCACAAGCACAGAGTCACCACGCGTCTCAACACTATTAATTACTTTAGTGTAAATCAGCGGGTCATCAGAGGCAACAAAGACGCTCCCTATGCTGTCTAATTTCAATTTGAATTGTGTCGGGTTTTTCCATTCATCATACTCGGTGGCCGTTGCAAGGGTTTCTAGGATTTTGCCAGACGTTTCTGCTCGTACTTCTTCCGCATAACCGACTTTTATCCCAAGACCGATTGCTGTTTTAATAAAACTAAAAGCCATCACTGAGTCCTTTGGGCTTTCCCCATAAAAAACAAAACAGTTTTTGTTGCGGGCTTTTGCAGCTAAAATTTCTGCGGATTTTTCGCCAATTGTTTTATGACAGGGTTGAAAAAGAAAAGCGAATGGGTTTTGGCCGATAAAGTCAATGTTGTACGAAAGGGGATTGACAACCAGATTAATTTTATTGGTTTGAGAAAAATCCTGGACAAGTTTCGAATCTTCGGGAAACAATGGGCCTACAATTAAGTCCGCGCTTTTTAATTCTTCTTCATTCATCAAATTCTTAATTGTTTCTGCATCGTGGTCAGTGTCGTAAGCGAGCAGCTCTAATCGCACACCCTCTCCGATCAACGAGTCGGCAGCCTGCTTCATTCCTTCATAAAGGTCAAGAACAAATTGACTCCTTTTTTTTGTGGGACTAGGGTCAAGTGAATTCGCGCGGAAAGGTAAAAGCAAAGCGATGCGATAAACATCTTTGAAAACAGGTGGGTTTTCTATCGTAATAAAATCTTTTTTATTCCAACTCAATTTACGTGCAATGGAATCTAGCAACGCAGTATCGGCCGGTACCGAACTTTTGCCAAGGCCGTAAGCCAATGCACGAATCACTTCATAGTCGCTGGGGTTTTCTTCTTGCAGCATTTTCAAGATCTCTACGTCATCTACTTTTGAAAGAGTAGTGCGTTTCAAGGCCTCAATGTCTTTCGATAAAGAGTTGTTCCTGATTTCTCTGGAAAGTTTCAGTGCATGAAAATATTCGCGCTGGTCAAGATAGATTTTATAAAGCCAATAATTCACTTCATCAAGCTGATCCCACTCCGGGTAAATACTTTTAGTTTGCAAAAGCATTTCTTTCGCAATCGTATTAAAGCCTAATTTGTGCGCAGACAGGGCATAATAAAAACTGGCATACTCGGGATAGGGATTTGCTTTATCGTAAATAGTCAGAGACCTGAAAGCCTCCATCGCAGCGCTGTAATTTTCGTCCCCATAAAGTTCCTTGGCCCGTTTGAATTGCTTCTTGAAATCTTGCGAGAAGCCAGCCGTGCAAATTAGAAAACAGATTAAGAAAAGTCCATAGTCCATCGTCCATCGTCCATAGAGTGACCGACTATCCATTGACCTTTGACTATTGGTTATTTTTTTCATTCCCATTCTATCGTGGCTGGAGGTTTAGAACTAATGTCATATACAACACGATTAATGCCTTTCACTTGATTAATGATATCTGAAGAAACTTCGCTTAGGAATTCATGGGGCAAGTGCGACCAGTCAGCAGTCATACCATCCACGCTAACTACCGCACGCAGGGCAACCACTTGCTCGTACGTGCGCTCATCTCCCATTACGCCCACCGAATAAACAGGCAGCAATATTGCTCCTGCCTGCCAAACTTTTTCATACAAGTTGTGCTTACGCAAAGCTGAAATATAAATGTGATCTGCTTCTTGAAGGATTTTAACTTTACTCGAAGTGATGTCACCGAGTATTCTTATGCCCAGGCCTGGCCCGGGAAAAGGATGTCTTCCCAAAATTGTCTGATCAATGTGCAATGTTTTTCCAACCAGTCGCACTTCATCTTTAAATAATGAATTGAGTGGTTCAACCACTTTCAGTTTCATTTTTTCAGGGAGTCCACCAACATTGTGATGCGACTTAATTGTTGCTGACGGACCTTTAATCGAAACAGATTCGATCACATCCGGATAGATCGTGCCCTGCCCCAACCATTTTACATCCGTTATTTTATGAGATTCTTCATCAAATACCTCGATGAAAGTTTTGCCTATGGCTTTTCGCTTTGCTTCAGGATCGGATAAATTTTTCAGTGCTGAATAAAATTTTTCCTTCGCATCAACACCTTTAACATTCAAGCCCATGCCCTCATACGATGTGAGCACCTGGTTGAACTCGTCTTTGCGAAGCAATCCGTTGTCAACAAAAATACAGAAGAGATTTTTGCCGATGGCTTTATGAATAAGAGTGGCTGCCACCGTTGAGTCAACTCCACCCGAAAGGGCCATGATTACTTTGTCATTGCCGATTTTTTTCTTCAAGTCAGTGATGGTAGTTTCTACAAACTGATCTGGTGTCCAATCCTGGGCGCAACTGCAAATGTGAACCACGAAGTTTCGTAAAAGATTTTTGCCTTCGAGAGTATGTGTCACTTCCGGGTGGAATTGGATGCCGTAAATTTTTTCACTTCTGACTTTAAAGGCTGCCACCTTTACCGAAGAGGTGCTGGCGGTAACTTCAAAACTATCGGGAACAGAAATGATTGTATCTGCGTGTGACATCCACACCTGTGAATCGATGGAGATTTCTTTTAGCAATTCGTGGTGATGATCTACCGTTGAAAGCCGCGCTCTTCCATATTCGCGGTGCTGCGATGCCTGCACCGTACCTCCGCTTTTGTGCGCAATAAGTTGAGCTCCGTAGCAAACCCCAAGCACCGGCAGGTGTTCAAATTGCTTTAAATCAACATCAGGGTGATCAGCATCTCTTACCGAACAAGGGCTTCCGGAGAGAATTACGCCTTTGATCCCCGAATGAAGCTGAGGAATGTGGTTGAATGGATGGATTTCGCAGTAAACATTGAGTTCGCGAACCCTGCGAGCGATCAACTGAGTGAATTGTGAACCGAAATCGAGGATGAGGATTTGCTCTGGCATTCGCAAAAATAAAAGGTTCGGACCAGAGAACAAGGCCTCACCTAAATCCTCTCCAGAGGAGAGGACTTTGCCCCCTTCTCCCGAGGGGAGAAGGGAAGTGGATGAGGGCTACCAGGCCATTTTAACAACTCCGATTTGAAAACCGGTGTTTGTAAAGTTATTATATCCGAAATCCTTATTGGAATTGCTGGAGTAGTCAAAGTGAAGCGCAGCCTTGATTCTCCATGCTGAGTTCTCTTTAAACCCGATTAGAACTCCAACTTCAGGTCTTACCAGCAGTCCCCACGATTGACCTGATGTTCCATAAACATTATAATACTGAGTGAACTTATCGTAAGCAGCACCCAGGGTAACACCTCCGTAGGGGACAACTAGTCTTTCCATCGGAAAAATAAAATAATCTATTGAAGCACCCAGGCTATAACTATAAACATAGTCGTACAGGTCGGTGCTCAGCGACCGCGTACCAAGGGTGTAGGTGGTATATGGGAAATATTCTTTGTAAACCGCCCAACCAAAATCTGCTCCGGCCCACAATCGATCAACATTATTTAACCGTTTCCGAAATCCAAATTTAGACCCGAGGGAACTGGCAGCGCTTACAAAACTTGTATTGGATGAAGGCTGATTGTTGTCCCACGAAAGAAAATAAAAAGTGTCAAAATCTCTACCGGTTTTTTCTATCACCCTTTTATCCGGGTTTTTAGAGCGGTCGTAATAATATTGAGCTTTAGCTTGAGCAAGGAAAAGCAAAATTGCCATGAGCGCAACAAAAGTCTTTTTCATCACTATCTTTTTATATAAGGTGATTGGGTGAATGCCCTATCGATGGAGGTTAAAGTAATGGCCTGAAAATTTGGTGAAGAAACTAAATCACTTATATCACAATACCAGATAAGATTGGGTTTGCCATTGTACTTATTCTTCATGTCAAAAAATTCGATGTATAGATCAGCCTGATCTGAAACACTCACCGTGGGATAGTAACCACCATAGCCGTACCCATAACCATAGCCATAGCCATAGCCATACCCATAGGGATTATAACTATAGGATTGATGCACACTATAATTCTCTACAACGAATACATAAACTTTGAAATCCGGTTTTTGTTTGATTCCAACCTGAGAATAACCTGCAGCATCAAGTTTTGATTTAAGTTCTTCGGTAATGAGACTGGCATAATCACCAAGCGAGCTATTGTACCCTGTACACTTGTAGCATTGCAGCGTATCTTTCGGATCACTGTCTGAGCTATTGAAGTAGCTCAGTGTATCCAGCGCCAAATAATAGGTCGATTTTTTTGCAAAGTTTACGGTATCGTTATAGTCCGTGATCACCACCATGTTTTTTACCAGGTCATTTGCATTAGGTTTTGGCATGCAGCCGGTAAAAAAGATAGCACCACTAAATATTGAAAACAGAATTTTTTTCATTCACATTTCGTCTTTCTGTAAAATTAATTGTTTAATTAACGTCTTCCATGGCCCCCGCCACCAATATGTCCTCCTCCACCACCACCTATATGTCCGCCACTGCCAAAACCTCCGCCCATGCGGCTTCCCCCACCAAAACTACCCCCTCTTACGTTGCCCCAGCTTTGTTGATGAAATTGATTGGCGTGGAAATTTGAATAGGAATGGTGATCGAAATTACCTGGCTGATTAATTGAATTTCTGAAGTGATTTTGTATTACACCGGAATTAGTTCGATTTGAATTTCCAATTCTGGTGGAATTGCTTATGCTGCCTCTTCGACCATTTCGATTGACATTCGCATCGTTCGTGATCCTCGTATTGTTAATCCTGGAAAAGTGATTATTCACTGTGGTGTTGAACCCCCGATATACATTGATATTATTTACAAATGTGCGGTGGCCAGCATAATAGTTGTTGCAGTAACCGTAGAAGCGAGGATACCTGTGGTATCCATAATTGAAAAACCAACCCGAATACATTCGCGATGGCATCCCAACTACTACTATACTTCCTCCGAGACCAACGTAATATCCTGTGTAATAATAGAGCGGCATGGGGTACCACATGGGGTAAGAATACCAATAGGGATATCCAAACCAATAGGGATATGGATACGGACTGTAGTTAGAGCTATAATAGTTATTTACTACGGGCGGTTGATTTTGATTTTGTTGATCCTGGTCATTGCTGTCGGCAAAATCCTGAGCCGATTTTTTCATTTCCTCTTGCATCTTCGGGTCGCTCGCCACTTTATCTTTGTAATCCGCCAGATCTTTTTGGTTTTGATCATTGATCTGTGCACTGAGTTGATCCAGTTTTTCTTTGGTGCCTTTAGGGTCGTTTTTGTATGCTTCGCCCAAACTCACCACTAAATCTATTCGCTCAGTTAGTAAATTCATTACTTCAGGTTTGCCAATAATCTTTTTGAAATCAGCTTGAACATCGCTGGGCAAATCTTCGGTGATTCTGTGCAACGCCTTTTGCGAAGATTGATATGTTTTGTCCATCGATTCTAAATCCGCCAAATGCATTGGATACAAATCGGTCACCGCATCAGTCACTTCCTTAGGGTAATTGCCCAACATCGGCTTGACTTGCTCCAACGTTTTCGGTGAACCTTCTACTAATTGATGCACCAAATCCGGATAACGGCCCAGTTCATAATACTTCATTTGCTCCTCCCGGGAATAATTGGAAACCAGGTCTTGAAACGACTGGCTTGTTCTCGCTTGTATCCGCTCGAGTTTTACAATTTTTTGAGGATACTGCGATACATTTAATATGGCTTCGCGCACATCGGGCGGATAAGGCGCAATTGATGAAATGATATCTTCATCGTCTTTCTTGAGGCTGTCTTGATAAGATTGAGCGTACGTGAGAATAGATGTTGTAAGAAATAAAACAAGACAAAGACCTTTCGTCACTTTCATTTTCGTTTTCATATGCCATCATGCAGTTACGCATTGCTTGTTAGACACTTAAACGAATAAGAAAGTTTAATTGTTGTTTTAGAAAGTTAATCTGTCGATTTACAGCGTGTATTTGACGCTGGATGCTGCCTTATTCGCTTTAGCTCTCGCTTCCTCAATTGAATTTGCTTTTGCTAAAGCCACTCCCATTCTTCGTTCTCCATTCACTTCAGGTTTTCCAAATAATCGTATTTGAGTGTCAGGATCAGCCAGTGCATTTTCAATTCCGCTGAAAATTATGTTTTGAGATTTCCCATATACTAAAATTACGCTTGATGCCGATGGACCAAACTGCCTGATCATTGGAATAGGTAATCCTAAAATCGCGCGCACATGCAAAGCAAACTCTGAAAGGTCTTGAGAGATCATGGTTACCATTCCCGTATCGTGCGGCCGGGGAGAAAGCTCGCTGAAATAAACTTCATCGCCCTTCACGAAAAACTCAACTCCAAAAATTCCGGCACCACCCAATTCATTCACCACTTTGCCGGCAATGTCTTGCGAAGTTTTCAATGCTTTGTCTGTCATGGGGTGTGGTTGCCATGATTCCTGATAGTCGCCATGTTCCTGCCTATGGCCGATCGGCTCGCAAAATGAAACTCCATCTTTATGCTTGATTGTAAGCAGGGTAATCTCAAAATCAAAATCAATAAATCCTTCAACAATAACTTTGCCTTCCCCACTTCTTGATCCATCCTGAGAATATCTCCACGCATGATCAATATCCGATTCAGACTTAATTACACTTTGCCCTTTGCCTGATGAACTCATGATCGGTTTTACCACACAGGGAATTCCGATTTGCTTCACCGCAGTCTCAAACTCATCCCTTGCTCCGGCAAATTTGTAAGGCGAAGTTTTCAAGCGAAGTTTTTCAGCAGCAAGGGTTCGAATGCCTTCGCGGTTCATGGTAAGTCGAGTGGCGGTAGCAGTCGGAATTACTCTGAATCCTTCTTTCTCCAATTCAACCAAAGTATCTGTGGCGATCGCTTCTACTTCAGGCACGATGAAATCGGGACGTTCTTTGTAAACTATATCGCGCAAAGCCTTTCCATCCAACATCGAAATAGTGTAGCTGCGATGCGCCACTTGCATGGCAGGTGCATGGTCATATCGATCGACAGCAATCACTTCAACACCATAGCGCTGAAATTCTATTACCACTTCTTTGCCCAGTTCGCCTGAGCCGAGAAGCATAACTTTAATTGCAGAAGAGGTGAGAGGTGTTCCGATTTTTATCGAGTAGTCTGATAAAGTAGGCATGGGAGTAATTTTGTTGTCAGACGCAAAATTATAATATCATTTGAGACAATGAATAAATGTGTGCGCTTCAAAATTGTCACACCCGGCTTCAAATGCCTCCGATTGTTGTTACTACGGCCTGAAGGCCGTAGTAGAATAAACATAAGATGCATCGCCACGAGCCCAATTTATTTAGTCGTGCCCTCTTATCATTGGCGCAGTGTAGCTACTTTGTGATATATCGTGAGCATCTTCATTCGTCTTTACGTTTCGATCGCCAATGAATCTGATCCAATCGGGTGTATTCACTAATTCATAAATAAAACGCGAATCAGCAAGTGTTAGCTTGGAGAGTGTGAGTCTCTTTGAAGTAATTGTGTCTTGCATTGATTTTTTAATCGTGTACGTAAAATAGATTTTGCAATTTCAAACAATCGAGTGGTATCTTTAATTCAATGATTAATGAAAAATTAACTCAACGCGTACGAGAAGCATTGGCCGAGGTGCCCAAAGTAAAGGAAAAGAAAATGTTTCGCGGCATCACATTCATGGTGAACGGTAAAATGTGTATCAGCGTGGGCGATGAAGAAATCATGTGTCG
>WNFL01410686.1_pt1 | contig 12425 bp, 11 predicted proteins | sample 5400361 | NCBI WGS metagenome assembly WNFL01 (sample SAMN13153351, study PRJNA577476) | soil metagenome | isolation source: 40 cm soil on Douglas fir-dominated hillslope | place: USA:California | collected 2013-09-17
TATCGACAACGTGTACTTCAACATCAAGTCGGAGCGGCATTCGTACTACCAGGCGCTGCTGTCGCTCGGCGACCGGCGCGTGGCGCCGGTGATTGCGGCCGCCGAGCGCAACGGCCAGAACTGGCGCGCGGCCGTTGCCGAATCCGGCATCGACGCCGACTTCTACATTTTTCGGGACCGCACCGGGGACAGCGTGCTGCCGTGGGACATCATCGACGGCGGCATGAAGGCATCGTTCTTCCATGCCGAATACGACAAGTCGCTGAAGGAGGAATGGACGCTCCCCCCAAAGCGGCAGCAGGAAAACGCGAAGCTGCTGCCGATGATCGGCTGACCGCGTCAGCTGGCGACGGCGGCCTGCGCCTCCCATTCCGCGTACGCGTCGAGAATCAGCTCGCGCACCTTGCTTTGCGCGGTGGTGTCGACAATCGGACGCAGTAGCGCGAAGCTGCGGCGCTCGCCGTTGACGTTGTATTGCCGGGCAGGGAACGTGACGTTGCGGCCGCCGCCACCACCCCGGCGCTGGTCCCAGATCGAGAAGCCGATCAACTTCAGTCCTTCGAGAGGGCCCTCGGTAAAGTGCAGCTCGGCGTCTGCCAGCTTGCCGGGCGGGTTGCCTCTGTCGTTTGGCGTAATCTTGACGGTCACGGCGACTTCTCCTTCTCAGCGATCACATTCGCTGTCGTCAGGCGTTCGCCAGTGATGCCTTCAAAGCAGGTGCCGGGGTATTGAACCGGAGGCGCGGCCGCATCCCATTGCCAGGCTGGCTGTTAGATTGGGCTGGTCCTCTGGCGGATGGCGGCGCGCTTCGGACGCGAAGCGAGACGACAACCGTGGTTGCGGATCAGTTGCCGAGCAGAATGACCTGCGCGAGCGCGAGCGCGTCGGAATGCGTGATGGTCAGCTGAGAAGAATGGCCGCCGATCGCCTCGAACCGGCGGGCTGCGCCGCCGTGCAACTGCAGTTGCGGTGGTCCGCCGTGGCGGACCACCTCCACGTCGCGCCAGAGAACGCCCTGCGAGTGGCCGGTGCCGAGCGCTTTCATCGCCGCCTCTTTGGCGGCGAAGCGCCCGGCGAAATGAATCGAGGGGTCGCGGCGACGCATGCAGTACGCGACTTCGTTGTCCGTGAAGATGCGATGAGTGAAGCGCTCGCCGTACCGCTCGATGGTGGCGGCGATGCGGGGGATGTCCGTTGCGTCGAGGCCGACTCCGATGATGTTCACGCTTCCCAAGCCTAACGGCGCTTTCCGCTGGGTGCAACTTCCGGCCGGGCCCGCCCTCGTGTGTGACTCGCTCGCGCCGTTCGCGTCGCACTTTTTCAGCACGCGGGGATGGAAGCTGGGAAACCCACAGGCAGGGGGCGCGGCCTGGAACGAGATCGCTGATGCGGCGGGCGTCGAGTCCTCACGCATCGGCCGTCTGCGTCAGCTCCACGGCGCGGCTGCGGTCGTGCAGCGCAAATCGGCGACCCTCGAAACCCGCAGTAGTCGACACATGCAAGAACCCGACGTCGCCGAAGCGGACATCATCATCACCGACGATCCCGCGTGGGCGATTGCAGTCAAAGCCGCTGATTGCCTGCCGATCCTCATCGTCGATCGACGGACGCATGTCGTGGCGGCGGCCCATGCCGGCTGGCGCGGCCTGGCGGCTCGCGTCCCGGTCGTCACCGTCGAGCGGTTGGCCGCCGAGTTCGGAAGCCGCGCCGGCGATCTGCTCGTCGCCGTCGGGCCGGCGATTGGCGCCTGCTGCTATGAAGTCGGCGACGATGTCCGGTCACGTTTCGCGGCTTTCGCGTCTGCCGACGTCGACCGATGGTTTGCGATCGAACCATCGCTATCGCCGGACAACCCACCGCTCGCCACGCTGTCCGCAGTGCGGCGCCTGGGCCATTTGTTCTTCGACGGCTGGCAATGTGCTCGCGATCAGTTGGTGTCGGCCGGCGTGCCGTCGAATCAGGTCTTCGTCGCGGGAGTGTGTACGGCAAGCCACCCCCATGCGTTCTGTTCCTACCGACGGGACGGCGCTGGCGCCACTGGACGGTTGGTGGGCGTTATACGAAGTCAGAAGTCAGAAGTCAGAACTGAGAAGTGAGTTTGGGACTTCTCACTCCTCACTCCTCACTTCTCAGGTCTCACTTCATCCATTGCCGCATTCGCCAGCCGATCGGCGTGCGCGTTGAGAGCGCGGCCGACATGTTCGAATGTCACGCGGCCGATTTCGTGAGCGACGAGGCGGGCCTTCGCGTGCAGTGGCTGCAGGCCGGCGTTCTTTACTTTGAAATTGCCCAGCATCTGCTGAACGAGGAGCAGGGAGTCGGATCGCACGTGCAGTTCGTGGCTGCCGTGGGCCTTCGCCCACTCGAGCGCGGCGAGCAGACCGCGATATTCGGCGACGTTGTTCGTCGCGTGGCCGATGGCTTCTGAGAATTCCTCGACGAGCGTGCCGTCCGGCTGCTCGATGCGGACGCCGTAACCGGCCGGCCCGGGATTCCCGCGGGCTCCGCCATCGATGTAGGCGATGAGCGCGGACGCCGTCACTGGGCGGGTTGTGTGGCCGCGTCAGCCGCGGGCGTGGCGGCGATGGGCACGAAGTAGAGATACCGGTTGCAGCTGTCGCACTGGAGGATCTCTTCGTTGCGGCGCACGGTGTTGAATACCTGCGGGCGGAGCCGCACGTGGCAGATCGTGCAGATTCCGTCGCGCGCTTCAGCCACAGCGACGCCGTTGCGACGGCTGGCAACGAGCTCGAATGTGGAGAGGACCTGCGGCGACAGCGAACGCACCACGTCGGATCGCTCGCCAGCGACCCGATCGATCGTGGCTTTGAGCTCGGCGATTTCGGCCGCCATCACTTTCCGCGCCCCGTCCACTTTCTTTTGTTCCGACGCGAGCTCGGCCTCGGCCCGTTTGATCGCCGCAGTGATGTCGTCGGCCTCGAGCATCCGCTCCAGGACCTGATCCTCGGCGCCCTTCATCTCCGTCTGCGCGAATTCGATCTCTTTCTGAACCGCGTGGTATTCCTGGTTTGTCTTGACCGCCATCGCCTGCTCGCGGAACTTCGACAGGCGGCCCTGATGAAGAGCGACCGTCTTTTCGTGGTCGCGGCGGGCAGTCTGGCTTTCAGTCAACCGGGCTTTCGCCGTGGCCACCGCGTCGCGGGCAGCCGCGAGCTCGGCTTCGAGCGCCTTTTCGCGCTCGGGTTCCTCGGCGAGCCGCCGCTTCGCCTCGTGAGCCGCCGAGTCGAGGCGCTGCAAGACGATGAGATGTTCGAGGTCAGCGTTCATAAACAAAAAAAGCCCCGGCGCTCGCGCACCGGGGCTTTACAACTCCTGCCTTCGATTGTGAAGTCCTGCGATTCATATTCAAAAAAATTGGGCCCACCAGGATTCGAACCTGGAACGGGCCGGTTATGAGCCGGCGGCTCTAACCGTTGAGCTATGGGCCCGGCCCAGTCTATCAGTCGCCAGTCTCCGGTCGCCAGTTTATGACGTGCGACCTTCCAAAAACGCGCGCAGCTTGCGGCTTCGCGACGGATGCCGCAGCTTACGCAGGGCCTTGGCTTCGATCTGCCTGATGCGTTCGCGCGTGACGGCGAAGCTCTGTCCCACTTCCTCGAGCGTGTGTTCGCTGCCGTCGCCGACGCCGAATCGCATCTTGATCACCTTTTCCTCACGCGGCGTGAGCGTCTTGAGCACCGACTCGGTCTGCTCCTTGAGATTCAGGTTGATCACGGCTTCGGCCGGCGACACCACCTGCCGGTCTTCGATGAAGTCGCCCAGATGCGAATCTTCCTCCTCGCCGATCGGCGTCTCGAGCGAAATGGGCTCCTGCGCGATCTTCAGCACCTTCCTGACCTTCGACACCGGGATGTCCATGCGCTTGGCGATCTCTTCCGAGGTCGGCTCGCGGCCGAGCTCCTGCACGAGCGCGCGCGACGTGCGGATCAGCTTGTTGATCGTCTCGATCATGTGCACGGGGATGCGGATCGTGCGGGCCTGGTCCGCGATCGCGCGGGTAATCGCCTGGCGGATCCACCACGTGGCGTACGTCGAGAACTTGTAGCCGCGGCGGTACTCGAACTTGTCGACGGCCTTCATCAGGCCGATGTTGCCTTCCTGAATCAAGTCGAGGAACTGCAGCCCGCGGTTCGTGTACTTCTTCGCGATCGACACCACGAGGCGGAGGTTCGCTTCGACCAGCTCCTTTTTTGCCTGCTCGGCCTGGTATTCGCCGCGCAGAATCGTGTCGAGCGTCCGCTTGAGGTCCGTCGGCTCCTGTTCGAGCGCGTCGGTCATGCCTTTGAGCTTGAGGCGCTGGTCCTTGATGAGCCGCAGGAAGTTCTTGCGGTCGTCTTCCTTGAGCCGCTGTTTCTTGTTCTTCGGGTTGAGCGCACGCTCGAACGCGTCGATTTCGCGCTGGACGCCTTTCACCGACTCGACCGCGTCTTTCATTTCGTCGATCAGCCGGCGCTTGACGGCCTCCGTGAACTCGATCGCACGGATGGCGTTCGACACCTCGATCAGCGCGCGCATGGCGGCCCAGCGCACGCGCCGATACTTCCGGCGTTCGCGGTTGTCCTTGCCCTTCGGTGTTTCCTGCAGCTTCTCGTCGAGCTTCTCGTACGCTGCGCGAGCCTTGCGCACGGCGTCGATCTGCTTCTGGACCTGCTTCGACCGTTCAGCGATGCGCTCGTCGGTGATTTCCTCGTCGTTGAAGATCACGAGCTCGCGAATCGTACGTTCGCCAGCGTGCAGCTGATCGCCGAGCAGGATGACTTTCTTGGCGACCAGCGGCGTGCGCGAGATCGACTTGATCACCGACAGCTTGCCGCGCTCGATGCGCCGCGCGATTTCGACTTCCCCTTCGCGTGTGAGCAACGGAACCGTGCCCATTTCGCGCAGATACATGCGGACAGGGTCGTTCGTTTTGTCGAGCGCTCCGGGCGTCAGGTCGAGCTCGATTTCCTCGGCGCCCTCGCCCGTCCGGTCGATAGGTTTGTCGTCGCGCAGGTATTTCTGGTCGGAGTCGATGACTTCGATGCCTGCGCTGCCGAAGGTATTGAAGAGGTCGTCGAGCTCTTCAGACGAAGTGATCTCAGACGGCAGCAGCTCGTTCACCTCGTCGTAGAGCAGGTAGCCCTTCTCTTTGCCGATGGTGATCAGCTGGCGGACTTCGTCGTATTTTTCTTCGATCGACAATGGTTCTCTCCTCACACTCACGTCAGTTCCTCGATTCGCCGGGCCAAGGTCCGTTTCTGGTTCAGAAGCAGGTTGATCTCGTTGCCGTGCAGGCCCGACCCCAGCGCTTGCAGCCGGTCAATTTCGCGCTGAATGGCCGCGCGTTCGCGTTCGCAGCGCAGCCGTTTCACGATCCGTGCGCACTCGGTCAGGTCTCCGGGGCCCGTGACCGGCGCTGCCTGGTCCCCCGCAATCCCCGTCACGAGCTGAACATTCATTGTACTTAGACGCCGCAATAGCTCGGAAGGTAAGCGATCGAAGGGCTGATCCCGGAGGGCCTGCGCGGCTTCGAAGATTTCCCGGCCGGCGAGTTGTTCCAGGTCGTCCGGCCCGAGCTCGGCCAGGGCGGCCTGCGCCTCCTGCGTCTTGTGAAAAAGCCCCCAAATGAGGCCTCTTTCCGCCGGTTTCAGCTGGCCGGAGCCGCTTCCGGCCGGAAGTTCGCGGGTGGTCACCGCCGTCTTCCGGTTCACGGCCGCCTTACGGATTTCCGTCCGTACGACCTCTTCCGTAATTCGGGCCTTATGCGCGATTCGGTCCGCAAACTGATCGCGGGCAGCAGCATCGGGGATTCTGGCGGCCACCGTGAGCATCTTGTTCAGAAACTGACGCCTGTTTTCGTCCTGCTCCAGGTCGAGATCCCGGGCGGCCTGATCGAGCAGGTACTCTAGATACGGCCGCGAGCCCCGAAGTCTTTCACGGTAGCGGGGGGCTCCGTTCCGGCGGATGAAAGTATCCGGATCCTCCCCCTTGTCGAGCACGAGGACGTTGACGTCAAAGCCCTCCACGACGAGCAGCTCGCAGGACCTGATGGCGGCGCCCTGGCCGGCCGCGTCGGGATCGAAGCTCAGCACGACTTTCGTCGTAAACCGGCGGAGGAGCTGGGCCTGCTGCGGCGTCAGCGCCGTGCCGCACGAAGCGACGGCCGGAGCCGCGTCGGTGCGAAACGCCTGGGCGAAGTCGAAGTAGCCTTCCACGATCACCGCGAATCCGTTCTTTCGGATGGCGGCCTTAGAGAGGTTCAGGCCGTACAGCGTCCGGCCCTTGGAGTAGATCGGCGTCTCGGGCGAGTTGAGGTACTTCGGCATCTGGTCGGCTTCCATCGACCGGCCGCCAAACGCGATCACCGAGCCGGTGTCGCGGCAAATGGGAATCATCAGGCGATTCCTGAAGCGATCCACGACGTCCCCGTTCTCCCGCTGAACGACGAGGCCGCTTTGGAGCAGGACGCCTTGCGTGAATCCCTGCGCGAGCAGGCGCGTGTTCAGGCCGTCGCGCGACGGAGGCGCGAAGCCGAGACCGAGCTGCTCGATCGTCTCGCGAGGCACCTCGCGCTGCGTGAGCTGCTGGCGCGCGCGCGAGCCCGCGGGGCTCGCCAGCTGCTCGCGAAAGTACTCCGCGGCGATCTCGTGGATCTTCTGAAGCGCCTCGCGTAATTGAGTGTCGCGCCGGGCGTCGACGGCGTCACCCTCGACCGTTTCCGGAATCGACATCCCGACTTTCTGAGCGAGCATTCGAACGGCTTCGGGGAACGACACTTTTTCGTGGAGCTCGAGAAACTTGAAGACGTTGCCGCCCAGGCTGCAGCCGAAACAGTGAAAGAATCCCTTGTCGGGATTGACATGAAACGACGGCGTCTTTTCGGAATGAAACGGGCAGAGCCCCTTGTACGTGCTGCCGGCCTTCTTGAGCGGCACATACTCCTGCACCACCTGCACGATGTTGGCCTGGAGCCGCAGGTCGTCTATGAACGTTTGCGGGAAGAGGCCCACGTCAGTCTTTCAGCTCCACCACCGTAACGCCACCGCCGCCCTGTTCCGGCGGCGCCTGATCGAAGCGCGCTACGAGCGGGTGTTGCTGCAGAAACCCTGCCAGCGCGCGCTTGAGTTGACCAGTACCGTAACCGTGAATCAGGCGCACCGTCCGCTGATCTGTCAATAACGACTCATCGAGAAACCGTTCCGCCCGCGAGATCGCCTCGTCGACGGTGCAGCCGACGACATTGAGATCGGTGGTTGAAGTTTCGCGCGGTTGCAACTCGAGATGAACCTTGACGCTGCCCGCCGTCGCAGGCGCGCCTCCGACGACGCGCAGATCGCGAACGCTGGCGTGCCATCGTGAATTCCAGTGACGACAGCCTCGAGGCCGAGGCCGCCGACTATCACGCGATCCCCCACGGCGGGCGCCGCGCCCGCCGGCTGTGATCCCTGTTCTTTTCCGCCGTCGCGCGCTGCCGGTTCCGTAAGCGTCTTGACAATCGTGTCGATGGCGGCGCGCGCTCCAGCGCGCATGCCGCCGGTATCTCCGGTGGTGATCACCGCCTGCCGCGCCGCATCGTGCGCGATGACCGCCGTCTTCGTTTTCAACTCGGCGATCACATCGTCAATCTGGCGGCGCGCCTGGCGAACCTCAGCCTCGAGCTCTTCGTTGAGCCGCCGACGGTAGGTCTCCTCGCGTTGACGCAGCGCGTCTTCGCGTTCACGCATCCGCCCCTCGGTGGCGCTCAGGGCCTCGCGCTCGTGCGCCACGAGCCGGCGCTCGTGTTCGAGCGTACGCATGTCCTTGTCGATCTTTGCCAGATGCTCGGCGAGCTGCGCCTCGCGCGCGGTCAGGTTCTGGCGCGCGGCGCCGACGATGGCGCTTGCCAGACCAAGACGCCCGGCGATCTCGAGCGCAAGACTCCTGCCGGGCGATCCGTAGATCAACTGGTACGTCGGCGCGAACGTCTCGGGGTCAAATCCGAATGCCGCGCACGCAACGCCGTCCGTCGTGGACGCATAGCTCTTGAGCGCGTCGTAGTGGCTCGTCGCGATGACCGTCGCGCCGCGCTGGCGGAAGTGGTCGACGACAGCGACGCCGAGCGCGCCCCCCTCGATCGGATCGGTGCCGGAGCCGACTTCGTCGAGCAGGACCAGCGCCGGCGTGTGGAGGGCGCGATCCATCCCGGCGATGTTCGCGATGTGTCCGGAGAACGTGCTCAGGTTCGCGTCGATCGACTGCTCGTCGCCGATGTCTGCAAACACCGATCGAAAGACCGGCAGACGCGACCCGTGCGTGGCGGGGATACGCAAGCCAGACTGGGCCATCAGCGACAAAAGCCCCGCCGTCTTCAGCGCGACCGTCTTTCCTCCAGTGTTCGGACCAGTGACGAGCAGACACGTCGCCGGTGGAATCACCTTGATCGTCACCGGGACCGCGCTTTTCACCAGCGGGTGCTTCGCCGCCTGCAGTTCGACCGCTCCGTCGTTCGACAGCGCGGGCTCCTCGCCGTCAACGGATTCGGAAAACCGGGCGCGGGCCTGCAGGACGTCGAGTTCCGTCGCGGCTTCGATAGTGCGCGCGAGGTCGGCGGCACGCGAACGGAAGACGTTTGACAGCGCCAGCAGGATCCTGCGGACCTCTTCGTTTTCCTGCTCTTCGAGCGCGACGATATCGTTGTTGATCTCGACCGTGCTCAACGGTTCGAGAAACAGGCTCGCTCCGCTCGTCGACGCGCCGTGGACGATCCCCGGGATCGACGAACGGTGCTCCGCTTTGACGACGAGCACGTAGCGGCCGTTGCGTTCGGTGACGACTTGATCCTGCAGGTACTTCGCCGTCTCCTTGCCGCGCAAATACGATTCGAGCGTTCCGCGAAGCCGCGCGCGCTGTTTCCGCAGCCGCTCGCGGATCGACTTCAGCTCGGGGCTCGCGCTGTCGACGACCTCGCCCGCTTCGTCGATCTTCTCGCGGACTTGCGCGGTTTCACTCTTGAACGAGGCGGCGCCGCCTGTCGCGGCTTCCAGATGCGCGAACGAGCCCGGCGAGCGCCGAATTGCGGCCTTCGCTTCGTCGGTGGAATCGAGGAACGTCGCAAGACCAAGGAGGCGGGCGGCTTCAAGCGCACGGCCTTCCACTGCCAGCGCCGACAGGATCTGCGGCAGATCGCTCGTCGCGCGAAGCGGAAAGAGCGAATTCGACGAGAGGTACTTGACCGTTTCGGTCGTCGCCGCGAGGAGCTGCGCCACCTTCTGAGGGTCGGACGAGGGCGTGATCCGGGCGAGGCGCTCGTCCCCCATCGGGGTCAGCGCGAAGCCGCGGACCATCTCAACAATGCGATCGAATTCGAGAGCCTTCAGAGCAGCCGGCTGCATAACAAGGGCGGGAACCCTTAATCCTATCGTACATATGGCGATGGAGTGACTAATTCACCTCACAAATGATTGATCAGACTCGCGATATTCGCCGCGCCAAACCCATTGTCGATATTGACGACCGATACGCCTGAGGCGCAACTGTTGAGCATGCCGAGGAGGGCCGCGATGCCGCCGAAGCTGGCGCCATAGCCCACGCTGGTCGGGACGGCGATCACCGGCACGCTCACGAGTCCGGACACGACGCTGGGTAGTGCTCCCTCCATGCCCGCCACCACGACGATGGCGCGGGCGGCCGCCAGGCGGTCTCGGTGGCTGAGCAGCCGATGCAGTCCCGCGACGCCGACGTCGTAGATGCGCTCGACCGTGTTTCCCATCAGTTCGGCGGTGAGCGCGGCTTCCTCCGCAACAGGCTGATCGGAGGTTCCGGCCGAGGCGACCACAATCGTGCCCTTGCCGGGCGCGACGTCCTGCTGGCGCAGCGTAATCATCGCCGCTTCAGGGTGATACGTGACCGCCGGTACGGTAGCGCTGACGGCGTCGTACGCGTCGCGGCCGGCTCTTGTGATGAGCAGCGTCGAGCCGCGGCCAACGATCTCCCGTGCAATAGCGGCAATCTGGCCCGGCGTCTTTCCCAGACCGAGGACCACTTCCGGAAAGCCCTGCCGTATCGAGCGATGGTGGTCGATTTTGGCGAACCCCAGGTCCTCGAACGGTTGGGCTCGAAACGCTTCGACAAGATGCTCGAGCGCCTCGCCGGTTTTGACGTCGCCGCGCGCAACGCGTTCGAGCAGTTCCTGAAGCAGTTTGTTTGACGTCATCAGACCCCGACAGTAATATAAATTGCTCTACTCGCGCATATGACGGTCACAGAGACGCTGACGCTCGCCGCATACTTCTTCGTCCTGATCATTCTGGCCGTCTACGGCTGGCACCGGTACTACCTCGTTTATCTGTATTTGCGTTACCGCGATCAGGAACCGAAGGCCGGCGCGGCGCTTGATCCGCTGCCGGTCGTGACGATTCAATTGCCGTTGTACAACGAGATGTACGTGGCGGATCGTCTGATCGCCGCGGTCTGCGCGATCGACTATCCGCGTGAACTGCTCGAAATCCAGGTTCTGGACGACTCAGTCGACGAAACGCGCGGCGTGGCCGAACTCGCCGTCCGGCGGTTCGCGGCTCAGGGCCACGACATCAAATACATTCACCGCACCAACCGCATCGGCTTCAAAGCGGGCGCCCTCGAAGAAGGCCTCAAGGTTTCCCGCGGCGAGTTTGTCGGGATCTTCGACGCCGACTTCATTCCGACCGCCGATTTTCTGACGCGGCTGATGCCGCACTTCGCGGAGGCGCGCGTCGGCATGGTGCAGGCGCGGTGGGGCCACATCAACCAGGACTACTCGCTGCTGACGAAGATCCAGTCTATCCTGCTCGACGGTCACTTCGTCCTCGAACACGGCGGCGGCAATCGCGCCGGACGATTCTTCAACTTCAACGGTACCGCCGGTGTCTGGCGGCGCACGGCCATCGACGATGCGGGCGGCTGGCAGCACGACACGCTGACTGAAGACCTCGACCTCAGTTATCGCGCGCAGTTGCGCGGCTGGCGCTTCGTCTTCGTGTCCAGCGTCATCGCGCCGGCGGAAGTGCCGGTGGAGATGAACGCGTTCAAGTCGCAGCAGCACCGGTGGGCCAAGGGCTCCATTCAGACATGTCGGAAGCTGCTGCCGCAGATTCTCCGGGCGCCCGTGCCGCTCAGTGTGAAGGCGGAAGCCTTCTTCCACCTGACCGCCAACTTCAACTACCCGTTGATGTGCGTGATGTCGATTCTCATCTTCCCGTCCATGGTGATCCGCTACAACATGGGCTGGTACGAGATGCTGCTGATCGACGTCCCGCTGTTTTTTGCCGCGACGTTCTCCGTCTGCAACTTCTACATGGTGTGTCAGCGCGAGATTCACCGCGACTGGGTCACGCGCATCAAGTACCTGCCGTTCCTGATGTCGATTGGCATCGGCCTGTCCATCAACAACACGCGCGCCGTGTTCGAAGCGATCTTCAACCAGCATTCCGAATTTGCGCGGACGCCGAAGTACCGCATCGAGGGCGACTCGGACGAATGGCTCGGCAAGAAGTATCACCAGTCTGTCGCCGTCCAGCCGCTGATCGAGCTGGCGCTCGGGCTCTACTTCACGTGGACGGTCTTCTATGCGATGGCCAATCAGATCTACGGAACGCTGCCGTTCCTGGTCCTCTTCCAGATTGGTTTCCTCTACACCGGACTGCTGTCGATCGTTCAGCAATACGCAGGCGAAGGCGACGTGGCCGTCGACGGCGTCGAGCTGCAGCCGGGCCGCCAGGGCTGATCACCAGCGGCCTCCGGCAGACGTCTCTCGCACGCCTGTTTCCACTCGCATCCACACCTGATTCACGAGGAGTGCGCCCATGAATTACGCGCGCATCGTCATCGCAGCGATTGCTGCGACCGTCGTCGACGGCATTTACGGAATTGCCGTCTGGGGTCAGGTCCTGAGCGGCCAGTTTGGGCGATATCCCGGCATTTACAGGTCGAGCGCGGATCAGACGGCGTACCTGCCACTGATGTTTGTCGGCATCTTCGTGGGAATGTTCTTCGCGAGCTGGATCTACGCAAAAGGCTACGAGGGCGGAAGCGGGCTGATGGAAGGCGTTCGATTCGGCGCCGTGATGGGGCTGCTCATCGGCGCGTACATCGCGGGCGTGAACTACGGCATCATGCGCATCGGAAGACGGATGGCGCTGACCTACGGAGTGGGCTCGCTGGGTGAGTGGATTCTCGTGGGCATAGCAATCGGCCTCGTCTACAAGCCCGTGGCCGGCGCGGCACGGCGCGCGGCGGGAGTATGATTGCTCTGATATGACAACGGCCGAGAAGCTAAAGTCGGGGCTCGAAGACACAGTCGCTACGTCGTCGGCGATTTGCTATCTCGACGGCGATCGCGGCGTGCTCGCGTATTGCGGCTACGACATCCACGATCTGGCGCGGCACGCGACCTTCGAAGAAGTCTGCTA
>WNFL01042240.1_pt2 | contig 12423 bp, 10 predicted proteins | sample 5400361 | NCBI WGS metagenome assembly WNFL01 (sample SAMN13153351, study PRJNA577476) | soil metagenome | isolation source: 40 cm soil on Douglas fir-dominated hillslope | place: USA:California | collected 2013-09-17
GCGCGTCCACGGGGGCCCCACCTTCCTCCCGGATGGCCGCCATTTTCTCTATTCGCGCTTCTCCTCGGCGCTAGAGAACAACGGGGTATACCTCGGATCACTTGACGCCAAGCCGGAACAGCAGGGACTCACTCCGGTTCTAGCCACGCCGTTCGGTGTGCAACTTGTGGCCTCACCTGGTGCTAACGGAGCGCTGCTGTTTCTGCGAGAGAGCACGGAGAGCGCGTTGTGGTCTCAAGAGTTCGATCTATCGCGGCTCGCGCTGATCGGAGAGCCCACGCGGGTTCTGCCCCATGTCGGCCACAATCCGGCGTTCGGTTTCTTTGCCGCGTCGGCCAACGCCTTGGTGTACCGGAACGCCCCTGGTGAAGGACTCGCGCAGATGGCTTGGTTCGACCGCCACGGGAATCGCGACGCTTCTTTCGGAGAACCTGCCACCCTCTACTCACCGCCGGTTCTCTCGCCAGACGGGTCACGGGTCGCCATGGCTAAATTCGAGGGAGGCAACGTCGATGTCTGGGTTTATGACGTTGTTCGCAATGTCAACCAAAGGCTAACCTCCGATCCGGCCCTGGACGATTCCCCGGTTTGGTCGCAGGACGGGGCGCGCCTCGCATTCGCATCCAGCCGCGCTGGTCACTACGATTTGTACCGGATCGCAGCGAGCGGTGAGGGCCGGGAAGAACTGCTCTACGCATCCCCCGAAAACAAACTCCCCACCAGTTGGTCGTCGGACGGGCGCTATCTCCTATACGGTACGCAAGCGCGCGAGACCGCGGGGGACATCTGGCTGTTGCCGCTGGATGGAACCGGCCAGCATGCCCCGGTTCCTCTTGTGCATACGCGTGCCAACGAGGGCGGTGGAAAGTTCTCTCCGGATGCCCGCTGGATTGCTTTCGTATCCGATGAGTCCGGCATTGCTGAAGTCTACGTTCAGCCTTTCATTTTTCCCTCGGCGTCCGCTGGGCCCAAGGTGTTGGTTTCCCGAAAAGGGGGGCGCCGGCCCCAGTGGCGGGTCGACGGCAAGGAATTGTTTTATACCTCTCCAGACGGCGCATTGATGTCGGTGACTGTCGCGGCAGGCGCGGCCTTCCGGCCCGGCATCCCCCAGCTTTTGTTTCGGACACCCCCAGTCTGGTTCTCGGAGGCGAACGCAACCAGCGATGGCATGCGGTTCCTTGTGGCCGTGCCCGTGGAACAGACCACGCCGCAACCCTTCATCGTGGTGCTCAACTGGCAGGCAGAGTTGGCTGCGCAAAAATGATCTGCCCCAAGTCAAGTCTCGCGCTAGAAGCGCCGAGTAAGAGGAGAGCTCAGCTATGATTTCCAACTCCGCCTTCCCTGTTCACGACGAAGTGGGCTGGGGACAACGCACGTTCGAGGCCGGTTGCATCGCCGGCGCCTCGATTTTGCTGGCTCTTCACTGCATACGAGTCATTTCGTGCAAGTCCTTGTGGACGTGGCCGCTGGGATTGGCGATTATCGGTGGCGCGCTCTCGGCGGACTTTACCTCCGGCATGGTGCATTGGTTTTGTGACACTTGGTTTCACGACTCGCTGCCCTTCTTCGGGCGGCGTTTCTTGCGGCCGTTCCGCGTGCATCACGTGAATCCCAACGATTTTCTGCGAAGAGATTTCATCGATACGAATGGTGATGTATCGATGCTGGTGATTGTGGTGCTGCTCTGTGCGTTGCTCATCCCGTTGAAGAGTGCTGGCGAACTTTGGCTGGTGGTGTATCTATTGGCGTTCAGTTTTGTGGCATGGCCCACCAATCAGGTTCATCAGTGGGCGCATATGCCCCAACCACCGCGCTGGATCGCGCGCCTGCAGCGCCATGGCCTCATTCTCAGCCGTCCAGCTCACTTAGAACATCACGTTGCCCCTTACGCGACGAACTACTGCATCGCGACGGGATGGCTCAACCGACTACTGTCGGAGATTCGCTTTTTTGACCGTCTGGAAATGTTGATCACGCGAATCACTGGTCTTCAGCCGCGTGAGGACGACACTGCCTACCCGATCGGGATGGCATCGAACACCGGTCGGGACACTAATAAGTGAGCAACGGGCCTGAGCGTGGAAAGCCTCGTCGCCATGTGTCTTTGACGACGACCGAACCCACAAAATTCGGGCATGGTTGGATGAGTGGTGTCGCTTCAGTCTTCCTCGGATTCATCGGCTTGGGAACCGTCTTCTGTTTCCGTTTTCCGTCATTGTTGACCATGCCCGAGCTGCGGGAGCTTTATCCCATTCCATGGATTCGGGCCCTGCTGCACTTGGTTCTGGTGACCGCATTTATCATGGGCGCCATCAGCGTCTGGCTACGGTACAACAAGGCCCTGGGCTTGGCTGGCATCGGCATGGTGCTGATCGCCGCACTCTTGGGTGGATCTGGAGTCTCCATTCAGAATGAGCTCAGAAAAGGTCCGTTTCTCGGCCTGGATTGGCTGCTTCTCAACCTGATTGGATATTCCGCGGTCTTCATCCCCTTAGAACGTTTGTTTCCTCTGCATGCTGAGCAGCCTGTGCTTCGCCGAAGTTGGCGGCTCGACCTGGCCTACTTTGGAGGCTCCTCGCTGCTAGTCCAGATTTTGACGTTACTAACGCTCCGACCAGCGATGGTGCTATTCGACTGGGCTCGCCTCCCTGCCGTGACCCACCGAATTGCGAGTCTGCCGTTTGCGTTTCAGTTCTTGCTGATCCTGGTGCTCTCGGACCTGACCCAGTATTGGGTGCATCGCTTATTTCATACGGTCCCGTTTCTTTGGCAATTTCACTCCATCCATCACTCGGCTGATGTCATGGATTGGCTAGCTGGTTCGCGTTTGCACTTGGTCGATGTTGTGGTCACTCGCGCTCTCAGCTACATTCCCATATACGTGCTCGGATTTTCAGACACTGCGATGTTTGTTTACGTAGCTTGGGTGGTCATTCAGGCGACTTTTATCCACGCGAATGTTCGCTGGCGGTTTCGCGCTATTCGCTGGGTGCTAGCGACCCCGGCATTTCATCATTGGCATCACAGCGCGGCACCGGAGGCTGTCAACAAAAATTTCGCGGTCCACCTGCCGGTGCTCGATCGGCTGTTTGGTTCTTATTACCTGCCTGAGCAATGGCCCGATTCCTACGGTCTACACGACGATTCAACTATGCCGACGGGATATATGGCGCAGTTTGTCTACCCCTTTCGACATAGTCCGAGCCGCGAGACTACTCGCCTCGACTAAGGGCTTTTGACCGGTGGACCGCTCGTGTACCCCTTTGACTCCATAGCCGCAAGTTGATACTCTTCGCTACATCTGAATTCCATCTTCAGTTAGAGGAGCACTATGAAAACCTTTGCGATCCTGGCTTCGAGTCTCGGGCTCGCTTTTGTCGCCGTGGCTGACGAGCCTGCCACTGACGGCAAGACTGTGAACTCGGCGGCGATTGTCTACGACGACCAATCGGCGTTCAACTACATCAAGACGCTCGCGGGCAATTGGGAACGCATGGGCGCCGCAAGTCACGAGCACGGTGCCAGTTCATCCGTGGTCAGCTTCAAGATTTCGGCCGCGGGCAGCACCGTGATGGAGACCTATAACGCGGGCCGGCCGAACGAAATGGTTTCTGTCTACCATATGGACGGAAAGACCCTTCTGATGACACACTACTGCGCTTTGCACAATGCTCCCGTGATGAAGTTTAAGAAGACCGACAAGCCCGGTGAGATCAAGCTTGACTTCTTCGGCGGCACTAACTTCGATCCGAAGGTGGACGCGCATGCGCATGAAGGCCTGATCCGCGTCAAGGATCAGAACACCTTTGAAGTGACTTCGGTCGGATATGCCGGCGGCAAGCCGCTCCCGCCCGCCGTCTCTCTGATGAAACGCAAAGAGTAAAATTCGTGTCGATGCGGACCGCTTTTCTTGCTTTCCATCAGCAATCGCGCGGCGGAAATGCTGGCGAATCGAGCCATACGCCCGCGCCTCGCGGAACGTTCGGTATCTTACGGCCAGATCGTCACAGCCTGATGGTGAAGCGGAAACGCGTGTCTTCACCGAACCATTGAATGTAATTCGTTCCCCAGATGTTGTTGTAGAGGCTGAAATGAAGTCCCTGCGAAACATCCGGTTGATCGTAAGAAAAGTAAATCGGCGACTTCTGTCCTAAAGCGACCGCCGCCGCATCGAGCGAATCGATGAAGAGGCTACCCTTTGCGTCACGGTAGCCGACACCTCGGGACACTCCATGCATGTGACGATTGCCGCCACGAACCACCTTGAAGGGAGAGACCGGATAGTCACTCTTTTCCAGAGTCCAGTTGCGTGATTCCGGGGTGATGGGCTGGAAGGTGAGCCACATCGCCTCTGGCAGACGATTCGCGATCTTCCCGAAACAAATCAAAGTCATCTGCACCATCGAACTTGCCTTCGGAAGGTAGAGCTCGAGGTACATCTTCTTGGGCCATGCCACTAATCCCGAGCGTTCACTGGCCGGGTCGTCGATCTCCAGGAGCGCCAGCAGACGATCGCCATCCGCGGTGCTGCCTGACCAGCTGTTGACGATTCGTGGCGTCCAATTCGCGCTGCGAGCACCGAACGCATCGATATTTGGCTTGCCAAAATCCTGAGGCGCCCAATCGGCCTTGCTGGTAACGTAGCTTTCCATGAAGCGGGCGTAATCGGCGGCGGAGAAAGTCTGATAGCTGAACAAAGCCAATGGATGATCGGAGGACGCCCACTCCCGCCCCGTCGCTTTGTGACGCAACTTGCGGATGGCCCCGGTTTTCTCGTCGAGCGCGATCGTGAAGTGCGTCCCATCCAGTTCCTGGTTCGCAAGCCAGGGGGTCATTCCGGCCGTGCGCGGTTCTACGGGCGTGAGTGTTGCAAGGCCCTGTTTGGCCTGCGCCCGCAAACTCTCGGGGAGACTGGCGACCGCGAGGTCGATGTTATCGCGCTTCTCCGCCCAACTCGTGATCATCTTCCGATAACCCGGTCGGGAGAGAACGGCCTGCAGGTCATGCGGCTTGTAGTGGTCGTGATCCAGGTACGTTTTTGTGTCGGTACCCCAGGTGTGCTCCGCCGCCAGCAGGAACCTGCGCAGGAAAGCCAGATCGGTTTTGTCCGCAACCTTGAGCGTTCCCTTGTCAATCCACGTGCGTCTGAGTCGCGCAATTTCGCGATAGCGCGCCAGCTTGACTGGATCACTCGGGACGCCGTGAATCCAGGTGTCGCCAATTTCATCGGTGATCACCGGAAGAGTATTGCGGAAGGCATTCACCGCGTTTCCAATCTCACTCAGGCCGGTTGCGGTAATGGTCGCGGAAGGGAACTCTTGCCGCAGCGCTGCATAGGACTTACGAATTTCATCGAGTGTTTGAGGACCCGTATTGTCGTCCCCCATCTCGATCGCGATCGCGAGGTCCGACCCAGGAATGCGCAACACGCCGCCATATCCCTTGTGCTGGTACATCACGACAATGCTGGCCCCGCTGGAATCCTTCCAGACGAACAGCGAAGGCACCTCAGGCGGAGTGCTGGCTGAATTCACGCCGATATGAAGAAACTTAACGCCGTTTTCGGCGAGCGGCGCGATCAGCCCAAGCGTATGACCGGGAACGTCGGTCATTTTAGCGCCAGCGGTGGAGCGGCCGAAGCGCTGGTCTAGGGATTTCGAAAACGCCAGTCCCCCGCTAATCATGGAGCGATCCATGAGTTCCGTCTGCCAGCTGAACGGCAGCGCGTGCCAGGCGATGTCACCGGCGACGATCGCCTGCTCCATTTGTTTTCGCCCGGCACTTCCGGCTTGCTCGAGATACTCGTAAAGCATCCATGCGCCGGTGGTCCAAACGAATCGATCTGGACCTGCGTCGCGCATCGCGGCCGCGCGCTTCATCGCCTCCGGATAATAGACGTCGAAGTACTTGCGCATCACGCCAGCCTGCGTGTCGGTGAAACCGACGTCCAGATGGCACTTGAACATCACCAGCACGCGCTTTACAGCGGGTTCCTGCGCGGGAAGGTTGGTGCTCAGGCCGCCCGCCACTGCGCCCAGCGCTTTAATAAGGTCTCGACGTTTCATTTGTCAGCCCTTCTACCGATACCACAGGCAGGCGGAGAATCGAATAGGCGGGGAAGTCGATGCGAGCGGGGCAGAGGTACTTTCGTTCTAAGTAACTAATTCTGTTTCACTCGGCGGGCAACGCTGCGATGCTGGTGATATGCGTGGAAAGCACCTGATCCTAACACTTGCGACGCTTCTCGCCACCGCTTTTGCGCTCGCGGGACAAGGTGTTATTTCAAAGCTAGAGGCGTTCCTGCAGTTGTCAGGCAGGCCGATTGCCGCATCGTCCGTCGTACTCTCCGAACACGAGCTGGAAGAAATCAGCACGATGCCGGCGCAGGATCAAGTGATGCGGCTGCTCGAGCGCACCATCAATCATTACTCGGGCGCCAGCGAAGAGATCGAAAAGCGCGGAGAGGCCTGGCTCGGCCAGATCCATACGACCCCCGAACTCAGCAAACTTACCGAGGTGGCATATTGGTCCAGCGACCTGCGGGTTCGAGCCGCGGCACTGGAAATCTGGCGGATCGAAGCAGGTTTTCGAAAGACTCCAGAAACCGTCGACCAGCTCATCAACTCAGCCGCTACCAGCGCGGATCAGAAGTACTTTTTCCTGTCGCATTTAGGCATCCTTGGCAATCGCGGGGTGGAGCCGCAAAAAGTGTTCGATGCATTGATGCTCTACGTTAATGATCCGGATGGCGGCGCTCGCGCAGCCGCGATCAATGGGCTAGCTTTGTTGGGGACTGAAAATACGATCGCGCCGCTGCTCCAGATATTTCATAGCGATTCCTCCCTCGACCTCCGCGAACGGGCGGCCTGCAATCTCGCCGACTCCGGGATGTTGCCGCGCGAACTTCGCAAGGCCGCCATTCCCGAGTTGATTCGTTTCAGCCAGGATCCCAATCTGGACGCCACTACAAGGAAGTGGGTATATCAGGCTCTACGGGAAATTTCACTGAAGAAAATTGGTGACGATCCTTCAGCCTGGCTAAGCTGGTTCGGAGCGCAAGCTGGCCAGCGCTAAAACCGTCTTATCGGTCTGCTGATCCGCTCGCACGACCAACTGCCGTTGGTCTACGATTGGTCGATGAGCTCGACCTCCAGAGAGAGTTCTGGTTCGCACTCGCTGGCGATGGTCCTGGTCTTCTCCGCTCTCGCCTCCGCCCAAGAGTGGCCCGTATATGGCGGCGACGCTGGTCAAACCCGCTATTCGCCGCTCAAGCAGATCGATCGGTCGAACGTCGCGAATCTCAAGGTTGCCTGGACCTATCACACCGGTGATATCAGCGACGGCACGACCACCGTGACCCGTAGCGCCTTCGAAACGACTCCGCTGGTGATCGACGGCGTGATGTATTTCACCACACCTTTCTCGCGCGTCATCGCGCTTGAGGCGGAGACGGGTAAAGAGCTATGGCAGTTCGACCCGAAGCTTAATCGTGAGCGGACGTACAACCTGTTTATCAATCGCGGCGCGGCGTATTGGCGCGGCGCAGGTGGAACACGTATCTTCGCCGGCACGCTGGACGGCCGCCTCTTCTCGCTCGACGCGAAAACCGGCAAGCCCGACGACGGCTTCGGAAAGGCCGGCTGGATCGATCTCCGTGAGGGTGTCGCGGACAAGTTCCCAGACAAGGGCTATGGCATGACGTCGCCGCCTGCCGTCTACAAGAACCTGGTCATCTGCGGCGCCCTAACCGCCGATGGTGAACCCCAGGGACCCAACGGCGATGTCCGCGCTTTTGACGCGCGTACCGGCAAGCTGGTGTGGCGCTTCCACGTGATCCCGCTGCCTGGCGAATTCGGACACGACACGTGGGAAGGTGATTCGTGGAAAGACCGCGCCGCTGCGAACGCCTGGTCGCTCCTTACCGTAGACACAGCGCGCGGCGTCGTTTTCCTGCCCCTCACTTCGCCTGCGACCGACCTGTACGGCGGCGACCGAAAAGGGTCCAATCTCTTCGGCGATTCGCTGGTTGCGCTCGACGCATCGACAGGCAAGCGACTGTGGCATTTCCAGACTGTCCACCACGATCTGTGGGACTACGATCTTCCCGCCGCACCCACGCTGGTCACCGTTACGCGCAACGGCAAACCGGTCGCGGCAGTGGCTCAAGTTACGAAGACCGGCTACACGTTCGTGTTCGACCGAGTTTCAGGCAAGCCCCTTTTCGATATCGAAGAAGTGCCCGTTCCCGCGAGCGAGGTTCCCGGTGAGAAAGCATGGCCAACGCAACCGCGCCCGGTGAAGCCGCCGCCCTATGCCCGCCAGAGCATGCGGCCCGACGAGCTTACGAATGTCACACCCGAGTCGCGTGCCTATTGCACGAAGATCCTGGAAGGCGCAGTATTCGGTTCCCTTTATACGCCCATTGGTCTCAAGCCCACGGCGCTGTTTCCGGGCACAAACGGCGGGGCGAATTGGGGCGGTGCGTCATGGGATCCGGAAACCCACACGCTTTACGTGAACTCCATGGACAACGGAATGTTGGCCCGCATGATTCCGCGGCCGGAGGGCTCGAAGATTCCTTATCGCTCGCAAAGCGTCGGCCAGCAGCGCTTCTGGGACCCGAATCTTTATCCCTGCCAGCAGCCTCCGTGGGGCCATCTCACCGCCATCGATTTGGATAAAGGCGAGTTTCGCTGGCGCTCCACGCTGGGCGTGATCGACGAGCTCATTGAGAAGGGCATTCCGCCCACCGGCACGTCGAACCTGGGCGGGTCCATCGTCACCGCGGGCGGCCTCATTTTCATCGGTGCGACCAACGACAGCCGCTTCCGCGCCTTCGACAAGACCACCGGCAAGGAAATTTGGACCGTGCGTCTTCCCGCGAGCGCGCACGCAACGCCCATGACTTTCTTGGGCAAGAAATCCGGCAAGCAGTTCGTCGTAATCGCCTCCGGAGGGGGAAACAAATACAACAAAGTCTATTCAGATACGCTTATTGCTTACTCGCTGCCCTAAGTTCGCTGTCAGCGACGGAGCCGCTCCGCTTCAGCCACAAGCAACATGCGGAGACAGGGATGAACTGCGCCGACTGCCATGCAGGCTCGGCCGAACGTGCCGGATTTCCCGCAGCAGCCAGGTGCATGCTGTGCCACCGCAAGATACGCAGGGGGAGCGCCGCCATTCAGGCCTTGGCCGCGCTACCCAAGGACGAGAAGCCGTTTCCTGAGACGCGAGTTTACCGGCTCGCCGACTTCGTCGTCTTCAGTCATGCAAAACACAAAACCGCGCGCATCGATTGCGCAGAGTGTCACGGTCCGGTGATGAAGCGGGACACTCTGACCCGCGAATTCGCCCTCACCATGAAGGCCTGCGTCGATTGTCACAGATCCCGGAACGCGACCATCACTTGTAACGCCTGCCATGAGCTTAACCAGTAGCTTGAAACGCACACTCCTCTGGCTGATCGTTTTAGCCGTCCTCGTGATCGGCTTCGTGCTCTACCGCTCCCGCACAAGAAACCGGCTGAACGTCACGCCAGACGCCGAACGGGAAATTGAGAGGGCGAAACGGCGGTGATCCTCTAACGGCGACCATGGCCAGTGCAGCGCAATATTCAATCGGCTCGCAAGGCCGACATTGGATCCAGCCTCGAAGCTCGACGAGCCGGCAGATAACCGGCGATCATCGACACCACCGATAGTAAGATCAACATTGCGCTGAACGCGAGAGGATCGGTGGTGGTTACTCCGAATAACAAGCCGCTCATGGCTCGCGCCAGGACCAGTGAAAAGGCCGTGCCGATCGCCATGCCGATCGCTGCCAGAGTGAGCGTTTCGGTAACGATGCGCGATTGCAAGTCTCGGGCCGAGGCTCCCAGCGCCATGCGAATCCCGATTTCCTGCGTTCGGCGCTGCACTGAGTAAGAGATCACGGCATATATTCCGAGCGACGCGAGAATCAAGGCAAAGCCCGCGAATCCAGCTAGCAGCACGACCACGAAACGACGAGGCGAGACCGACCTGTCGACCAGTTGCTGGAGGGTTCGAAACTCGTTCAAGGGCAGGTTCGGTTCGATCGGCTTCAGGACGCTTCGAACCGCGGTGGCAAGATCGGCCGGCGGAAGTGCGGTGCGGACCACCAGATCGACCGACGAATAATCGTTGCCTTGGCGGATGGGCAGATACATCTCGGAACCCGATCCCTGTTCGAGAGCGATGTGCCGCACGTCGCCCACCACGCCGACCACCTCCCGCTCCGGTCGCAGCATGATCTTGCCGATAGGATTCTCGTCCGGCCATAGCGTGCGCGCGAGCGTTTCGTTGACGATGATGACGGGTTTGCTCGACGGGGTGTCCTGCTCCGTAAAATCCCTTCCATTGCGCAGCGGAATTCCCATGCCTCCGAAATAGCCGTCACTGACGATGCGGACGAACGCGCTCGGATAACGGCCCCGTTCGTAAACCTGGCCTTTGGCTCCCGCGCCCCAGCTTCGATTGCGTCCCAGCGCAAGCACGTCGGTGAGTCCGGCGGCTTGGATTCCAGGCAGCGACTTAACCCGCCGGAGAGCTTCGTCGAAATAGGCGTTGCGCTGGGCTTGCGTGGAATATTGCGAACTCGGATCGATGCGCAGCGCGGCTGCCCGCTCGGGCTGAAATCCGAGACTTACGTCCAGGACACGCAGAAAACTTCGAATGAGCAATCCCGCGCCGACCAGCAGCACGCATGCAAAGGCGATTTCGGACACGACCAGAGCGCTGCGGATCCAGGCGGTCCGCTTGCCATCGCTGGCACCGCGGGGGCTGTCTTTCAGCACACCGTGCACCGAATCTGAAGGGGCTTGAAGGGCGGGCATCAAGCCGAAGATCAAGCCGCTCAGAATCGAGATCGCCAAGGTGAAGGCGAGGGCGCTGCCGTCGATGCCTACATTCCCGAGCAGCGGAATGCTGATGCCGTCCAGGCTGGTCAGCACCCGCGTTCCGGCCACCGCCAGACTCAGGCCCAGCACCGCGCCGCAGCAGGATAGGACCAAACTTTCGGTGAGCGTCTGCCGAATCAGACGACTGCGCTTTGCGCCGAGGGCAGCACGGATGGCCATTTCCTTGTGGCGCGCCGCCGAACGAGCGAGCTGTAGATTCGACAGATTCGCGCATACGATCAGCATGACTACACCGACCGCGCAAGCCAGCACAAAGAGGGGACCGCGAAGTCGTCCCCCGACGTGCTGTTCAAGCTTCGTCAGTCTCGGGCGGAAACCGTTCCAGTCCGGATGCTGCTGCCGGATTGGGTCGGCGATTACGTCGAATTCGGCCTGTGCGCTGCTCACCGAGGCGCCGGGTTTCAGGCGTCCGACAATCGCCAGTGTATTTCCCCAACGATTGGTTTCAGGCGTGAGCGGAAACGGCGAATAGAGATCGATATGGGAGCCGGGCGCGAACACCGAAGAGAAATCGAACGATTCGGGAAGAACGCCCGCGACGGTGACAGGTTGGTCGTTGATGGTGAGCTTACGGCCCGCGATGTTCGGATCGGAAGCGAAGCGGCGTTTCCAAAGTCCGTGGCTCAACAGAACGGCTTGTGGCCCGTGCCTCGTCCGTGAAGAGTCGTCCGAGAACCGGCCGTACGCCGAGCAGGGGGAAAAAGTTCTGGGAAACGGGGACTTCGCTGACCCGCTCCGGCTCCCCATCGCCGGTAAGTTTGCTGTCTCCGACTCCATAGAAAGCCATTTAGGCTGCGAGATCCGAAAGCGATTTATTCTGCGCGCGCAGGTCAAGAGGGTACCCGACCTGAGTGGTCTGGCCCGACAGATCGCCGTCGCGACCGCCATTGGCGATCCAAACCAACCGGCTTGGTTCGCTAAACGGTAGCGGGCGAAGGAGCAGGGCATTGACGACGCTAAAAATGGTGACGCTGGCGCCGATCCCCAGCGCGATGATCAAAACGGCAAAGGTCGTGAATCCGGCTTCGCGGCTTAGCGTGCGGAAGGTGTAACGCAGGTCATGCCGAAGGTCGCTGAACCAGTGGAGGGATTGCCCGCGCGCGTTGCGATTCTCTGGGAGCATGGATAGGCTGTGATGATCATACAGCCGGAGCCAGGCAAAGGTTACGCCTCGTCGGTCATCGCGGCTCGCCCCGAGGGCGGCGAGCGAAAAACTCGGGACGGCGTAGACCAGTTACTGCGCCGAAAATCGACGTCGCAGGAACCAGCCGGTCAACACCAGAGTCGTTGCAAGGAGAATCAGAGCCGACGGTTCGGGTACCGGCGGAGGGTCGATCATGAATTCCTGCACTTGGCCTGTCCGCTGAACTGGGCCAACGTTGGTCACGATCTCAAACCGGTTGAGATCGATGGTCTGGTAATTTTGAGCCGCTAGTGTTGCCCAATGGTTGGAACTGGGGAGAGGTGCGTCAGGATCGAAGAGCTGC
>WNFL01409034.1_pt1 | contig 12423 bp, 12 predicted proteins | sample 5400361 | NCBI WGS metagenome assembly WNFL01 (sample SAMN13153351, study PRJNA577476) | soil metagenome | isolation source: 40 cm soil on Douglas fir-dominated hillslope | place: USA:California | collected 2013-09-17
TTTGGCGAAGCGATCGTGAATCGACTTGCCGGCGTCTTCCTCGATATGCAGCCGTACAATCGTCGCGCTCACGCTGCCGCGCTCGGGCGAGACGAACGCGAGCGTGCCGTCCGTCGCCAGCGGTTGATCGAATTGCGAGATCTGGTAGCCCTTGGGCAGATCGGGATAGAAATAGTTCTTGCGCGCGAAGCTGCTCCGCGGGTGGACCGTGCAGCCGAGCGCGAGCGCGCCGCGCACGGCCAGGCCGATCGCGGCGCCGTTGGCAGCCGGCAGCGCGCCCGGGAGTCCCAGGCACACAGGGCAGACCTGCGTGTTGGGTGGCGCGCCGAACGCCGTCGAGCAGCCGCAGAACATCTTCGACCTCGTGCGCAGCTGCACGTGCGTCTCGAGCCCGATGACCGTCTCCCAGCTCATGCTTCGTCCGTCGCGGGCACGACACGCTCTAGCGCGTAGGCGGCCTCGAGCATCTCGTCCTCCAGAAACGCCTGGCCGATCAACTGGCCGCCGATCGGCAGGCCCTTGACCCGGCCGATCGGCAGCGAGATCGCCGGCAGGCCCGCGAGATTCGCGGTTACGGTGAAGATGTCGGACATGTACATGGCGATCGGATCGGAGAGCTTCTCCCCCGCCTTGAACGCCGGGCTCGGCACCGTCGGAGTGAACAACAGGTCGACACCGCGGTCGAACACGTTGCGGAAATCCTGGGCGATGAGGGCGCGCATCTGCTGGGCGCGCCGGTAGTACGCGTCGTAGTAACCCGCCGAGAGCACGTAGGTGCCCACGAGAATGCGCCGGCGCACCTCGGCGCCGAATCCCTGTCCCCGCGTGGCACGATAGAGCCCGCGCAGATCGGCGTTGCCGTCGAAGCGGGGCCCATACCGCACGCCGTCGTAGCGGGCCAGGTTGGACGACGCCTCGGCCGGTGCGATCACGTAGTACGTCGGCACCGCGTACGGCGTGTGCGGGAGCGAGACCTCGCGGATCGCGGCCCCGAGCTCCTTCATCATCCGAATGGATCGATCACAGGCGCGCCGCACCGCCGGATCGAGCTCCGGCGGGAAGTACTCCTTCGGCAGGCCGATCACGAAACCCTGCAGCGACTCGGGCACGGTGGGGAGCCGCAGCGGATCCCGGTCCTCGCACGTCGCGTCCCGCGGGTCGCGCCCGCTGATCACCGAGAAGACGCGCGCGGCATCGTGCACGCTGCGGCCAAACACGCCGATCTGGTCGAGCGACGATCCGAACGCGACCAGCCCGTACCGGCTGACGCGCCCGTATGTCGGCTTGATGCCGACGACGCCGCAAAACGACGCCGGTTGCCGCACCGAGCCGCCCGTGTCCGATCCCAGGGCGGCCGGCACCGCGCCCGCGGCGACGAGCGCGGCCGAGCCGCCGGAGGAGCCGCCCGGCACGCGCGTCTTGTCGAGCGGATGGATCACCCGGCCGTACGCCGAATGCTCCGTCGACGACCCCATCGCGAACTCGTCGCAATTGGTCTTGCCCGCGATGAGGGCGCCCGCGGCTTTCAGCTTCGTAATCGCGGTCGCTTCGTACGGCGACCGATAGCCCTCGAGAATCTTGGAGCCGCACGTCGTCGTGAATTCGAGCGTGCAGATGTTGTCTTTGACGGCCACCGGCATGCCGTACAGCACGCCGGTGGGGCGCGCCGCGGCGGCCTGCGCGAGCAGCGATTTGCGGAGTTCCTTGGGTGGGGTGAGCAGCGCGTTGAGGCGCTTGGCTTTCACCAGGCGGTCGGCGACCGCTTTCGCGTCACTCACTCGAACTGACCGAGCTTCGGAACGACGAAGAAGCCCTCCTTGAAGGCCGGCGCGAACTCCTCCGGACCGAAGGCGAGTGGGGGAGGCGCGACTTCATCCGGACGGAACCGAATCGCGTCCGGGCCCGGCACGAAGGTTTTCACACCGCCATTCGAGGGGATCGCACTCAGCTGCGCCACATAGTCGAGGATGCGCGACATCTGCTCGGCCATCTCCCCCAGCGCGTCTTCCTCCACATCCAGCTCCGCGAGCTGCGCGATACGGAGAACGTCGTCCCGCGAAACACTCATGCCCCGTCTCCCTCCCAGTCACGCTCGAGCCCGGCATACGCGGCGAGCAGCTGCTTGGTGCCGATGTCCGGGTCGTCGAAGTCCACACTCACGCGCAGGTCGCGGCCTTCGCCCGACACCCCGCGCACCACGCCACCGCCGAACTTGCGGTGACGAACCCGCTCACCTTTGACGTAACGCGGCGCGTCCTGCGAGACCTCTTCCGGAAATGCGAGCTCCGGCAGCAGTCGCCGCGCCGCCGCGCCGCGCGGCCGGGAGGCCCTGGGCGCCATCGCCCCCGATGAGCCTCGCAGCGGGTGCCACGATGGCGTCGTACTGCGCTCGACGACGACGTGGGGCGGCAACGCGTCGAGAAAGCGCGACGGCTCCGCAAGCTCCAGCCGCCCGTTGCGGTAGCGCGTGCGCGCCCATGAGAGATACAACCTTTCGCGCGCGCGCGTGAGACCCACGTAACAAAGTCGTCGCTCTTCTTCGACGCCGCCCGGCTGCTCGGTGGAGCGACCGAGCGGGAAGAGTCCATCCTCGAGACCCGCGAGCGACACGAACGGCCACTCGAGTCCCTTCGCCATGTGCACCGTGGTCAGCGTGACGCCCCCCCCCGGGGCATCGCGTGCTTCGTCGATGGGCGTGATGAGGGCGGCCTGCGTCAGGTAGCGCTCCACAGGTTTGCCGGTGTCTTCGGCGTCGGGATCCTGGACCTCCGCCCAGGCCGCGGCCCCGGCCACCAGCTCCCGGATGTTTTCGATGCGCTCCATCCCCTCGGCCCCCTCTTCGGCCAGGTACTGCTCGTAACCCGTCGTGGCGAGGATGGTTTCGAGCGCGGTCGCCGGGTCGGCCTGCCCCACCGCGTCGCGCAGCCGGTCGAGCAGCGCCGCGACTCCGGCAAGCGCCTCCCGCACGTTGGGCCGCAGCTCGCTCACGCTGCCGGCGCGGCGCGCGGCCTCGAGCATCGGCTTGTGCCACCCTGCCGCAGCCTTCCCGAGCACGGCCAGGGAGGCATCACCGATGCCGCGCCGCGGCACGTTGACGACTCTGAGGAAGGCTTCGTCGTCCGCCGGGTTGGCGATCAGGCGAAGGTAGGCCAGGAGGTCCTTCACCTCGCGCCGTTCGTAGAAGCTGATCGCCCCGATCAGCCGGTAGGGGATGCCGCGGAAGCGGAACGCCTCTTCGAGCGGGCGCGACTGGGCGTTGGTGCGGTACAGGATCGCCATCCCCTCATAGCCGATGTCGCCCTCGGCGGCGCGCCTGGCGAACTCATTGGCCAGCCATTCCGCCTCGTCGCGCTCATCGGCCGTGCTGAGGAGGGTCACAAGCTCGCCCCCCTGTTTCTCCGTGAAGAGTGTCTTGCCGAGGCGGGCGGTGTTCTCGGCGATAATGCCGTTCGCCGCATCGAGGATGATCTGTGTCGACCGGTAGTTTTGCTCGAGCCGAACGAGTTTCGTGCCAGGGAAGTCGTTCTGAAACGCGAGCATGTGGCGCACATCAGCGCCGCGCCACCCGTAGATCGCCTGGTCGTCATCGCCGACCACGCACAGATTGCCGTGCCGCTTGGCGAGATGCTTCACCAACAAGTACTGGGCGGCGTTCGTGTCTTGGAATTCGTCCACCAGGACGTGCTGAAAGCGGTCCTGCCAGTACACGAGACGGTCGGCGTGCTCCCGGAACAGCGTCAGGGGATGGAGGAGCAAGTCGTCGAAATCCATGGCGTTGGCCTGCTTCAAGGCCGGTACCAGGTCGGCGAAGATATCCGCCGCCACTTTCACGTACGGCGTGTCGGCCTGAGCCCCCAGCGCCTCGGGCGTGAGCATGCGGTTCTTCGCGCTCGAGATCAGCCCGTGAATGGCGCGCGGCGGATAGGCCTTGGGGGAGAGTTGGCGGGCCTCGAGCAACCGTCTGACAAGCGCTTCCGAGTCGTCGGAGTCGTAGATCGTGAAGTTTGGCCCGAACCCGAGTAGCGCCGCTTCCCGCCGCAGCAAGCGGGCGGAGAGCGAATGGAACGTGCCGATCCATAGCCCTCTGGGGTCGGTGCCGAGCAGCTGCGCGACGCGGGTGCGCATTTCCCCCGCCGCCTTGTTCGTAAACGTCACGGCGAAAATGCGCTGCGGTGCGACGTGCAGGGTGGTGATCAGGTGAGCGATGCGAGCCGTCAAGACGCGCGTCTTCCCCGACCCCGCCCCGGCCAGCACGAGCAATGGCCCACCCGGATGCTCGACCGCCTCCCGCTGGGCAGGATTCAGAGGAAGGGGGTTCGTCATGTCAGCGGAAATTCAAGCACGAATACCGACCCCTTGCCCTCCGGGCCCGGGTGAAATGCCACCCGGCCGTTGTGCTGCTGTTCGACGATGCGGCGCGCCAGCGCCAGGCCGAGACCCCAGCCGCCCGTCTTGCTGGAGACGCCGGGCTCGAACAACTCGCGCTGCATCTCCGGCGCGACCCCCGGACCGTCGTCGCGCACGGTGATGCGCCCGACGGCAGCGGTGCCGGCGACCTCGACTTCGATCAGTCCGCCGCGGCCGCTCAACGCGTCGACGGCATTTTTCACGATCACCTCAAGCGCCCATTCGATCAGCACCGGATCGCCTGTCACGGTCGGCCCCGCACCTGGCGAGGCCAGGGCAAGCGTCACGGAATGCGCCAGCGTCGGCAGGCGCGGCCGGAAATACGCCACTATGCGCTCGGCCACCGTTCCGAGACCCACGGGCTCGCGCCGGGCCGGGCGGCCGATGCGCTCGAAGCGTTTCGCGACGCGCTGCAGCCGCTCGGCGTCCGCCTCAAGATGGGCGACCAGCTCGCCGCCAGGCGTACCCGGATTCTCCCGCAGGTAATCAATCCAACCCGTGAGGCTCATGAGCGGTGTGCCGAGCTGATGCGCCGATTCGCGCGCCATCGCGACCCACAGCCGATCGCGGGCGGCGACGACGCGCTCGCGCATCGCCCACACGGCGAGCAGCACGAGACAGAGGAACATGGCACCCTGCAGCACGGCGAGCCCGGTAAACGCCTTGGCAGCCGGCAGCGCCCCGTAGTGGATCGTGCCGACGCCGGGCTGAGTGAGCGGCGGCTGGATGCGGTCGAGCTCCGTGATCCAGGCGCGCCGGCGCGCGTCGCTGGCGTCCGCACCGAACGGCGCGTTGTCGAGCGCGGTGATCCGGCCGCCGGTGTCGGTGACGGCGAGCGGAATGCCGAGCCGCCGCACTTCGTCGGCCAGGGCGAGCAAGGCATCGGCGGCGGCGCCCTCGCGCGGGTCGTTCAGGCCCGCGAAGACATGCCCGAGCAGACGGCTCGTCTCGCGCGCGTCGTTGCGCAGGTGGCGCGCGACGATCCAGGCGTACCCGACAGAGAGCACGCCGAAGAGCAGCGCAGCGGTGACGAGCGCGGGAGGACCGGCGCGGCGCAGCGCGCCTTTAGGCAAGTCGATCAGTGCCGACGTACGGCACCAACGCCGGCGGGACGGTCACGGAGCCGTCGGACTGCTGATGTGTTTCGAGCAGCGCCGCGATCGTGCGCGGCAGCGCGACGCCTGACGCGTTCAAGGTGTGCACGAACTCCGGCTTCTCGCCCGGGCGTGGCCGGCAGCGAATGTTGGCCCGGCGCGCCTGGAAGTCGGTAAAGGTGCTGGAGCTCGAGACCTCGAGCCATTGCCCGACACCCGGCGCCCACGCTTCGAGGTCATACGTCTTGCCGGCGGCGAACCCGAAGTCGTTGGCGGGAAGGACCGCCACGCGATAGGGCAGCTCCAGCCGGCGCAGCACTTCTTCAGCGTGGCCGGTGAGCTTCTCGTGCTCTGCCGGCGAGTCGACGGCGTGGCAAAAGCGCACCAGCTCCACTTTGTCGAACTGATGTACGCGCAGCAAGCCACGGGTGTCCTTCCCCGCGGCCCCGGCTTCGCGCCGGAAGCACGGCGTGTAGGCGACGTAGCCGAGCGGCAGCGCGCGGTCGATGATTTCGTCGCGATGGAGGTTCGTGACCGGCACTTCGGCCGTCGGGACGAGAAACAGGTCGTCGGTCGTGCGATAGGCATCATCCTCGAACTTCGGCAATTGGCCCGTCCCCATCATCACTTCGCGCCGCACGAGAAACGGCGGCTCGATTTCGATGTAACCGTGCTCGCGCGTGTGCAGGTCGAGCATGAAGTTGATGAGTCCGCGCGCGAGCCGGGCGCCCATCCCGCGCAGCACCGGAAATCCCGAACCTGCGAGCTTCGCGCCGGCCGCGAGGTCCAGGATCCCGAGCTGCTCGGCGATCTCCCAGTGCGGCTTGCCGCCCTTGGGTGCCGGTGTCCCCCAGCTGCGCAGCTCCGTCTGTTCGTCGGGAACGTCGGGCAACGGCAGGTTCGGCACGAAGAGCGCCTTGGCTTCGAGCGTCGTCTCGATCTGCCGCAGCTCGGACTCGAGGCCGGTGATCCGCTCGCCCAACTTGCGGCGCTCGGCGACGACTGCCGCCGACAGGCCGCCGGACTTCGCCGCGAGCGCATCGGATTTCGCCGCGTCATTGCGCTCGGCCTTGAGCGTATCGAGCTGCGCGGTCAGCGTGCGGCGCTTCATGTCGAGTGCTTCGATTTCGTCGAGCAGCCGCTTCAGCGAGGGATCGCCGCGACGCCCGAGCGCCGCGCGCACCTGAGCGGGCGAGGCGCGCAGCAACTTCAGATCAATCACGGGTTAGTTGCGCGGCAGGCCTTCTTGGAGCCCGCGAAAGCCGCAGTTGAGATCGGCGAGGATGACGAACTGCAGCCGCCGCCCGTTCGGACCGGACGTCGTGTCGATCGCCAGGACATGGAGCTTCGCGTAATAGTACGTCTGGACGCCGAAGGAGCAGGTCACCAGCGTCGAGTGCCCGATGAGGACGGTGCTGTCGGTCAGCACCTGCGCGCTGTCGAGATTGTAACCGCCCGTCGGTGCGTACTTGATCGAATCGAACTGCTGCGTACTGATCTGCAGTCCGGACTGCTGGCCCAACTTCAGGGCCCCCGTCGGCAACAGCAGCGCGCGCCCCGCCGTGTCGATGTCGAACGCGAAATCGAACGACGGCGCCACGTCGGTTCGCACCGCCGCCTGGGCCGGGATGGAGTATCCCGAGGGCAGCGCCACCGGCGTCCCGCTCAGGGCGTAGATCGTCACCGTGTCGGGTTTGTTCGTGGTGTAGGCCGCCAGGCCGCTGGGATTGCCACAGGCGGCGGCGAGGCTACAGGCCAGCAGGAGCAGCAGGAAGTAGCGCATTGAAGTGCTGGGAACTTACAGGGCCACGTTCGAGTGGGTCAACCCACAGTGGCTGCTTGACTTCGACTTCCGGGAAACCTACGTTGCCGCGCTCAGCCGTTCGAACGGCGTGGACGCGGTCGTGGTAGTAGGCCGCGACGGCCTGCCCATCGATTCGCGCGTGGCCAACGGTGTGGACGCCGACAGCGTTGCCGCCCTCCTGCCAACGGCGATCAAGCACATGGCCCAGCTCGGCGATGCCGGCGGCCGCGGCGACTTCGCCACCGCGGTCCTGGAATTCGGCCGCGGGGTCGCCATCGTTGCGGTCCTCAACGCCGAAGCGCTCCTTATCGTGCTGGTGCAGCCGGCGACGAACGTGGGCGCCCTCCTGTTCGATCTCCGCCGCCATCGCACGGCCATCGCTGGATTGCTGTAACCGGACGGTCCGCCGGTGGCCCCCGCCAACTCCGTACGTCACCTCCTGGTGGTGGATGACGAGCCTCATATCGGGCTCGTGTTGCGCCCATTCCTGGAGCAGCTCGGCTACCGCGTAAGTGTCGCGCGGACGCTCGAGGAGGCACGGACCGCGCTGCGCGCGAGCCCGCCGACCGACGGCCTGCTGCTCGATCTCCATCTCCCCGATGGGTCGGGCCTCGACCTGCTGCGCGACCTGCGCAAACAGGGCAGCACCGCCAGCCTGCCGGTCGTCGTCCTCACCGCCGAAGGCGAGGATCGCGTGTTGCGCGAAGCCCGGCGGCTCGGTGCGACACTGGTGACGAAGCCGTTCAGCCCCACGAAACTCAGCCAGCGCATCGCGATGATGTTCGGCGACGCCAAGCCGGAGTCACCGTGAGCACCTGGGCAGCGATCCTCGCCGGCGGATCCGGGACACGATTCTGGCCGCTGTCGACGCCGGAACGGCCGAAACAGTTTCTGCCGCTGATCAGCGACCGCCCGCTGCTGGCCCAGACGGTCGCGCGGCTGCACGGCCTCGTGACCCCCGAGCACATGCTGATCCTGACCGGCCCGTCACTCGTCGACCGCGTCGCCGCCACCGTCCCCGAGATCCCGCACGCCAACATCTTCGCCGAGCCGCGCGCCGCATCGACGGCACCGGCGCTCGCGTGGGCGGCGCACTGGATCGCAAAACACGATCCCGGCGGGGAGATGCTGTCCCTGCACGCCGACTGGGCGGTCGGTGACGACGCCGCCTTCCGCGCCGCGGCGGCCCAGGCGCTCGCGGTCGCGGTGGAGCAGGACGTGCTGGTGACGGTGGGCATCAAGCCGACGCGCAACGAAACCGGCTACGGCTACATCGTGCCGGGCGGCGCCGCCGGCCGCGGGAGCAAGGTCAAGCGCTTCATCGAGAAGCCGAGTGCCGCACGCGCGGCGCTGCTGCGCCGGCGGGGCGCCCTGTGGAACAGCGGTCTCTTTGCCTGGAGTGCGGCGCGATTTCTCGGTGAGGCCGGTGCCTACGCGGAGGAGCTGGCGCCCGGATGGCCGGCGCTCACGAATGGCGACGCGCCGAGATTTTTCGCGGCCGTGACCCCCGTCGCCGTCGACGTGGCAGTGCTCGAACGCTCTCCACGGCTCGCGGTGGTGACGGGCCGGTTCGCCTGGGACGACATCGGCTCGTGGGACGCCCTGCTCCGCGTCCGCCGACGCGACGCGCGCGGCAACGTCACCGTCGGCAACGTGACACTCGGCGACGATGTGAAGAATTCCGTGATCTGGTCGGAAAACGAAACCATCGCCGTCGTGGGAATCGAGGACATGGTCGTCGTCCGTGCCAACGGGCACACGCTCGTGATGCCGACGGGGCGGCCGGACAAGTTGAAAGCGCTGGTGCAGAGCCTGTGACGCCTCCGCACGGACTCTATCTCCTCGACCCCGATCCGGCGCCGGCCTGGGCGCCGTTCGCCGGAATCCGGCCGCTATGTGAGCTGCGCGCCGGCGCGCACCTCGTGCGCCAGCGTTGGGAGACATTCGTCGGGAGCGAGGCCGCTGCGATCTTCGCCCTGCCGCATCTCGCCGGTTTCCCCGAGCCGGGCGTGCCGGTCGTGGAGGCGAGGCGCCCGGTCCGGGGGCCGGCGGTGATCGGTTCGTCGACGTTTGCGCCCCGCGGCCTCGCCGGCCCGCTCCCGGACGCGCCCGCCCGCCTCACGCACGACGGTGTCACCGTCGGCTGGGCGGTGCCCGCGGGCACCACGTGGACGGGGCCAGTAGCGCATGCGCAGGCAATCAATGTCGAAGGCGTGGTGCTCCGGGGCGTACACGATCTGATCAGCGCGCTCGAGCAGCTGCTGCGGGACGACGTGCTCAAGCTCCTGGGTGATTCCGATCCGGTGCCGGAGGGCTCGATCGTCGTGGGCGACCCGGCGTGGATCGCGGTGCACGCGCCGGCGATCGAGCCGGGAGTGGTTTTCGATACCCGGAACGGGCCGGTCGTGCTCGAGAGCGGTGTCGAGGTACGGTCCGGCACGCGACTCGAGGGACCGCTGTGGGTGGGAGCGAACACAAGAGTCGTCGGCGGACCGATTCGCAATTCCGCGATCGGGCCGTGGTGCGTCGTCCACGGCGAGGTGTCGACGACCGCCATGCTTGGCTACGCCAACAAGGGTCACTACGGGTTCGTGGGGCATTCGGTCCTCGGCCGGTGGGTCAACTTTGGTGCCGGGACCACCACCTCCAACTTGAAAAGCACCTATGGCGACGTGCGGCTCGATGTGGCGGGGACCAGGCTGGAAACCGGACACCAGTTTCTGGGCAGTCTCATCGGCGACCACGCGAAAACCGCCATCGGCACCCTGCTCGACGCCGGATCGGTCATCGGCGCCGGCGCCAGTCTGTTCGATGGTGTGCGCGCGCCCAAGTATGTCGCGCCGTTCGCCTGGGGCGGCTCGGCAACGGAACGGATGACGCCCGAGAAGTTTCTGGCGACCGTCGAGCGGGTCCTGCCCCGCCGGAACGTCGAGGTGACGGACGCGATGCGGTCCTACCTGCAGCGCGCCTTCGACTGGCTGACGCAATGAGCGATCTGCAACAACGCTACCGGCGCCTCGGCAAGTACGAGCTGCACCAGCTTCTGGGCGAAGGGGCGATGGGCATCGTCTGGAAGGCGTACGACACCGTCCTGCGGCGCTACGTCGCGTTGAAGCTGTTGAGCGCCAGTTTCCGGAAGACGAAGGACATGCAAGAGCGCTTCCTGCGCGAGGCGCGGGCTGCCGGCGCCATCCAGCACGCCAACATCGTCACCGTCTACGACCTCGGCGAATCCGACGGCCAGCTGTTCATCGCGATGGAGCTGGTGGAGGGTCGCGATCTCTCCGACATGATCGCCCTGCGCGATCCGCTTGCGTTGGAGCGGAAGCTCGACATCACGATGGAGGTGCTCGCCGGTCTGCACTTCGCCCACCAGCGCGGCGTGATTCACCGCGACGTCAAGCCATCGAACGTGCGGGTCATGCCCGACGGCCGCATCAAGATCATGGACTTCGGGATCGCCCGGCTGCAGAAGGCCGACGACACCGGATCGGGCGCGATCGTAGGCACGCCGACGTACATGGCCCCCGAGCAAATCACCAACGGTGCGATTACGCCCGCCACCGATGTGTTCTCCGTGGGCTGCATGCTGTACGAGCTGCTGTGCTATCAGCGGCCGTTCGAGGCGGAGTCCGTGCACGGCGTCCTGTATCAGGTCCTGACGACGGAGCCACGCCCGCTCCGCACCGTCGCGCCGTCGATCCCGGCGGCGCTCGAGCGCGTGGTGGCGAAGGCGATGAACAAGGTGCCGCACGAGCGTTACGAATCCGCGGGGCAGATGATGTCGACGCTGCAGCAGATCCGCGCGGCGTTGTCGGGCGCCGACGAGGAAGCGACCCAGCCGCTGGGACGCTGGACGCCGCTGCCCCAGCCGATGCTGAAGCTGATCACCCACGCGTCGATGCGAGCCCGGATCGCCGTACTGGGCGCGCTCGCGGTCGTCGTGGCGCTCCTGGTGTATGCCCCGGGGCAACCGCCTGACGCACCGACGGCGGCCGCCCGACCGGTCACTCCACCGGCGCCGGCGCAGCCTGGCGGGCTCGTGGCCCCCCCGCCGGCACCGGCCGGTCCTCCGGTCTCCCTGGCCGTCAGTGTGCGCCGCGACTCCGCGCTCTCGGCGCGCGATCGCGCCATCGCCGCGGGCGCTCAGAAGAACAGCGTGCCCTCGTTGCTGCTCGCGCAGACGATGCTCGAGACGTCGGACCGGGCGCTGCAGCGCGGCGATCAATCGCTCGCGCTCCGCGGCTATGTCGAGTCCGCACAACGCTACGGGCAGGCGCGGGAGGAGGCACGGGCGATGGACCTGGAGGCGCAGCGCATGATCGAGCGCGTCTCGCCCGTCGTTCAGGCGCTGCCCACGGGACGCGCCGCGGCCAACGCCGGGGTGTTCCTGGCGCGTGCGGAGTCGTTACTCCGTGTCCAGGATTTCACGCTCGCCAAAGTCGCGGCACAGAGTGCCGAGCAGATCGGGATCGACGCGGGGATCGCGCCGCCGAGCGCGCAGCCCCGCGACGCCCGCGGCGCGATCGACGTGCTGCTCAGCGATCTGGCCCGCGCGTTGTCGAGCCAGCGCATTTCCAACATTCGCGTCTTGTATCCCGGGTTGACCGACGAGGAGCGGCGCGGGTGGGAAGCCTTCTTCCGCGAGTGGAGTCAGATCACGACGAAGTTCGCGATGGAAGATTTCAAGGTTCAGGGCGCGACGGCGACCGGCAACGTGCGTGCGATGTTCCAGTACGTACCGGAGCGCGGCGGTGCGCCCCGCGTCGACCGCCGGCGGTTTGCGATGCGGTTCGAGCGCAAAGACGTGGGTTGGAGGCTGACGGCGGTTACGGAACTGAAATAACGACCGACTACCAGGCCCGCTGAGTGGGAGCTGGTGCGTCGGGAATCGTCAGCGTATCAGGGCGCGCCGTCGGCGGACCGACGCGCCGCAGCGTCACCGGCTTCCCCAGGTCCCCGCCGCTGATCGTGAGCTTGTCGCGGGCGAGCTTCATGCCATAGACCTGCCAGACGCCGTCGCCCAGCGTGATCCAGAGGCTGTCGCCCACGAGGCGCCAGCGGGCGAGGTCCCGGCCGAACTGCGCCGAGCTGTCGCTGCGCACCATGATGTGGCGG
>WNFL01362775.1_pt1 | contig 12421 bp, 7 predicted proteins | sample 5400361 | NCBI WGS metagenome assembly WNFL01 (sample SAMN13153351, study PRJNA577476) | soil metagenome | isolation source: 40 cm soil on Douglas fir-dominated hillslope | place: USA:California | collected 2013-09-17
CGGGCGGACGTGGTCTCGGTAGATCAGGATCACCCCCAGCAGCTCGCCCGTCCGCAGCATGGGGATCCCCAGCACCGTCCGGATGGTGTCCACTCGGACATTCCCGTAGGTGTACTCGGGATCGGCCAGCGCATCGTGAATGTGGATGGTGCGCCGCTCCAGAGCGGCGCGCGCGGCCCCGCTCTGGCGTCCGGGAGCGATGGGATTCTGATCGATGAATATCGCGAGTTCGCGAGACACGTTGCGGCCTGCAACGACTCGCAGACACTGGCCGTCGAATCGAAAAATCAGCGCGCGTTCGGCCTCGCACAGCCGGACCGCGTTCTCGGCAAGCGTCTCGAACACCGGCTGAAGATCGAACGTGGACCGCCCGATCACCTTGAGGAGCTCGCTGGTCGCGGTCTGCTGCTCGAGCGCCATCCGCAGCTCGCCGTTCCGCGCCTCGAGCTCCTCGAACAGGCGCACGTTCTGGATGGCGATCACGGCCTGGTCGCCGAAGGTCTTCAGGAGCTCGACATGGCCGGCGGCGAATTCGCCCGGCTCGGTCCGCTGAATGACGATGACCCCGATCGGCGTGCCGTCAGCGCGAATCATCGGGACACCGAGCAGACTCCGCCATTGAGTCTGGACCGCGATGTCCTGCGAATACTCCACGTCGGCCCGGAGGTCCGGGATCTCGGAAACGACCGCCCGCCCCGACACCTCCGCACGGGTCGGCGGCATCGGGTACGCTCGCTGCAGCGCCGCGAGGGCCTCGGCGGGCTGGTCGTGATGCGCCACCAGATGGAGAAGGGCCCCATCGAACTGATAAAGCGCGCCGGTGCGGGCGCCGGAAAGCTGCACCGCGCTCCGAACGATCGTCGTGAACACGGGCTGGACGTCAGTCGGCGAGCTGCTGATGACGCGGAGGATCTCGCTCGTCGCGGTCTGCTGCTCGAGGGCTTCGGTCAGGTCCGCGTTCTTGGCCTGCAGCTCGGTGAGCAGCCGGGCGTTCTCGATGGCGATGGCCGCCTGGTCGGCGAAGGTCTCCATCAGAGCGACCTGGCTGTCGCCGAATGACCGGACCTCGTGCCGGTAGATCGTGATCACGCCCAGCAGCTCGCCCCCGCGGAGCATCGGAATCGCCAGGACGGTCCGGACCGCGTCCACCTGCTTCACTCCATAGCTGTACTCCGGGTCGGCGAGCACATCCCGGATCTGCACCGTGCTCCGTACGACCGCCGCCCGTCCCGCGGCGCTCGAGCGAGCCGGGAGCAAGGGATTTGCCTCCAGAAACGCGACCAACTCGGCGGCGGCGTTGTGGCTGGCCATGAGTCGCAGCACCTGCCCGTCGAAACGGTAGATCAAGGCGCGCTCGGCCTCGCATAACCTGACCGCATTCTCGGCCAGCGTCTCGAAGACCGGCTTGAGATCGAACGTGGATCGCCCGATCACCTTGAGGAGCTCGCTGGTCGCGGTCTGCTGCTCGAGAGCGACCCGCAGCTCGCCGTTTCGCGCCTCCAGCTCGGTGAACAGCCGAACGTTCTGGATGGCGATGACCGCCTGGTCGGCGAACGTTTGCAGCAGCTCGACTTCGCTATCCGAGAACGGCCCAGGGTCCGCGCGCGTTACCGCGATGACGCCGATGGGACGGCCCTCTCGCAGCATCGGGACGAAGAGACCGCTGCGAAAGCCGATCGCGCTCGACAAAGTCGGATGCTGCCATTCCGGATCGAGCTCGACATCGCGGACGTGGACGAGCGCGCGCTCCAGAATCGCGCGGCCCGCGAAGAGGTCCCTCGCTGGGCGCCGCGGAAACATTCGGTGCACTTCCTCGAGAGCTTCGGGAGTGTAGTTCTCCTGCGCGGCGAAATGGAGTACCTCGCCGTCGAACCGATAGAGCGCACTGAACAGACCGTCGCACAATCTCACCGAGTTTCTGACAATCGTGTCGAACACTGGCTGGACGTCGGTCGGCGAGCGCGAGATCACGCGCAAGATCTCGGCAGTCGCCGTCTGCTGCTCGAGCGCCTCGACGAGGGTGGCATTCTTGGCCCTCAGCTCGTTGAGTAGCCGCGCGTTCTCGATCGCGATCACGGCCTGGTCGGCGAAGGTGGCCACGAGCTCGGTCTGCTTGTCGGTGAACGCGCGCACTTCCGTCCGGTACACGAAGAACAGCCCGATCAGCTCGTCCTGCTTCAACATCGGAACACCCAGCACGGTTCGGAAGCCGCCGGCCCGCTGCGCTTCGTGCTGATCGAACTCGGGATCGGCCAGGATGTCCACGACGTGGACGGTCCGGCGCTCGAGGGCCGCCCGCCCGACCGTCGAGCCGCGGCCGGGCCGGAGCACGTTGCGCCGCCAGTACTCGCTGATCTCAGGGCCGGCTCCATACTCGGCGACGAACCGAAACACCTCACCGTCGAACCGCGCCAGGAGTCCTCCCTCCGCGGCGGCGAGCCGAGTAGCGTTCTCGACGAGAGTCTGGAGCACCGGCTGCAGATCGAACGTCGAGCGGCTGATCACCTTCAGCACTTCGCTGGTCGCGGTCTGCTGCTCCAGGGCGAGCCGCAGCTCCCCGTTGCGCGCCTCCAGCTCGGTGAAGAGCCGTACGTTCTCGATCGCGATGACCGCCTGGTCCGCGAACGTGCGGAGCAGTCCGATCTCCGCCTCGCTGAAGGGCCGGATCCCCTGGCGAAACACCACGATGGCGCCGACCGGACCGTTGTCCCGGAGCATCGGGACTCCCAGCACGGTGTGGTAGCCCGTGGTCCGAGCGAGTGCCTGGCTCGCGGGGAATCGCGCGTCGCTCTGCATGTCCTCCAGGTGGATGACCTCGCGATCCAGCATCGCCCCGCCCGCGATGAGATCCCTCGTCAGCGGGTGCGGAAACAGGCGAGCCGCCGTCTCGCGCCACTCGGCCGTCTGGCCGTGCTGTGAGACGAGGTGGATCATGTCGCCCTCGAGTCGATTGGCGCTCCCGTAGTCGGCGCTGCACAGCCGCACCGAGCTCTCGGCGATGGCGTCGAAGACCGGCTGAACGTCGGTCGGCGATCGACTGATCACGCGCAGGATCTCACTCGTCGCGGTCTGCTGCTCCAGGGCCTCGGTGAGGTTGGCGTTCTTGGTCTGCAGCTCGCTGAGCAACCGCGCGTTCTCGATCGCGATGGCGGCCTGGTCCGCGAAGGTCTCCATGAGGGCGATCTGGCTGTCGGTGAACGAGCGGACCTCGTGGCGGTAGATGACGATCACCCCCAGGAGATCATCCGCCCTGAGCATCGGGATTCCGAGCACGGTCCGGACCGCGTCCACCCGCGTCGCCCCGTACGTGTACTCGGCGTCGGTCAGGACATCCTGAATGTGTATCGTACGCCGCTCCAGGGAGACGCGCCCCGCCAGGCTCCCGCGCGTGAGCGGCATCGGATTGCGCTCGAGAAACGCTCTGAGCTCGGCGGAGGCGTTCTGAGCCGCCACCAAGCGCAGCAATTGCCCATCGAAGCGGTAGATCAGCGCGCGTTCCGCCTCGCACAGACGGACCGCGTTCTCGACCAGCACCTCGAAGACCGGCTGGAGATCGAACGTGGCGCGGCCGATCACCTTGAGGACCTCGCTGGTCGCGGTCTGCTGCTCCAGCGCGACCCGCAGGTCGCGGTTGCGCGCTTCCAGCTCCTTGAACAGGCGCACGTTCTGGATGGCGATCACCGCTTGCTCGGCGAAGGTGCGGAGCAGGTCGACGTGCCGATCCGGGAAGAGCCCCGCCTCTGAGCGCGCCACGACGATCGAGCCAATAGCCTGGCCATCACGGAGCATCGGCACGGCCAGGACGCTCCGGTAGCCCATGAACCTCGAGACGGGGGCATGCGCATAGTCGGGATCCGCGTCGATGTCCGGAATGTGCTCGACCGCCGCGTTGAGGATCGACCGGGCCGCTGCACCCCCCCGTCCGGGGGCCATGGGATAGTTGCGGCGCAATGCCTCGAGCCCTTCGGCGAACCGGAACACATGGCAGAACCGCCCTTGGCAGAGCCGGGCTGCGCTCTGGGCAACGGCGTCGAACACAGGCTGGACGTCGGTCGGTGACCCCGAGATGACGCGCAGGATCTCACTCGTCGCGGTCTGCTGCTCGAGGGCCTCGGTGAGGTTGGCGTTCTTGGTCTGCAGCTCGCCGAGCAGCCGCGCGTTCTCGACCGCGATCACCGCCTGAGCGGCGAAGGTCTGGAGCAGCGCGATCTCGGCGGGCGCGAAGCCGCCGGGCAGCTTCCGGGTGACCGCGACCACCCCGACCACGTCGCCGCCGCGCAACATCGGCACCGCGGCGGCGGAGCGGAATCCGCGGGCCACCGCCTCCTCGCGGAACCGCGCGCTCCACGACCCGTCGCGGTCGGTGTCGGCGATGTGCTGGACGGTCCGGGTCAGCACCGTGCGCCCCGAGAGCGAACCCTCCACCGGGGGGTGCGGGGCTCCACGCTGCTCCAGGAACGGCCCGACGCTCCCGGGGGCGCCGCCGCGGGCCGCGGCGAGGCGAATGAGATTGTCCTCCGCGTGGAAGGCCCACACCGAGACCGCCCAGGCCCGGAGCAGCCGCATGCTGCTGTCGGCGATCGCCTCGAAGACCGGCTGGACGTCGGCCTGGGCCTGGCTGATCGCCCGGAGGATCTCGGCGGTGGCGGTCTGGCGGTCGAGGGCGTCGGTCAGCTCGCGGTTGCGCGATTCCAGCTCGGTAAACAGGCGGACGTTCTCGATCGCGATGACCGCCTGGTCGGCGAACGTCTGGAGCAGCGACACCTGTCGCTCGCTGAAGAGCTGCGCCTCGGCGCGGCGGACACTGATCGAGCCGATCGCCACGCCCTCCCGGATCAGCGGCGCATTCAGGGTCGTTCGGTGGCCGAAGGTCCGGGCGGTCGCGCTGCCCTCCGGGAACTCGTCGATCTCGGTCTGCAGGTCGGCCACGTGGATGGTCCGGGCCTCGAGCACCGACCGGCCGTTGGCCGTCCCCCGGATGAGCGGGAGCCAGAACTCGCCGACGGGACCGAAGGCGATCGGACCGTGATGGGCGGCGAGCACGATCCGGTCTCCCGCGCGGAGGAAGATGCTCGCGTCCTGCGCCTCACACAGGCGGGTGGCGCTCTCGGCGACCGTGTCGAGCACCGGCTGGATGTCGGTCGGCGAGCTGCTGATCACGCGCAGGATCTCGGCGGTGGCGGTCTGCTGCTCCAGGGCCTCGGCGAGACTGGCGTTCCTGGCCTGCAGCTCACCGAGCAGCCGCGCGTTCTCCACCGCGATCACGGCCTGGTCGGCGAAGGTCTGGAGCAACGCGATCTCGGCGGGCGCGAAGCCGCCCACGCGGTTCCGGTTGACCCCGATGACCCCCACGACCTCGCCCCCCCGCAGCATCGGCACCGCGACGACGGACCGGAAGCCCCGCAGCCGGGCGTCGTCGCGAAGCCTCTCGCCCCAGGACGGATCGGTGTCCACGTCGACCACATGCTGGACGGCACGGGTCAGGACCGCCCGGCCCGGCGGATAGCCCTCGGTCGCCGGGCGCGGCGCCGAGAGCTGCTCCATGAGGGCCTCGCTGCTCCCGGGCGGGCCGCCCCGCGCGGCGGCCAGGCGAATCTGCCCGCTCTCGTGCCGGAACACCGCGGCGGACCAGGCGCCCAGCAGCTGCACGACGCTGTCGGCGATCACCTCGAAGATCGGCTGGACGTCGGCCTGGGCCTGGCTGATCGCCCGGAGGATCTCGGCGGTGGCGGTCTGACGATCGAGGGCGTCCGTCAGGTCGCGGTTGCGAGACTCCAGCTCGGTGAACAAACGGACGTTCTCGATCGCGATGACGGCTTGGTCGGCGAACGTCTGCAGGAGCGCGACCTGCCGGTCGGAGAAGCGCCGCGCCTCGGTGCGTCGGACGTTGATCGCTCCGATTGCGACCCCCTCTCGCATCAAGGGCACGCTGAGCGCCGTTCGGTGTCCCAGCTCCCGGGCGATCTCGCTTCCCTCCGGGAACTCGCCCGGCTCGGATTGCAGGTCGCCCACGTGTACGGTCCGGGCGTCCAGCATCGTTCGACCGAGCACCGTCCCGCGGACCAGCGGGATGGTGTACTCGCCGGTGCGCCCGTAGGGGATCGGCCCGCGATGAGCGACGAGTCGCAGCCGGTCGCCCTCCTGGCGAAAGACGGCGGCGTCGGAGGCCTCGCACAGGCGCGCCGCATTCGCCGCTACCGTGTCGAGCACCGGCTGGATGTTGGTCGGCGAGCTGCTGATCACGCGCAGGATCTCGGCGGTGGCGGTCTGCTGCTCCAGGGCCTCGGCGAGGGCCATGTTCCGGGCATTCAGCTCGCCGAGCAGCCGCGCGTTCTCGATCGCGATCATGGCCTGGTCGGCGAACGTCTGGGCCAGCGAGAGCTCGGCGGGCGTGAAGCGCCCGACCTGGGTCCGGGCGATCCCGATCAGGCCGCCGACGGCGGCTCCCTCACCCAGCATCGGCACCGCCAGGAGCGAGCGGAAGCCGCGCAACCGGGCCTGCTCACGGATCCGCGGGCCCCAGTCTGAATCGGAGTCGATGTCGTCGATGTGCTGCACGGTCCGGGTCAGCACCGCCCGGCCTTCGGGCGTGTCTTCAGTCGGGGGGCGCGGCGCTCCGAGCTCCGCCAGGAACGCCTCGCTGCTCCCGGGCAGGCCGCCCCGCGCGGTCATCATCCGGATGAGGCCGCCTTCGAAGCGGAAGACCGAGACCGACCAGGCCTCGAATAGCCGCATCGCGCTCTCGGCGATGGCATCGAACACCGGCTGGACGTCGGCGGGCGCGCCAGAGATCACCTTCAGGATCACGGCGGTGGCGGCCTGGCGTTCGAGCGCCTCGGCCAGGCTGTGCTCGAGCCGGGCGCTCTTCGCCCGCTCCTCGATGAGCGAGGTCTGCAGGGCGTCGACCAGCTCGGCGAGATCAGCCCTATCGTGTGACGCCATCACCCGACCCAGACGAAGGAAGATTGGAGCCGGCACACTCTAGCATAGCTATCCGCGCGCCTTCTTCCCGCGCACCCCGGCCTCCCGCGCGTAGAGGCGCAGGACCGCGACCGCGAGGGCCATGACCACCGGTCCCGCGATCAGGCCGATCAGGCCCATCACCTCGAGCCCGCCGAAGAGCGCGAGGAAGGTCAGGATCACCGGCATCTGCTCGTCGCCCACCAGCCGCGGCCGGATGACGTAGTCGCTGAAGCCCACCACCACCAGCGCGCCCCACAGCAGCTCCACCACCCCCAGGGTCGGGCTCCCGACCGCGAAGAGGTAGAGACCCGCGGGCACCCAGATCAGGAGCGTGCCCACCGCGGGCACCAGCGAGGCGATCGCGGTGGCCACCGCCAGGAAGAGCGGCTTCGGCACGCCGGTGATCCAGTAGCCCAGGCCGGCGAGGGTGCCCTGGGCCAGCCCGGTGACGATCGTGCCCGAGAGCGTCAGGCGCCCGACCCGACGGAACTCCTCCAGCAGCGCGCGGGTGTACTCCGGGCGCAGCGGCGACACGGCCTCGAGCGTCGTGACGATGCGTGCCCAGTGGCGGAGGATCACGTGCATGCTGAGCAGCGCGAAGAAGAGACCGAGCAGGGTCATGAAGGTGACCGAGGCCACCGTGCCCGCGGCGGCGGCCGACCCGGAGGCCACCTCGGCGACCGCGCTCTGGAGGCGCTCGGTCAGCTTCTCGGTGGAAAGGCCGAAGCGGCCGAGCCAGCCCGTCACCGTGTCGATCCAGCCGAGGAGCACGCCGCCCGGCTTGAGCCCCTCGCGCGCCGCGCCGATCAGCGCGACCGCCTGGGTCACGAAGGACGACACGAAGCCCGCGACCGCTCCCACGATCACGAGCCCGGTCGCGAGCACGGTGACCACCGAGGCGAGCAGCGGGCGCCGGCTCCAGCGCGCGAGGCGGTCGTACGCGGGCTGGAGCGTGAAGCCCGCGAGGGCGCCGAGCAGGAGGCCGGTAACGAAGAGATGCGAGAGCCACGCGATGACCAGTAGCGCGGCGGCCGCGAGCCAGGCGAGGGCCCGCCCCGGCGTTCCGCGGCCCGACTCGCTGAGCGTGGCGGTCGCCACCGTCAGCGCATCAGGCTCGGAAGCCAGAGGGAGATGATGGGGAAGGCCACCAGGATCGCGAGCCGGATCACGTCGGCCCACATGAAGGGCATCACCCCGCGGAACACGGTGCCGGTGGACACGTGCGGCAGCAGGCTCTTGAGCACGAACATGTTCATGCCCACCGGCGGGCTGATGAGCCCGATCTCCACCACGCAGACGATGATGATGCCGAACCAGACCGGATCGAGCCCGAGGTGCACGATCACCGGGAAGAACACCGGCATCGTCAGCAGCACCATGGACAGCTCCTCCATCGCGGTGCCCAGCACCACGTAGATCGCGCAGATGGCGGCCACCACCATCAGCGGGCTCAGGCCCAGGTTGGAGACGAGCGCCTTGAGGTCGGCGGGCATGGTGGTGATGTTGACGAACTCCGCGAACATCAGCGCGCCGATCAGGATCATGAACAGCATCGCGGTGGTGCGCGCGGACTCGAGCAGGGCCGCGTAGAGGGTCCGCCAGGTGAGCGCCCGCGCCCATCGCCCCCATCCCGGCTCCCTCGGTGGCGGTGAAGAGGCCGCCGTAGATGCCGCCCATGACGAAGACGAAGAGCGCCGCGACCGCCCACACGTCCTTGAGCGCGGCGAAGCGCTCGCCCCACGACGAGCGCGGGCCGCGCGGGCCCCAGTTCGGATGCCGCCAGGTGGTGCACACGATGGCCCCGCAGAGGAGGATCGCGCCGAGGATGCCGGGCAGGATGCCCGCGGCGAAGAGCTTGCCGATATTGGTCTCGGTGAAGACGCCGTAGATGATCATGATCGTGGACGGCGGGATCATGATCCCGAGCGTGCCCGCGCCCGCCACCGTGCCGGCCGCGAGCTGATCGTGGTAGCCGAAGCGCTTCATGGACGGGTACGCGACCTTGGCCATGGTGGCCGCGGTCGCGATGGAGGAGCCGCAGATGCCGCCGAAGCCCGCCGAGGCCCACACGGTGGCCATGGCGAGCCCGCCGCGCAGGTGCCCGATGAACGCGTAGGCCGCGCGGAAGAGCTCCTGCGACATGCCGGCGCGGGTCACGAGGTTGCCCATCAGGATGAAGAGCGGCACCACCGAGAGCGTGTAGTTCCGGCCCGTCTCGTAGACCTTGGTCTGGGCGGTGGCGAAGGCGACCCACCAGTTCCAGTCGCGCATGTAGGCGTAGCCGACGATGCCCACGATGCCCATCGCGTAGGAGATGGGGACGCGCAGGAAGGCCAGCACCATCATCAGGCCGAGCCCCACCAGCCCCTCGATCACCGGCGGGCGCCGATCTTGTAGAGATGGATCACCCCGGTCAGCGCGATCGCGATGGCCATGAAGTACACGAACGGGCCGTAGAGGATGCGCAGCACGTCGGTGGCGTCACGGTAGGCCCAGATGCGGTCGGCCTTCAGCCATACCAGCCAGGCGAGCAGGAACATGACCGCCGCGCACAGGGCCTGGACCGCGCGCTCGAGCGCCGCGGTGCCGCGAGGGCCCAGCAGGCGGTCGATGAAGTCCATGAGGGCGTGCTCGTCGGCGTAGGTGACCAGCGGCAGGCCCGCGAAGATCAGCACCAGCAGCAGGAGCTCGGTCACCTCGAAGGCCCCCGCGATCGGCCGGTTGAACAGGTAGCGGGCGACCACGTCCACGAAGGTGAGGAGCATCATGACCAGCAGGATGACGGCGGAGGCGACGCCGAGGAGGCCCTCGACGCGCCTCCCCCACTCGGCGCGGCTCACTTCTCGGCGGCGACCTTCTTCAGCTCGGCGCGGAACTCGGCCAGGATCTTGGCCGCGTCCACCCCCTTGGCCGAGGCCTTCTTGATCCAGTCTTCCACGATCGGGGCGGAGCGCTTCTGGACTTCCGCGGTGAAGGCGGCGTCCGCGCTCACGATCTTGACCCCCGACTTCTTGAGCGCGTCGAGCCCCTTCACGTCCGCGTCGTCCCAGGAGCGGCCGGCCAGGCGAGCGATGTGCTCACCCGAGATCTTGGTGATCGCGTCCTGGTCCTGCTTGGGCAGCTTGTTCCACTTGTCCTCGTTCATGAAGAAGCCGAAGGCGGAGCTGTACATGCCGCCCGGAAACAGGGTGGCCTGCTCGATCACGGTCTCGAGCTTGAACGAGGTGATGGACTCGAGCGGGAAGAACACACCGTCGGCCACGCCCCCCTTGAGTAGCTCGTAGGACTCGGGCGCGGGCTTCACGAACGCGGAGGCGCCGAGGGCCTTGGCCACCGCTTCCGCGATGCCGCCGCCGGTGCGGATCTTGAGGCCCTGCACGTCGCCGATGCCGGCCACCGGCCTCTTGGTGAACATCTGGCCGGGCCCGTGGGTGAAGACCCCGAGCAGCTTCACGCCCTTGTACTCGCCGATGTCGTGGAAGTACTTCCAGTAGATGCGCGAGTAGGCCACCGAGTTGACGAGGGCGCTGTCGCCCGCGCCGGGCAGCTCCGCCATCAGGGGCAGGATGTGCCGCGCCGGCGTATAGCTCGCGGTGACGTAGGAGAGATCCACGAGGCCGTCCCGGACCGCATCGAAGGTGCCGGGCGGCGCGGACGGATGCTTCGGCAGCATCGAGAACTTGACGCGGCCGCTGGTGGCCTTCTCCACCTCGGTCGCCCAGCCCTGCAGCACCACGCTGGTCAGGTGATGCTGGGGCGACACCCACGAGGACATCGTGAGCGTGGTGGTCTGCGCGAGCGTGGGTGGGGCCAGGATTGCCAGGGCCAGCGCGGCCAGCCCCAGCTCGGCCAGAACAACTCTCAGCACGTATGCCATATGGTCTCCCCTCGAGGTGGGCGTGACGGGTCTCGGCGGACGGTAGTGTAGCGCAGGTCCGGCGGCCCCGGGGTTACCCTTGCGTACGCCGCGGGGGCGCGGTAGAAGGAAGGTCCATGAAACAATCCAGCGTCTCCGGCCTGCGTCCGCAGTAGCCCGCTTCCTGATGCCCAAGCGCGTCGAAGGCAAAGCCGCCATCGTCGTCGGAGGCGGCCAGACCGCCGGCCAGACGGTCGGCAATGGCCGGGCCACCGCCATCGTGCTGGGCCGGGAAGGAGCCAGGGTCTGCGTGGTGGATCGGGAGCTCGCCTCCGCGCAGGAGACGGCGGACCTGATCAAGAAGGACGGCGGCGAGGCGTGGGCCTTCGCGGCCGACGTCACCCGCGAGGACGACGTGCGACGCCTGATCGCGGCGGCGCTCGAGCGCGGCGGGCGGATCGACATTTTGCACAACAACGTGGGAGCGAGCCTGGCCCTCGGCGACGCGGTGGCCACCGATCTCACCGAGGAAGCCTTCGACCGGAGCCTCGCGGTGAACCTGAAGGCCACCTGGCTCACCTGCAAGCACGCCCTGCCCGCGCTGCGGGAGGCCCACGGCTCGATCGTGAACATCGCGTCGATGGCCGCCCTGAACGCCTACCCCCTGGTGGGTTACAAGACCACCAAGGCCGCGGTCGTCGCGTTCACCGAGAACCTGGCCGCCCACAACGCGAAGTACGGCGTACGCGCCAACTCGATCCTGCCCGGCCTCATGAACACGCCGATGGCGATCGAGTCGCGGGTGGCCGCCGGCACGCCCCGCGACGAGGTCATCGCGGCGCGCGACCGGCGCGTCCCCCTCGGCCGGCGCATGGGCACCGGCTGGGACGTGGCCAACGCGGCGCTCTTCCTGCACTCCGAGGAGGCCGGCTTCATCACCGGGGTCTCGCTCATCGTGGACGGCGGCGAGAGCGTGAGCTGGGGCTCCTGATGGCGGCGCCCGAGCTGCCGGAGAACGCGTACCGCGCGCGGGCCGAGCGCGGCGAGGTCCAGATCGGCACCTGGATCACGATGATCCGCACGCCGTCGATCCTGACCCTCCTCCAGACCGCGGGCCTCGACTACGGCCGGCTCGACCTCGAGCACTCCGCGTTCTCGATCGAAACGGTGGCCGACATGGCCGGCCTCGCGCGTGCGCTGAACTTCCCTCTGGTAGTACGCCCGCCGGAGGGCAATCGCGAGTGGATCACCCGGCTGCTCGATGCGGGAGTGTGGAACCTGCACATCCCCCAGGTGGAGACCGCGGAGCAGGCCGAGGCGGTGGTCGCGGCCACGCGGTACATGCCGCTCGGCTCGCGCGGCATGTACGGCTCGGGCCCCCACACCGGCTACCGCGCCCGCCCGCCCGCCGAGCACATGGCGAGCGCCAACGCGCGCGTGCACGTCACCGCGATGCTCGAGAGCAAGCAGGCCTTCGACCACCTCGACGAGATCGCGGCGGTGCCAGGCATCGACCCGCTCACCATCGGCCCCACCGATCTCTCGCAGGACCTGGGCGTTCTGGGCACCCCCGCGCAGCGCGACGTGCTGCGCGAACACCGG
>WNFL01001190.1_pt2 | contig 12419 bp, 10 predicted proteins | sample 5400361 | NCBI WGS metagenome assembly WNFL01 (sample SAMN13153351, study PRJNA577476) | soil metagenome | isolation source: 40 cm soil on Douglas fir-dominated hillslope | place: USA:California | collected 2013-09-17
CCGCCACGACGCCGCTGGCCTGGAGCACGTGCTCGGCCATGTGCGTCGTCGTCGTCTTTCCATCCGTCCCGGTGATGCCGGCCACCTTGAGCCTCCGCGAAGGCCGGCCGTAGAACTCCGCCGCCAGCTCGGCGAGCCCGATGCGCGTGCTGGGCAGGCGCAGGTGCGGCGTGCCGGCCGGAAGCGTGACGTCCCGATCGATCGCGACGGCTGCCGCGCCCCTGGCGAGGGCGTCGGACACGAAGGCGTGGCCGTCGGAATTGAGTCCTTCGACCGCAACGAACACGTCGCCGGGCTTCACGCGGCGAGAGTCGTATGCGATGCCTGTGATCTCCGCCTCGCCGTCGCCCTCCACGGCCCCGCCCGGCACACCGCGGGCCAGCTCATAGAGCTTCATCGTTGAGGCGCAGCATAATCGGCACGTGATCGCGGACATCGGTGGGCGCCGCTTCGAGTGGGGATCGCGAACCTACGTGATGGGCATCATCAACGTCACGCCCGATTCGTTCAGCGGCGACGGCGTGGGCGACGACCAGGAGCGAGCGGTTTCGCAGGGACTTCGGATGGTCCGCGAGGGTGCAGCCATGCTCGACGTGGGGGGTGAATCGACCCGCCCCGGCCATCAGCCCATCACGGCCGGTGATGAGATCTCGCGCACTCGAGCCGTGGTCGCTCGACTCGCGCGTGAGGCAGGCGTACCCATCTCGATCGACACCTACAAGCTCGAGGTCGCCGAGGCGGCCGTCGAGGCCGGCGCCACGATGCTCAACGACATCTGGGGACTGAGCCGCTCGCCGGCCCTGGCCCAGCTCGCCTCGACCAGGGGCTGCGCGCTGGTCCTGATGCACAACCAGGACGGAACGGACTACGCGGGAGACCTGATCGACGAGATCAAGCGCTTCCTGCGCGCGTCGATCGATCGTGCCGTCGAAGCCGGAGTACCCCGTGAGCGGGTGCTGATCGATCCAGGGATCGGTTTCGGCAAGACCGCGGACCAGAACTGGGTCGTGATGCGGCGAATGGAGGAGCTCCGCGAGCTCGGCCAGCCGATTCTGATCGGGACCTCGCGCAAGTCATTCATCGGCAAGGCGCTCGACCTCCCGGTCAACGATCGGATGGAGGGCACGGCCGCGACGGTGACCGCCGCGATCCTTCGCGGCGCCGATGTGGTCCGCGTCCACGACGTCCGGGAGATGACGCGCGTGGTGCAGATCGCCGATCGCATGCGTTGACGACCGCTTACCTGGGGCTTGGGTCGAACCTGGGCGCGCGCTCTCGCAACCTCAGCGCGGCGCGGAGACGGTTGCGTCATGAAGGAGCCCGCATACTGCGTCAAAGCCGCGTCATCGAAACCGATCCGTGGGGGGTTGCCGACCAGCCGCGCTTCTTGAACCAGGTCATCGAGGTCGATTGGCCGGGCACGCCGCGGCAATTGCTCAGGGCCGGCAAGCGGGTCGAGGTAGAGGGGGGTCGCAAGCCCACTCGGCGCTGGGGACCGCGCGTCATCGACGTCGACATCCTGCTGTTCGGCGACCTGAGGCTGGAGCAGCGCGGCCTTGTGATCCCGCACCCGCGGATCGGCCAGCGCGAGTTCGTGCGCGAATCGCTGGCCGAGCTCGGCGTCAGGCCGGCCGGGCGTTGGTGAAGCGGTATCCGATGCCCGGAACGGCCAGGATGTAATAAGGACGCGAGGGCTGGCTTTCGATCTTCCGGCGCAGGTTGCGGATGTGCACGTCGATCACGCGAGTTTCGATCGGATATTCGTATCCCCAGATCGAGTTCAGGATCTTCTCCCGGCTGAGCACCTTGCCGGCGTTGCTCGCGAGAAACGTCAGAAGGTCGAACTCCGTGTGTGTGAGCTCCACCTCCTCGCCTGACTTGTAGGTCCTTCGCTCGTTGATGTCGATCACGAGGTCACGGAACTCGAGCCGGCTGCGCATCGCTTCGGCCGACTCAAAGCGGGTACGCCTCAGGTGGGCCGTCATGCGCGCCACCAGCTCCCGCAATCGCAACGGTTTGGTGACGTAGTCGTCGGCTCCGATCTCGAGGGCGACGACAACGTCGATCTCGTCGGAGCGGGAGCTCATCATGATCATCGGCACGGCGGGATCCATCTTCCGCACCTCCCTGCAGACGTCGAAGCCGGCGCCGTCCGGAAGGGTGACCTCGAGCAGGATCAGGTTGGGGTGGGAGCTCTCCACCTGGCGGAGCGCCTCGGACCCGGCGTCGGCCTCGAGGACCTGGTAGCCGTCTTGCTCGCAGGCTGCCCGGACCTCGCGACGCGTCGCCACGTCCGGGTCCACGATCAGGACTTTCCGAGAGGAATCCACTGCCACAGCCATCCCGCAATCCTAACCGATCTGAAGGATTGTTAGGAGATGTTTCGTTTCAGCCCACGAACATAGGTGCGCGACCTCTTTTCGAGGGCGATCAACTTCGCTCCGGCCGCTGAGAGCACAAGGTCCCAGGCCCCTGGATAGGCGACCTCCTCGCCGCCGAACTCCGACTTAAAAAAGCCCAATCCGTGCCATGGGTGGTCCGGGCCTGCGGCCGGAGGCGGCACGCCCCAGAGGTCGAAGTCATGGCAGCCCGCCTCCGCGGCCGCGCTGATGGCTGCCCACCAGGCCATGTCGTTGCCCATCAGCTCGGGGTGAGCCCCGCTGCGGCCGGCGAAAAGGCTGTATGCCCGACCGGCGTGGCGGGCGACCAGCACCGTCGCCAGGGCCTCATTCGTGTCGGCCTGGTGCGCAACGTACGTGCGACACCACGGCAGGAGCTCGAGGAGCAGGTCGTAGTAGCGCCGGTCCGGGAGGTGGATCGACTCGCGGCGTTCGACGGCTGCCGACTGGCGCGCCAGCTCGGCGGCGTCCTTGCCTTCCTTGACGAGGACGCCACGCCGGAGGCCGGCGCGGATGTTGTACCGGCGCCCGTGCCGGAAGGTCTTCAGCATCTCCTCCGGGCTCCCCAGCTGAAGGATCCTGGTGTGCTGCGGCTGGGTCGGAGCACTCGTTGAGAAATGCCGTTGGGCGAGGTCATCTATGAAAGCGGCCGGTGCCTCCGGTTCTACGAGCAGACGCGCAATTCCGGCAGCTCTCGCCCATTCCACCAGCGCATCCAGGGCGTCTGCGGTTGCCGGCACCGGGCCGCGCGGCACGTATGCCTCCCGTGCCGGACCCACCGAGCGCAGCTGGACGCTCGCCATCGCACCGCCTCTGAGGCGAACCCTCTCGATCCGCCAGCCGGCCCGGGCCTGGACTTCGCCCCACCCCCACGATTGAAGGAGCGGAGCGGGCGAGGCTCGCTCGTCCAGCTCGCGATCCCACCTCGAGGCGTCGTCCATCACCCCGGGCCAGGTTCGGTGACGAGCGCGGGTTCGAGGTGGCCGATGTCGTTGGAGCCGTCGATGATCATTCGACCGTCGCGCTTCTCGATGACCGAGATCGATGCGTTCTGGATCTTGAACGGGAACAACCCGTGGCTCGGCCGGCCGACAACCTGGTGCAGCGCGACCTGGATGACTCCGCCGTGCGTGACGACCAGGATGTCTCCGCGAACGTGGCGCTCGAAAATCGCGTCCAGAGCGGCGGCAACACGCCGTTCGAAGGGCTCCGCTCCTTCGCCACCGGGCACGACGTCCCAGTCTGGTTCCTCGTTCCACCTCGCCCATGCATCTGGAAACTTCTGGGCCAGCTCCTCGGTGCGCAGCCCCTCCCACGCCCCGAGATAGATCTCGCGCAGGCCGGGTGCCGGTTCGGGATCGAGGCCGATCGCGGCACCGATCGCCTGCGCAGTCTCCCAAGCGCGCTTCAGATCGCTCGCGTAAAAGCCGTCGATCCGCCGGCCGGCGAGGCGGCGGCCGACCAATTCGGCCTGGCGCCGCCCCTCCGCGGACAGCGGGGGATCGAGCTGGCCCTGGATGCGATGCTCGCGGTTCCACGTCGACTGTCCGTGGCGTACGAGCATCAACCGCGCTGGCGAAGGCCTGGGGGTGAGCGGTAACTCGGGCGGCTCCGGGCGCGCGGATCTGATCTCGATATCTATACTAACTTTCTCTTAATATCCCGATCGGGCTGGGCCGATCTCAGGAGAATGCTCTTGCAGTCGCACGGCTCATTGGCCGAAATTCCCCTTCGATCACTCCTGGAGGCTGCTCAAGGCGAGCGCTCCACGGGTACCCTTACCGTCCGCAATGGGAACGGACAGTCGGCCTCTCTGTACTTTCTGTTCGGTCATCTTTTCCACGCCCAGAGCGACGGAAAGGCCGGCGACGACGCAGTTGTCACCGCCCTTCACTGGACCAGGGGCGACTTCGAGTTTGACGCCAAGGCCAAGCTCCCCGCCGACGAATCCGTCAAGGCCGGCATCACGGAGTTGGTCCAGACTGCAGAATCAGCGCCCAAGGCGCAGGGCGCTGCCGAGCCCCGGCCCGAACCGGTGCCGGAATCGAGACCCGAGGCGCGCGCCGAGCGTAAAGATCATGTTGAACCGGAGAGGAAGGTGGAAGCACCCCAACCAAGACGCGGCGTGAAGCACCGCCCGCAGCCGAAGCACGGACGCGAACCGATTCCCGTTCCAGCGGGACAGATCATCTACGACTCGCTGAAAACGTCGTTCGTGGATTTCCCGCGCCTGATCACGACCCTCGAGAAGGAGGGCTACACCGGATACGTGCGCCTGCTGACCGACGATGCCTCCGGGCTGATCCTGTTCCGTGAGGGTTCGGCGCTCGAGTGCATGTACGACGGCGCCGCCGACGCGAGCAGCCTCGTCCTCGGCAAGCAGGCGCTCCAGCAGTTCAACGACGACGTGACGAGCGGGCATGGCGTGCTCGACGTGGTGGGGCTTTCGCCGGAGCTGATCGACGGCCTCTACGAGCTGACGGTCTCGAGACCCATGTACACCGAGCTCTACGCGGCCTGGGTCGACATGAAGGCGCTCCTCAAGTTCCTCAGCGACAGGAAGCTGAGCGGCAGCGTGATGATCAGGTCGACCGGCGGCACCGGCGTCATCATCCTGTCCGACGGTGACATCGCCGGCGCCTACACCAGCGAGTCCCGCGACATCTCGGACAAACCCGATCGTGCGCTGGCACTTTGCGACGACCCCATGGCGATGATCGAGGTCAAGTCGGCTGACGCGACCAACGACGAGATCGTGGGCGGGCTGCGAAACTCGCGGGCGCCTCAGGCCCCGCCGCCCGCGGCCCCTGTGCAGCAGATGGCTCCCGCGCCAGAGCCGGTCATGCCAACCAACCCAACGATTCCGGTCATGCCGCCCGAGCCTCCGACCGCTCAGATCCCAACTGGCGGCTACGCCGGCTACACGCAGCCGACGCCACCGTCGGTGCAGGTGGCGCCCACCACGCCGCCTCAGTCGTCTGGGCCTCAGCTTGACTGGGCGAGCGTGGTCGCCGAGCTGCAGGCCATGGCGGAGGATGCGCTCGGTAATCGCGCGCGCAAGGTGAAGGACATTCTGGGAGCGGCCGATCCTTCGCTCGGGGGTGTGGAAGCCGCGATCGACCAGATCCCAAGCATCTCGCTCCTGTTCGTGGATTCGTCGCGCCTCGAGCAGCTAGCCCAGGAGATGAGGGCCCGGCTCAAGTCCCACCTCTAAGGCCGCACGTAGTCTTAACAGGGTGGGTTGCTTGTCTTTTTTTTCGCGCTTAGCCTCAGCCAAGGAGCGTCGGTCGGCGAGGGAGGGCCCGGCCAGGATGCGCCTTCTCGCGGCCGCCGGCGGCGCCATGCTGCTGCTCCCGCTGGTCGCGTGCGGCGGCACCCCGCCCCAGATCGTCGACTACTCGCCTCAGCGCGGCGCCGTCGACGTCTCGACGGCGGCCCCGATCAAGATCGCTTTCGACCACGCCGTAGACCAGGCGTCGGTGGAAAGTCGGATGCACATGCTCCCCGCCTCTGACGGCTCGGTGGAGTGGCAAAGCTCGCGCCAGCTCATCTACAGGCACTCGACGCTGCAGCCGAGCACGACGTACGAAGTGATACTCGAGTCCGGCTACCGGGACCTCGCGGGCAACACCTACTCGCTGCGCCACCACTGGTCCTTTGTGACAGAAGGTCCTCCGAACCTCGCGACCTCCACGCCTTCCGACAGCGACACCGGGGTCGACCCGGCCACCTACCTCAACCTCAACTTCACTCGCGAGATGAATGCGAGCACGCTGCGCTCAGCGCTCACATTCAGCCCGAGCATCCCGTTCGAGGTGCGGCTCGATCCCGCGGATGGACGCCGTGCGATCATCGCCCCTTCGGAGCTGCTGTCGCCCAACACCGTCTATGACGTATCAGTCAACACCGCCGCCCTCGACGTCGACGGCAACCAGCTCGGCCGCGACCAGACAGTTCGCTTCACGACTGGTTCTCCGCAGGCCCTCAGGGGCTGGCTGGCCTTCGCGACCGACGGCACAACCGGAAACCCCGGCGCTTTGTGGATTGTGAATGAGACCGGCTTCCCACGCCAGCTGTTTGACGACAACGCAGTGCACTCGTTCATCTGGTCGCCGTCGGGCGACCGCCTCCTCATCCAGGGCGACGGCGAAACCTGGTCGGAATTCGTACCTGGCGGCGGCACCGTGCGTCTGAACTTCAAAGGAAGGTGGGCGGCCGCTCTCGCTGCAGGCATGGGCTATGCGTACATCGACGACGCGGGGGTCTTGCATCGACAGTCGGCAGATGGGACAGACCAGGTGGTGTCCGCGGACGTGGCACAGGCAACTGTGGCGCCCAACGGTTTGCGGCTGGCCTTCGTGCAGGGCGCACTCGCACCGGACAACGTGTGGGGCTACGACGTGGGCCTGAGCGCCCGCTACCTGCTTGCGATGGACACGGGGGCCGTGAGCGAGGTCAGCTGGGCGCCGTCTGGAAACCGAATCGCATATCGGCGCAACGACGGCGGGTCGATGAGCCTGGTGGTAAAGAACCTTGTCGCGGCTGGAACCACCACCACGGTCGCGTCCGGAGACCTCGGCCCGCCGGCGTGGCTTCCGGACTCGACCCACCTCGTGTTCGCCGCGGTCGCCCCTTCGGCTGTTGCGAGCGGCCATAAGGCCTTCGTGATCAACGTCGTCGCGCCACCGGCCGCTCTGACCGCGGGCGCCGGCCTTCCCTCAGATCCAAACATCGACCTTTCGGCACCGGTGCCATCACCGGATGGCCATCAGATTGCATTCGTGAGCGGAAACCAGGTCTGGCTGATGAATGCGGACGGCACGCGTCCTACCGCGCTGACGCGATTCGACCCGGTGTCGTTTCCCTATTCGTGTCGCGCGCTGGCCTGGACCAAGGCCTGATTTTGCTGGACGACTTGCTCGAAGAGGTCTTCCAGCCGGTCTGCCGTTCGGGTCCATGAGAAGCGCTGAGCGAGGAGACGGCCTCGCCGGCCCATTTGCTGTGCCAGCTCGCTGTTCTCGAGCAGGCGTCCAATGCGCTCCGCGTAAGCCGCAGGATCGTGCTCATCGATCAGGTATCCGCTGACTTCATCGCGTACGACCGACCGCAGGCCGGAGACGCCAGATGCCACCACTGGACAGCCGCATGCCTGCGCTTCGAGCGCCACCAGGCCGAATGACTCGCTGTAGGACGGCATCACGCACACGTCAGCCGCCCCGTAAAAGTACGGTAGCTCGTGGTGGGCGACCGAACCTACGAAGTCGACACGATCACGCACACCGACCTCTGCGGCAATCGCTTTCAATCGCTCCTTTTCGCTCTCTTCACCCTCATGGCTGTCCTCGCCGAGGATCAAGAGCCGCACGTCATCGTGCCGCCGGTCACGCAGCAGACCGAGCGCCCGTATCGCGATCTCTACACCCTTCAGCCGCTCCAGCCTGCCCACGAATAGCAGCAGGCGGCCGGAGCCGTAGCCGACCTCGCGCCGCGCGTCGGTTCGATCCATCGGCTGGAACATCCCGAGGTCGACGCCCGGTGGCACGACGTCCACCCGCTCGGGGTCGGCCCCGTAACCGTCGACCAGCTCCTGCGCCTCGTCGGCGGTGGAGGCGATCAACAGGTTCGCCTGCTGAGCAAGCTCGCTCTCGACGCGAATCCGCAGGTCAGGCTCAGGTCGAGCGCCGGCCGCGAGGGTGCGATTCTTGACGAGTCCGAGCGTGTGGGCGATATGTGCCCAGCCAGTCGCAAGCTGCGGCCGGAGCAAGCAGGCGACCTCGCCCGACAGCCAGTAGTGCGAGTACAGGAGGTCGTATGTAACCTTCTCGCCGGACGCGAATTCCGCGATCCGCCGGGCGAAGGAGGGCACCTCACCGTACAGCGAATATTTATCGAGCCCGTTGCCGGCCGGGAGGTAGATCACCCGCGACCGCGGTGCAAGGACCTCGATAGCTGGATCGTCAGGGGACTGCTTGCGGGTGAAGACGTCGGTGGCGATGCCGCGCTCGCTGAAGGCGGTGCAGATCTCTCGAACGTAGACATTCAGGCCGCCGTTGGCGTTCTGGCCCAGCGATGCGGTGGGCGACGTGTGCATGGAAATGACCGCGATCCGCCTCCGGGCGGCGCGGTCGTCGATCAGCCGGGTGGCGTCAGCCACGATAAGCCGATCTCGCGTCAAGCCAGCGTCGTGAGACGCAGCAGAAGCCGGAACGAGAGACCGGCGAACAGGAACCCATACCACTAAAACCTACGCGCCCAGCCGCTATTCCCGTCGAGGCCCGAGAATAGAGGCAGCTATGATTTGGCGCGCCATGCGCCTCCCGAAGCGCCTAAAGCTTTCCGCGGTGGTCGCGGTGGCCATACCGGTTCTGGTCGCGTTGACGGCCATCACCACGCTCGCCGACAGCTCCCCTTCGCCGTCGCCCTCGGGTACCGCGGCGGCGCTTCCAGGCGACCCCACCAGGGGAGCCACGCTGTACGGGCAGAACTGTGCGACATGTCACGGCGCCAGCCTCGAGGGGGGGATCGGCGCGGTGCTCAATCCGATCGACAAGCTGCCGGGGGTACCCAACGCACTCGACGCCAACTTCTTGATCGACGTCATCACCAACGGCCGCAACCCGCAACCCGGCGATCCGAAACAAATTCCGATGCCTAAGAAGGGCGGCAACGCCGCCCTCACCGACCAGGACGTCAAGGACCTGGCCGCCTACATCATCCAGCAGAACAGCATGGGCGTCGGCGCCGCCCCCCTACCGCCGGGTGAGCTCGCCAAGCGAACGATCCTGTGGGTGAGCATCGGGATCATCGCCATGGTGTTCGTGACCTTCCTGCTCGCCCAGTACAACATGCGGTGGATCGCGCGCCGCGCGGCGGCGCGACGGAAGTAAGCGCCGGCCCGGCGGACGCCGATCACCCGGAGGCGCCGCCACTCCTACCGACACCAGTTGGCGGTTCGCCCCGAATCCTGATCCTCTTCAGCGATACAGGCGGTGGGCACCGTGCCGCCGCGCGCGCCCTCACCGACGCGCTCAAGCTGCTCGACCCAAGCTGCGTCATCACCGTGGCCGATCCGCTGATCGGGCAAGGTCCGACCGTGGTCAGAAGGCTCGCCTCGCTCTACTCGCCGGTCATCCGGCGCTCGCGGGCCGCCTGGGGGGCGGTCTACCACACGAGCAACACCAGGGCCGCCTTTGCGGCGATCCGCGCCGTGTTCGGCCCCGGTGTGCGCAACTCTGTGCTCGACCTCTTGAAGACGCACGATCCCGACGTTGTTCTGTCGGTGCACCCACTTCTGAACCACATCAGCCACCAGGCGATTCGCAAGAGTGGCCGGCCGCGCGCCCTGATGACGGTGATCACCGACCTCGTCGACTTTCATCGTGGCTGGACCTTCAGCCAGGCCGACCTGGTGATCGCTCCCACCGACCTCGCGCGAAAGGTCGCCCTCCGGCGCCGCGTGCCCGCCGACCGCGTCAAGCTCCTCGGCCTTCCGGTCGACCTTCGGTTCCGGCCACCCGCTCGCGGCGAGAGGCAGGCTCTGCGCCGGCGCTTTGGGCTCGACGAGGGCCGTTTCACCGTCCTCGTCATGGGCGGCGCGGCCGGCGTCGGACATCTGACGCAGCAGGTGCGCGCCCTCGCGTGGGAGCCATACCAGTGGCAGCTCGTCGTGGTGGCCGGGCGAAATGAAAAGCTGCGACGCCGCCTGCAGGAGGTTCGCTACGCGACGCCAACGCTGGTGCTGGGATTTGTCGATTACATGCCCGAGCTGATGAGGGCGTGCGACATGGTCGTGACAAAGGCGGGCCCGGGAGCGATCGCAGAGGCGCTGGCCACCGGGCTTCCGCTGATCATCACCGGCTTCCTTCCAGGACAGGAGACGCCAAACGTCGACTACGTCGTGGATTCAGGATTCGGCGCCTATGCGCCCAAGGACTCTGACCTCCTCGATGAAGTGAGGGTCCTGGCCGAGGGCGGCCCTACCTGGCGTGAGATGTCGCGCAAAGCCCAGGAGCTGGCGCATCCCTATGCATCCTCGGACATCGCTCGCGAATGCCTGCTGCTGGCTGCCCGTTACAGCGCATCGGCGCAGGCGAGCCGGTAGGGACAGAGCCGGCACCGCCGCCGCTCGGGCCGGGCCTCGAATCTTCCTTCCCTCACTCCTTCGGCGACCTCCGCCGCCTGGTTCGTGGCTTCGGCCACCAGGTCCTTGACCCTCTCGACCTTGACGCTTTGCGCGGTCGCCAGGTAGACGACCTCGAGCTCGATGGGTTCGAGGTGCAGGGCGTGGGTGGCGCCAAGCGCGTACAGGGCGACCTGCAGGTCGCGGCGCCGGCGAGTCAAAGGCCGGCCGCTCTTGTAGTCGACGATCCGCCACCCCGCCTCCGTGCGGTCGACGCGGTCGATGACTCCGCGAAGCGTCCAGCCGTCGACGGCCGCGCTGAAGGGCTGCTCGAGGAACTCCGGCGCCGAGTCGAACCCTCCGCGGCTCCGGTATGCCTCGAGCTGCGCCGCGCCGATTCGCTTGAACGTGGACGCTCGTCGCGGGTCCGGAAAGGTGCTTTTACGCCAGACCTCATCGTGAATCGATCTCATAGCCCTGGCGGTCACCTGCCGGCCGGCCTTGCGCACCTCGCCCGCCTGGCGCAGGACCTCGTGCTGGATCACCCCGTGGACGGCCTCGGCGCTCTGCACCGCCGGAAGCCGCTGCTCCTGCCGGTACCAGTACTGCCGGGGGCAGTCGCGATACGCGGCGATGGCGCTGTACGAGAGGATCACCTCGCCCGGTCTCCGGGACGCAATCTGATGTCCAGGCGTCCGCGCCGCCGGCTCGAAAGAGCGTTCACGCAAGGTGCGCGCGCCTGCCGTCCGCACCTCGTCGAGGAACCGCGAGTCTCGCCATCGGCGGCCGCCGTCGTAATGCGAGGCGCGGGTCAGGAACAGGTGGCGCCTGGCTCGCGTCATCGCGACGTAGAGCAGCCTTCGTTCCTCCGCGACCACGTCCTCCCGTCCGCGCACCAGCGGCTCGAGTACTGCGGCCGGGAGCTCGAAGTGAGGTGACCTCCCCGATTGCGGCAGACGCCCCTCGACCAGGCCCGGCACGAACACGACCTCGAACTCCAGCCCCTTGGCCTGGTGGATCGTCATGACGTGAATCGCGTCGTCCGCTGCCTCGACGGGAGCCGGTTCCTCGTCCTCGCCCGACAGGAGGACGAGCTCGAGGTGCTGCATATAGGCGGACAACGAGCGATCGGCCACGTTCTCGGAGAAGTCGGCGATCATCTCGGCAAATCGGCTCACGTTGGCGATGACGCGCGCCGCCTCACCGGCTTCCAGGGTGTCGCCGACCACGTCGAGGTAGCGGGTGCGGTTCATAAGCTCGAAAAACAGGTCGCGCACGTCCAGCCGGGCGGCGGCGGACGCAAGCTCTTCGAGTAGGCCGGCGAACGCGCCTGCCGGGGCCCAGGCCTCGAGGGCGCGGAGCGGTGGTAGCTCACCGCGCTCCCGAAGCGTGGCCAACGCGATCGAAGGTTCGAGGCTCAAAGGCGGGCGCGTGACGACGCGGGCGATCGCCACCACGTCGCTGGGGTCGTTCAACACGCGGAGAAGCGCGATGACGTCTCTGATTTCGGGGCGGTCGTGAAATCCCCGACCTCCAATCACGACGTGGGGCAAGCCCCGCGCCGCCAGGGCCGCTGCGATCGGTCGCGCGATCGCATTCGTTCGGCACAACACGGCGATGTCGCGCAGAGATGTTCCACGTTCAACCAGGTCGGCGGCGCGGCCGGCGATGGCCGTCGCTTCAGTCGTGCCGTCCGGGCAGCTCCACAGCTCAACCTGCGGTCCGGGCATCGCGGAGGCCAGCTGTTTCGAAAGGCGGTCGGCGTTGTTCGCGATCAGTGCGGCCGCCGCCGCCACGATGCGCCGCGAACTTCTCCGATTCCGGCCCATGGTCAGGGTCGTGGTACCTGGGAAGCTCGCGATGAACCTCTCGAGGCTGGCCCGCGACGCACCGCGAAATCG
>WNFL01048686.1_pt1 | contig 12419 bp, 11 predicted proteins | sample 5400361 | NCBI WGS metagenome assembly WNFL01 (sample SAMN13153351, study PRJNA577476) | soil metagenome | isolation source: 40 cm soil on Douglas fir-dominated hillslope | place: USA:California | collected 2013-09-17
CGTTAGCAGGTCGAGTGCGTCGGGCAATGCCTTGACTATGCCTTGCTGCCGACGGGATATCTGACCCTTGAGCTGCAAGGCTGGCAAGAAATAGCCCAGTAGTGCCCCGCCGACTGTAAAGAGCATGGAATTCAATGGCGACTGAGGAGCTAGCACGAAAAACAGGAAAAACGCGCCGCCGCCAAAAAGAAAGGTCAGCAGGATACGCGTTCCGAAAAACGTTCTGGCATCCGTCTTATGCGCTCTACCTGCCAGCTCTAGCTGCTTGCGCGTCGCCTCAATTTGCTGCTCAGGCGTGAACCGGGTTAGCATCGTTGCTAACCCCTTGACTAACGGCATAACCACACGATCCCGGAAGGAAAGCGACATTTCCAGGTCTTCGAGCGTGGCTGGAACTTCGCGATCAGCATATTCAGCGAGGCGCGCCTGAAGCGGGTCTGCACCGGAATTTTCGCGCATCCCCACGTAAATCAAAGCACCTAGAATGGAGATACCTAAACCGAGAATGACAATTACGCCAATGATCTGTCCCATAAGTTACCTCACAAGCTAGATTTCGATATCGACAATTTTCTGAATAACTGCCGTGCCCAGGCCAATCATGCCCAATCCAATGGCAATCATAGGCCAGCCGCACAAGCGATTGGAAAACAATTTACCCACATAGTCCGGGTTGATAATGGCAAGAAAGATAGCGAGCAAGATCGGTAGACCGCTGATTAGATAGCCCGTTATACGACCTTGCGAAGTCAATACGCGAACCTCGCCCTTGAGTTTGATACGTTCGCGGATGGTATGACTGATAATTTCAAGAATTTCAGCCAGATTACCACCGACCTCGCGCTGGATATTGACCGCCGTGATAACGAGATCGAGGTCGTCGCTTGGCATACGGCCTAGCAAGTGGGCCAATGAATCTTCCATTGCGATGCCAAGCTGTACTTCCTGCACAACGCGCCGTAATTCCATAGCCGACGGATCAGGGGCCTCACGCGAGATAGCTTCGAGTGCCTGCATCACGCTGTAACCAGAACGTAGCGAATTAACCCACAGACCCAGCGTATCTGCCAACTGCTCCTCAAATTGTTGCAGACGCTTGCCCTGCTTATAGTTGACATACAATCGTGGGAGAAAGAGGCCAACGCCACCCATAACGATTGTCGCTATGATGTTACCAGGAAATACAATTACGTATGCGAGCAACATCAGGCCAAACGATGCAATAACGTGCAGCGCCAGGAATTCGGTAACGGTTAGCTTGAGGTCCGCGCGCGCCAGACTAGTCCGCCATTTGCTGGCGAAGCCACGGTTCTGGAGCATCCCCTCGATGCGTTCCGCGATGGCGCTGGGTTTCTTCTCTTTTTCTTTGCCTTCTTCTTCCGGAATCGTTATGAAGCTGCCCACGTCGGTATAGCGACCCAGGCGTTCTTCAACGACACCACCGCGTTGGCCGCGGATACTAACTGCGGCAACGATAAGTATTACAATTGCGAGAGCGATACCGCCGAGTAAAATGGGCAACATAGTTGTGCCTCCCTAACTGCAATGGTGTTTTTATTATACACAAAAGCGCGAAGTACAGTAAAACACAAACTCATTATCATACAGGATATTGGTACTACGCTTGACAATAGAAAATGGGCGCTATAGATGTCCTAGCGCCCATTTTAATACAATCTGTTTAGCCGTTGTTAGTAGCGCGATTGACCGATACCAAAGACTGAAGGCGGCAAATGGATACCTGCGGCCTCGATCTGGTCAATGAACTTCGGACGCAGACCCGTTGGACGGACACGACCAATGACTTTGCCCGCCTCAATACCCGTCTGCTCAAACTCGAAGATATCGGACATGGTGATGACATCACCTTCCATGCCCTGCACTTCTGTGACTCTGGTTATTTTACGGCTACCATCGCGCAGACGTTCCTGCTGCACGATCATGTTCACCGCTGAGGCGATTTGCTCACGGATAGCACGAATGGGCAAGTCCATACCGGACATCAGGCACATGACTTCGAGACGCGAGATACAGTCCCGCGGGCTGTTGGCGTGAGCCGTGGTCAGCGATCCGTCGTGGCCTGTATTCATGGCCTGGAGCATGTCTAATGCTTCACCAGAACGACATTCCCCGACCACGATACGATCAGGACGCATACGTAAGGAGTTAACCACGAGGTCCTGGATAGTCACTTCGCCACGACCTTCAATATTCGGGGGGCGCGTTTCCAATGACACGACGTGTTCCTGACGAAGCTGTAGTTCCGCAGCATTTTCAATGGTCACAATACGCTCGTCATTCGGAATAAAGCCTGACAACACGTTCAGCAGCGTTGTCTTGCCGGAGCCTGTACCGCCGGATACCACGCCGTTGAGGCGGGAAATAACGCAGGCCCGGAGAAATTCGGCAATTTCGGCTGACATTGAGCCAAACCGGATCAGGTCTTCAACCGTGAGTGGTTTCTTGGAGAATTTACGGATGGTGATCGTCGGGCCGCACAGCGCAATCGGGCGAATAACGGCGTTCACGCGCGAGCCATCTGGCAAACGGGCGTCTACCGTTGGCGAACTCTCATCGATACGGCGGCCCAGCGGTGCGACGATACGATCAAGTACTCGCAGCACGTGGTCATCATTCTCAAATGTCACATTTGAGCGTGAAAGGCGGCCTTTCTGCTCAACATAGACATTCTTGGGGCCGTTGACCATGATTTCAGTCACGGTCTCATCCGCAAGCAGCACCTCAATGGGACCAAAGCCGAGAATTTCTGCCACGATCTGTTCAAAAAGGCGCGTCTTTTCCGCGCGGCTGAGCACGATATTTTCTTCAGCCAGGATAGTGCTAAAAAGCTCCTCAATGGTGCTGCGCACTTCAGGTGAGCGCGTATCCATTGATGGATCGAGTTCTGAAAGAAGTTTGGTCTGGACGCGGCCTTTCAAATCGGCATAGCCGGTCTGGCTACCGCCTGCTGCCTGTCCGGCGACAGGCATTTGCACGCGCTGCTGGCGCATCTGATTTAGGCGCGACTGTTCTTCGCCGCCACCCGTGTTGCCGCTGCCTTTCTCCTGCCCCCCTCCACCTTGTTGATTACCGCGTTCAATACGCTTAAGAAGTGACACCATAGCCTCCTGAACACTTACACATTGTTGCCTTCGATGCTCGGACGCCGTGAATAATTTCACGGCGCAATTTGTTAGTTACCTAATAAGCCGCTGAGCCGTGATTTGGGGCGGGCTGGTTCTGGCGCTGGCGCTTCCTCGGTCATTGGCATGACGCTGGCCCGTACTGCGTCCGCCAGAGCCACAAGGTCTTTGGCGGGCGAAAGGTTCCTGTCTTTGGCAACAACCGTGATACCACGGTTGATAGCAGCCAGCACCCGGCGCTCATCCATTGGGATAACACCGATTGCCTTTCGCTTGAGGTTATTCTCAATAGCGGCAACAGAAATAGAAACTCTGGCCTTTTTTTGTTCGGGTCGTATTGCAGTGCATCCATCAGATTTAGGACCGTGCGGACATTTTTGACCGACGGCAAAGTCGGGTTTGCTACCAGGAGCAGCCGCTCTGCCACATCGAACAGCGCGATGCACAGATCATCGAGATTGGACGCCGTATCAACCACAATAAAATCGAAGCTGGCCCGCAATTTGTCGATCAGTTGGGTCACCTTGTCAGCGGTAATTTCCTCGGCATCTTGCGGGGTGCGCGGAGCCAGCAGCACTTTAAGGCCGCTGTCGTGGTTCACCAGGACATTATCGACCAGTTCCATATCCAGGTCATCAACACTATGCGTCAGGTCGCCGATAGTGTTCTGCGCCTGGAGATTGAGAAACACACCCACATCGCCAAATTGCAGGTCACAGTCAATGAGCAGCACTTTGGTGCCCTCACGCATCAACGACGCTGCAATATTGGTAGCAATCGTCGTCTTGCCCGCTCCACCCTGCGGGCTATAGACAACGATGACGTGAGCGTTATGTGTTCCGGGCTGTTGACCAAAGTTGCCGCCGTGACCCATATCCGTAGCCATTTGCGTAGGCACGATCTGCGGCCTACGGTCATACACACTTCGGATCGTGGCGTACAGTTCTTCACCAGAGATCGGTTTGGTCAGGAAGTCACGCGCGCCGACGAGCATCGCCCGGCGCAGGTAATCCGCCTCACTTTGCACGGACATCATGACGACGCTTGCCTGTGGAACCGATTTGCTTATCGCTTCCGTCGCGGCAATGCCGTCCATGTCCGGCATATTGATATCCATGAGTATGACGTCAGGAACGATATCTTTGGCAAGTTCTAGCCCTTCACGGCCAGTGCTTGCCGTTCCCACGACTTCGATGTCGGTTTCAAATGCAAGGAGCTTTTTAAGGTTCTCGCGTGTTTCCGGGATATCATCCACGATCAGAACCTTGATCACGCTCTTTTTACTGTCTGATTGTGGAACCAGCGGTTTACTCATACATCTAATCCTTGGCCTAAATTATGCCCCTACTGACCACCCAGCGGAATCTGATTAGCATTCTGCAAACCGCGTATCGAGCGGAGTGCAGGTTCAAGCGAAAACGGCAAATGTGACGGTTCGGCTACGCCGAAAGTCTCGAGCATATATTGCAGCGTCACAGCCGTTGTTTGATCTGACGTCTGGCGTGGATCGCCTTGAGCACTACGTAAAACCAACGTGATTGGCAGATTCGCCGTGATTGCCCAGTTCAACACCACAGCATCCTGCGGCTGTACAGCCAGCGTAATGATATCAGGGAACGGCGGAGTCGGTGTCGCCGGTGGAACAGCCTTGGTCGGTTCACCTTCTGCGGGCGTCGGCGTCGGCACTGGCGTCGAAATCGGCCTCAAAAACTGTCCGTCAAGCGGGAAGTTGCCAACATGCACAACCCACGCTGCCTGAACTGTCCGCTGCGTTGCCAACCGGGGCCGCTGCTGTTCGCTCGGACCAGCCACCACGGGGAACTGGCTGAAGTTGCTCGGCTGAAGTTCACCCTCAATACCGGCTTGCAATTCAATCGTTCCATCGGATTTGATGCTGGTCAGCGTCAATTTGTTTGGCTTGATCGATTGGAAATTCGGATCCACGTCGACGAACAGGTAGGAAACCATCACATCTACGTAGTCGCCATCTGCGATTGCATACGCCACATCCGTAAAACGGTTAACAGCGAAGCTAATGAGCACACGGCCTTTGGGCGTGATGGCGGCTGCATCACTACCCTTCTGCGCAATCTGAGAGAGATCCTCGGCGAGCAGCGAATCCACAATCGGCTCCTGGACATAAATATCAGTCCGGGCAATCTTACCCGTGATCTTCTCTATGGTTAGCCCGCGGGCGCGCTCCGGAATAGAGGCAGAGGGCCACGGCACAGTTGCCAGCGCCGCTGCGGGAATGCTGATGCCACGCGGTAACGTCTGCACGGCGACGACCACATTTTCTAATTGAATGGCCGTTGCCGTCGGCCCGGTGGCTACTGGAGTAGTCCCACCTGCAACCTGCGTTGTTGGCGCGGTTGGATTTAAGACTCCTGGCAGGAAAACCACCGCTGCCACTGCTACCAGGGCAATAATGACGAGGAGAAGGAGCAATACGCGACGATTCATGAAAAGCCTCCAGAGGGTGGTTCCGGTTGGAATTTAAGTGTAGCTGTATCGCGGAAAAAGGCAAACAGCCCCTTAGTCCTACCAGAAAGATAACGCTGTCTACGATGACATATTAAGTGTATTCATCCCAAAAAAAAGGGCAACCAAAAGGCTGCCCTCGCAATTATCATTCCGCCTGCTCGGATGGGAGCGAAATTTCGACCTGATTGCCTTCGGGATCGCTGGTAATCGTCATCACGCCGCCCACAAGCTCTACACGTTCGCGCAGCGGACCCAGGCCAAAGATTTTATCGCTGTTCTGCTCGACTGCCGCTTCCGTTTCCTGTACGTCATTGCCATTGAAAGATACGTTCGCCTTGATGGGGCTGTTCGTGATTTCGAGGATAATCTCTACCTTTGAAGCGTTCGCTACGTCTCGCGTGTAGGCCAGCAGTTCCTGGATGCCACGGAACATTGTGACTTCGGTGTGTGGTTCCAGGCGGCGGCGCTCCTCACCGATTATATTTAGCCGGGTCTCAATGGTGCTCTTTTCGGCAAAAGCATCGACGTAACTGCGCACCGTCGGGGCCAGGCCCAGATCGTCCAGCATCATCGGGCGCAGATCAAAAATGAAGTCACGCACCTTCTGGAAGGTCGTGCTTGCCGCTGTTTTGAGGTTGCCCAGTTCCTCGGTTGCACGGTCAGGGTTGCGGTCAAAGAGTCGCTGGCAGATTTCAGCCTGCAATATAAAATTCGTGAGCGATTGCGCTGGACCGTCGTGCATCTGCCGGGCCAGACGCTTGCGCTCGGCTTCCTGTGCTTCCACAATGCGGATAATCGTTGAGTTGGAAAGCGATCCTGCAACCTGTCCATTGCCAGATGTAGAACCGGCAGCAGGAAGGCTAGCTAGCGATACGCCATCGATCATGCCCCGGACCTTTTCAAGGGTTTTGCCAAAGTTCTCAAGTTGAGAGCGATCCTGCTGTAGTTTTTCAAGCTGGCTCTGCATGGTCAACAGGCGCGTTTTGGTATCTATAGCAGTGTTATAAACGACTTTAATGTCATTACGGGGAACGACATCAAAGTTAGCTTCGAGGCGATTAAGCTGCGTCGTCACGTCGATGCTTTTCTGCTGCCAGCGCTTGACCTCGGCCTGGCTTTGTTCGACCAACGTACCAAGTTCTTTCAGGCGCAACTGGATGCGGTCATATTCAGTCTGCACCTCGCCCACCAGGGCTTCTTTTGGGTTACTCGTAACCGAGGCCATTTTTTACTCCTGCGTCGTCGCTAATTCTCGTCTTGATGTGCTTGCTGCTTGTAGTCAGAGATGCGCACCCAGCCGCGCTGTAACGCATACACGGCTGCCTGGGTGCGGTCTTCAACGTTCAGTTTGTCCAGAATAGAAGTCATATGGTTTTTGACGGTTTGGTGGCTGATGCCCAGCTCGCTGGCAATTTCCTTGTTGCTCAATCCCCGTGTTACACAGCGCAATATTTCCATTTCGCGCGGGCTGAGCGGAACAAAATGCTCACTGCTGTCTACTACATATGGCCCGGATAGTGCCTCTACCCGGTTGTTCAACCACTCTTGAACCCCACGCTCATTGTACACTTTTCCGGCGATCATGTAATTCCCCTGCGCCACCTGCCGGATAACGTTCATCAGTCGCTCTGGTTCGATATCTTTTGGGCAGTAGGCTGAGGCTCCGGCCCGCATTGCGTGAAGAACCTGTTCCTCGTCGTCATATGCGGTGAGCAGCACAACCGCAATGCGATTGCGGTCAGCCTTGAGGCGACTTGTCACCTGAATGCCATTCAGATTGGGCAAGTTTATGTCGAGAAGGACTACATCGGGCTGCGTATCGCGGGCAATATCCAGGGCTTGCTGGCCTGTACCCGCCTCTGCAATGACGACAATATCCGGCTCCTCCTGAAGCAGTTTCCGCAACCCTTCACGCATGATCGGGTGGTCGTCCACGATCAATACGTTAATCTTTCTCGCATTGTCAGACTCATGGTTATCATTCATAGCCTTTACCAGAGTTGGGTCAAAACCCTTGTTATCGGGGCAATCTCAAGGCTAACTATAGCATAGGAAAAAGGTCCCACGCAAGGAAAGCGTCAGGAACAATGAAATGCGTATGGTTGAACAGGAACTCTAATAGGATTCCTGCGTATAATCTGATATAATCAATCATCAATGAATTCGCCCCGGTCTAGGAGATTTAAGCAATGGGTTTCTATTCGAACAGTAATGTAGAGGCTCAACCAATTGGCATAGACTTGACCACTATCATGCGTCAAGTTTATTTGTGGATGACGTTGGGCCTAGCAGTCAGTGCGGTAACGGCTTTTGGGTTAGCGCAATCTGGCGCGGCGATCTATTTCTATCGCAACCCAATTCTCATGTTGGTGACCATTCTTGCATATATCATTCTGGCATTCACCCTTCAGCCAGTAATTATGCGTGCTCAGCCCTCGGTGGGGGCGATCCTGTACCTGGCTGTGACAGCGCTATTGGGTGTCATGCTGTCCAGCATCTTCCTGACTTACCGGCTCGGCACCATCTCCCTGGCGTTCGTCGCTACAACGGCAACGTTTGGTACGATGAGCTTCGTCGGCTATACGACAAAGCGTGATCTGTCGCAGATGGGCAGCATCCTGATCATGGCCCTGCTTGGCCTGATCATCGCCAGTGTTGTCAATATTTTCCTTGCCAGCTCGACGCTTGACTGGATCATCACCTATGCAGGTGTGTTGATTTTCGTTGGTCTGACCGCTTATGATACGCAGTGGATCAAGAATTTTGCGGGCCGGGCGGCAACCAGCGGCGATCCTAATATGCCTCAGCGCGTCGCTTTGATTGGTGCGTTCCACCTGTACCTGGATTTCGTCAACCTGTTCCTGTTTATCCTCCGCATTTTGGGCGGTGGACGCGGTGGGCGACGCTAACCAATCTCAAATTCACATGATCTAAACGGGGCCAAGAACGCTTGGCCCCGTTTGTTTTCACAGAGTCCGCAGTCACAATCCTACGCATTCACTACTTTTTGACTACTTTTTCGCATCTTCGTTACAAATTAATTTATAACCTGCAATAGGACTATAGTCATGTATAATCGTTACTACACAAACCTTATGCTATAAGAAAGTTAGAATAAAACGTTAAATCTCAACGATTCGTCGCTAAACATAGGGAATTGGAATGTACACCAAGAATGAATTGATGTTTCCCCACCATGTTATTCCTATGCTGCGCAATTTGCGCGGGCCTGAGTGGCGAAACCTGATTGATCGCGTGCTTGCCGTCCCTGAAAATGACGAGCAGAGCCTCGCGTTTGTTTTGATGATGGTACGCTTGAACGGTTGTATGGCCTGCGAAACCGACAGTTTCCGCGCAATGCGGGGCTGCGATGCGTGCGCCATTCAGACGTTACGGCGGTATAAAGGGCCTGATCGTGAACTCCTGCGCGCTTACCAACAGGCTCTTGAGGACGTCCATCGACACCTAGTGAAGACGGGGAAAGCGGTTGTTACTGTTGGAGAGGTCGCCTAGCCGGACCTTGTTATTGCGGCTAGCTGCAGCATTGAAGTAAGGCGGGACTTCGGCGCAGGTCCCGCTTTCTTTGTTTGACCGGTTCCGTATCATACAACCACACAGCATTGATTGTTCGGAGGCCACCAATCATGATCGACATCAACCCTAAGCCATCTGAAAATCCGCCGTTTCCGATCCCCTCGGAAGAACCTGAGTCGCAAATTGAACCAGAGATTGAGGAGTCACGAACTCTGATTGTTGCGCCGCCTTCACTCCGCGAACGGATACAGGCCGCACAGCGTGCGCGTATGCTCCAAATTCAGCCAAGCATCGAAGCGCCAGATTCCGACACAGCGCAAGAGGTAGATCAGGCGAATCCACAGGCCGACGCCTGAACTTATTAAATTTTCATTCGTCATAATACGCCGTCGTGCGCTAATATCTAATAAATAATCGATCCGTTTTCAGCCGGAGATTACTTATGCCACGCTCGACGGTTTTGTTTTACAATCCGCGCAGCACCTCCCCAGGTAAGCAGCGGATGCCGCTATCGCTGATGACAGTGGCCGCCGTGATAGAACCCGACTATGACATCGCATTTATTGACGGCAATTTGGTCAGCGATCCGGCTGCCGCCATCATCGAGCAGGCGCGAGCCAGCGGCGCGAAGTTGCTCGCCGTGACGGTTATGCCGGGTCCACAGCTTGCGCAAGCGGTTCCTGTATGCAAACAGGTCAAAGCTGCACTCCCCTCCCTGACGATCCTGTGGGGCGGCTATTTCCCGACACAACATGCCGATGTGTGTTTACGCAGCGGCTACATTGATTACTGCATCGAGGGTCAGGGCGAAGCGCCGTTCCGCAAATTCGTCGATACTCTCCATCGTGGCGGATCGATGGCTGAGGTGCCGAGTCTGTGGTATCTCGATGATCATGGCAGTATTTGCCAAACACCACGCTCATTGCCCGTTCCGCTGGACAATCTGCCCTGGCTGCCCTATCACCGCGTCGATATGGACCGATACCGGGGCCGCAACTATCTCGGCAACGCGGTGTACAACCACAATACGAGCTTTGGGTGTCCGTTTGCCTGCAACTTCTGTGCAGTAGTCGCGCTCAGCAAACGCCGCTGGATACCAGAGTCGGCTGACCGGATAGCGCAAATCGTGACGCACCTTCACGACAAATATGGCGCAGACGCGATTGAATTCCATGACATGGATTTCTTCGTGCGCGAAGATCGCGTTGCCGAATTCAGTGACCGGATCAAGAACCTGCACATGCGCTGGTGGGGCTTGGGCCGTGTGGATACGCTCAATTCCTACAGCGATACAACCTGGCAGAAGATGAAAAACAGCGGCGTCAAAATGATCTTTATGGGCGCGGAAAGCGGCTCCGACGAAGTGCTGGAACGCATGAACAAGGGCGGCAAGAGCGGCACCGCCCAGACACTCGCATTGGTCGAGCGGATGCGGCACTATGGCATTGTGCCGGAACTGTCATTTGTCCTCGGCAACCCGCCCGACCCGATGGAGGATATTGACGCGAGCCTCAACTTTATCCGCAAGCTCAAGCTGGTCAATCCGGCGGCGGAACTTGTGCTATACATCTACACGCCCGTGCCGCAGGAAAACAGTGAATTGTATGAAGAGGCCAAGCGCCTGGGCTTCAAGTTCCCTGAAACGCTTGAGGAATGGGCGGGCGATGAATGGTCAGGCTATGCGATGCGCCGCGATCCTGGCACCCCGTGGTTCAAAGCTGACGCACGGCAGCGTGTCCGCAATTTCGAGGCAGTTATCAACGCCTACTACCCAACCGTAACCGACATGCGTTTGCAGGAAAGCGGCATGAAGGGGCTGCTGCGAGGCTTGTCGGGCTGGCGCTACAAGCTGCGATTCTATGACTGGCCGTATGAACTCAAGGCACTGCAACGAGTCATTCATTACCGTCGCCCGGAAACAACCGGGTTCTAGCGACTACTGCTGATTCGTGCCTACTGCGCTGATCAATGGGCTGCTCGCCTTCCCGCAGGACCAGGGTGGCCCACACCGTGCGGCGCTTCGGTTTGATCGGCGCATCCTTTCGATTGGACAACCTCCACGCCCAGGCGACAGCGTAATTGATCTCGCCGGATACATTATTTATCCGGGACTGATCAACGCCCACGATCATCTTGAACTGAACCATTTTCCCCGCAGCAAATTCCGCGAGGTTTATAACAACGCTCACCAGTGGGGGCTGGATTTTCGTCCACGGCTTGACGAAGAACCGTATCTCAGTCTTCGCCTCCTACCCCTTGATCAGCGCTGCCACGCCGGTGGGATCAAGAATCTGCGGTCTGGCGTGACAACCGTTGCGCACCACAACCCATTGCATAAGCCGCTGCGTCATAACTTTGATGTTCGAGTCGTGCAGCGCTATGGTTGGGCACACTCGCTGTACTTTGAGCCAGACGTTGCCCGCACCTATCGACGGACACCGCGATCCGCTCCCTGGATGATCCATATTGCCGAGGGAACTGACGAGGCCGCCGCCGATGAACTGCGTCAACTCGATGCACTTGGCTGTCTGCGCGAGAATACTGTACTGATCCACGGTGTAGGCTTGAGTGAGGCAGATCGCCGTCGTGTGCTCGAAGCTGGAGCCGGATTGGTGTGGTGTCCTTCGACCAACCTTTATTTGCTTGGCAGAACAGGGGATGTGAGGGAATTCGCCGAAGCAGGCCGCCTCGCGATTGGCACCGACAGTCGCCTCACGGCTGACGGCGACATGCTGGACGAGCTTAAAGCGGCATCGGCAACCGGACAGCTTTCCCCGGAGCAGATATTTCGTGCTGTGACGATAGACGCTGCCAAATTGCTGCGTCTGCCTGACGTTGGGCTTCTGCGTCCTGGTACACGCGCAGATTTTTTGATCGTACCGGCCTCCGCAGAAACAGACGCGTATCGCCGCCTGATTACCCTCGCCAGACCTGAGATAGCCTCAATCTATATCGACGGTACATTGCGATATCAGGGTCAAGAATAGTTTTTTTAATTATTTTGGAATAGGTTCTAACGCTAAATAAATGTATAGTACATCTATCAGCGACTCGGACTTCATCGCAAAAGGCGCAGTATCATGATAGAAATGTCCCAATGGAACGTCCTGATAATTGACGATGAACCTGACAATATTGGTGTTGTCGAGTTCATTTTTGGCTTTTATAAGGTGCAAATGCAATCGACCACCAGTGGCACGGCTGGCCTGGAAATGCTGCGTCAACAGCTACCAACGTTGCTGCTGCTTGATGTCCAAA
>WNFL01197322.1_pt2 | contig 12418 bp, 11 predicted proteins | sample 5400361 | NCBI WGS metagenome assembly WNFL01 (sample SAMN13153351, study PRJNA577476) | soil metagenome | isolation source: 40 cm soil on Douglas fir-dominated hillslope | place: USA:California | collected 2013-09-17
TCCTCGACCAGCAGGCAATCGTAGCCGCGATCGTTCGCCTCGCGCATCGTCGTCTGCACGCAAACCTCGGTCGTCACGCCGGCGACGAGGAGTTGCGTGATGCCACGCAGGCGCAGGATCTCGCCGAGCGCGGTCGCGTAGAAGGCGCCCTTGCCGGGCTTGTCGATCACCACCTCGCCCTCGCGCGGCGCGAGCTCGGGAACGATCTCGTTGCCGCGCTCGCCGGTCACCAGGACGCGGCCCATCGGTCCGCGGTCGCCGATGCGCAGCCGCGGCGAGCCGCGCAGCCGCTTGGCCGGCGGGCAGTCGGAAAGGTCGGTGCGATGGCCTTCGCGGGTATGCACCACCAGCATCCCGGCGTGCCGGCATGCGTCCAGCAACGCTCTTACCGCGGGAATGATCGCCAACAGGCGCGTGACATCGTTGCCGAGCGTTTCGCCGAAGCCGCCGCGCTCGACGAAGTCACGCTGCATGTCGATGACGAGGAGGGCACAGGTCTGCCGCCGGAATTCGTAGTCGAAAGGGCGGGCGCGGACGACGGGCATCTCAGGCGTGGCCGGCCATGCAGCGGCCGATGAGGGATACGTCGGCCTGCGCGGCCGGTGTCTCGTGCACCAGACGGCCGTTGAAGATCACCGCGATGCGGTCCGAGAGCTCGAGCAGCTCGTCGAGATCCTCGGAAACGAGGAGCACCGCGGCGCCGCCGTTGCGCGCCGCGAGCAGCCGGTCGTGGATCTCGGCGACGGCGGCGAAGTCGAGGCCGAAGACCGGATTCGCCACCACCAGCACCGCGACCGGCTCGGACAGCTCGCGCGCGAGGACGGCGCGCTGCACATTGCCGCCGGAGAGGGTCTGGATCGTTGCGAGCGGCCCGCGCGTCGCGACCTTGAACTCGCCGATCAGGCGCTCGGCCTGGGCACGCATCGCTTCGCCGCGCAGCCAGGGTCCGGAGGCGAGGGGGGCGCGGTCGAAATTCCGCAGCGCCATGTTCTCCGCGACGCTCATCGACGGCACGCAGGCATTGCGCAGCGGCTCTTCGGGCAGGCTGAAGGCCCGGTAGCGGCGCATCTCGGCGCGCCGCGCGTGGTAGGGCTCGCCCTCGATGCGGATGGCGCCGCCGAGGGGCTTGCGCTGCCCGACGAGCGCCTGCACGAGCTCGCGCTGGCCGTTGCCCGAAACGCCGGCGATGCCGACGATCTCGCCGGGATGGATCCTGAGGCTCACGCGGTCGACGGCGATCCGGCCGGCGTCATCGTCCACCACCAGAGCCTCGATCACCAGGCGCGCCTCGGCGCCGTTCGCGAACGCCGCCTTGCCCGCATGCGCCTGCGGGATGTCGCGCGAGCCGACCATCATCTCGGCAAGGCGCGCGCTGTCGAGCTCGCCGACGCGGCCTTCGCCGGTGAGGCGACCCCGGCGCAGGACCGATGCGTAGTCGGCGAACGCCATCACCTCGCGGAACTTGTGGGTGATCATCAGCACCGTGAGCGTGCCGGCGCGCGTCAGGCTCTTCAGCATGCCGAGCACTTCGTCCGCCTCGGCGGGCGTGAGCACGGACGTCGGCTCGTCGAGGATCATGAGCCGGCGCTGCAGGTAGAGCTGCTTCAGGATTTCGAGCTTCTGCTTCTCGCCCGCCGCGAGGCGCGACACGGGGCGCTCCAGCGGTATCCGAAACGGCACGGTGTCCATGAACGCGGCGAGCCGCTCGCGCTCCTCGCGCCAGCGCACGATCGGCGGGACGTCGGCGCGCGACATCACCAGGTTCTCGGCCGCTGTCATGCTCGGCACGAGCGTGAAGTGCTGGTAGACCATGCCGATGCCGAGCGCGTGCGCGTCGTGCGGCGAATGGATCGCCTGCTCGCGGCCCGCCACCTGGATCTCGCCAGCGTCGGGCCGCTGGAAGCCGACGAGGCACTTGACGAGCGTGCTCTTGCCCGCGCCGTTCTCGCCCAGCAGAGCGTGGAACGCGCCGGGCGCGACTTTCAGCGAAACGTCATCGAGCGCGACGAAGCTGCCGAAGCGCTTCGTCATGTGCGAGATCTCGATGCCCAGGCCGGCCGCCGGTGGCGCCGCCGGCGCCGGCTTGAACCGCATCAGGCCGGGATCGAGGGTCATCGGTTGATGGACAGCTCGCCGGGCGCGCCGGCGAGCGAATGGCGCACCGAGCCGGTGGCGATCATGATGCCGAGCGTGAGCAGATAGGGCGCGGCGTTGAACAGGTAATACCCGTGCGTGACGCCGACCGACTGGAGCGCGGGGCCCAGCGAGCTAGCGCCGCCGAAGAGCAGCGCGGCGAGGAAGCAGCGCACCGGGTCCCAGCGCGCGAAGATGACGAGCGCCACCGCCATCAGGCCCTGGCCGCTCGACAGGCCTTCGCTCCAGCTTCCCGGGTAGTAAAGCGAGAGGAACGCGCCGCCGATCCCGGCGAGGAATCCGCCGGCCGCGGTGGCGAGCGTGCGCACCGTCTTCAGGTTGTAGCCCATGGCGCGTGCCGCGTCGGAGCTGTCGCCGACCATGCGCACGACGAGTCCCCAGCGCGTGCTGCGGAAGGCCCACGCGAGCGCGAAGGCGAGCGCGATGCCGACGAGGAACAGCGCATTCACCTGGAGCGCGGACTGGATCTGCGGGAGGGCACTCCAGTCGCCGAAGCCGATCGAGGGGAGGTTGGGCGCCTTCGGCTGGATGAAAGGCTTGCCGAGGTAGAAGGCGAGGCCTGTGCCGAAGAGCATCAATCCGATGCCGACCGCGATGTCGTTGACGCGCGGCAGGTTGCAGATGAGGCCGTGCAGCAGGCCCATCAGCAACCCGGCGAGGCCTGCGGCAAGCACGCCAAGCCACGGGTTGCCGCTCAGGTAGGAGACGGCGTAGCCGCTCATCGCGCCCATCACCAGGATGCCTTCGAGGCCGAGGTTGATGCGGCCGCTTTTCTCGGTGATCGTCTCGCCGAGGCTCACGAAGAGGAACGGCGCCGAAACGCGCAGCGCGCCGCCGAGCACGGCGAGCGGCACGCCCCACCAGCCGATGTCGCTCATGCCGGCCGAAAAATCCGCAAGCGGCCGAAAAGCGTCTCGCCCGCGAGAATGCAGAGGAACGCCATGCCTTGCAGAACGAGCACCGTCGCGTCGGGCAGATCAAGCCGCCGCTGCAGCATCCCGCCCGACGCGGCGATGCCGCCGAGGAAGATCGCCACCGGGACGATGGCGAGGGGATTCTGGCGCGCGATGAAGGCGACCAGGATCCCGGTGTAGCCGTAGCCCGCGATGAGCGACGCGTTGGCCGTGCCGTGCACTGCGGCCACCTCCACCATGCCGGCGAGGCCGGAGGCGGCGCCGCCCAGGAAGCAAGCGGCGATCACGAGGCGCGAAACCGGCAGGCCGGCAAGCTGCGCGGCGCGCGGGTTGCCGCCGACGATGCGCAGCGCAAAGCCCCAGGTCGTGTGGCGCACGAGTACGTACATTGCGACGCAGAAGACGACGCCGAAAGCGAGTCCCCAATGCACATCGGTGCCCGGGATGTTGCCGAGCATCGCCGCGTTGCCGATGGGGTGTGTCGAGGGCTTGTTGAGGCTCGATGGATCGCGCAGCGGCCCCTCGACCATGTGGTTGAAGAGCGCGATGGCGATGTAGGTGAAGAGCAGGCTCGAGATGGTCTCGTTCACGCCGCGGTACTGGCGCAGCGCGCCGACGAGGGCCACCCATGCGCCGCCGACCAGCATGCCCGCGGCCGCCATGGCCAGCTCCGTCGCCACCGGCGCCGCGCCGCTCAGCGCGTAACCGATGGTAGCTGCGCCCAGGCCGCCGAGCACGAGCGCTCCTTCGGAAGCGATCACCATCAGTCCCGCTTGTGCGGGCAGCGCGACGCAGAGTGCGGTGAGAATCAGCGGCGCTGCGCGCGTGAGCGTGTTCTGCCACGCGAAGCCGCTGGCGAAGCCGCCGCGCCAGATGAGTGCGTACACCTCGAGCGGGTTGTGCCCGAGGACGGCCATGAAGCCACCGAAGAGGACCAGCGCCGCCGCGAGCGCCGCCACCGGGATGGCGAACGCTTCGGCGGCCGGTCCCAGCGCCACGCGTGCGCGCGGCGCCGGGGCCAACACTGCCGCTTCAGACGGAACCAATCACCCCTTCGACCAGATAGTCCATCTGCTCGAGGACCGGCTCGGTCTGCTCGTAGGCGGTGCCGGCCGGGATGACCTCCTTGCCGGTATTGGTCTTCAGCGGACCCTTGAAGATCGAGTAGCCCCCCTTCTTCATCTGGGCGAGGACACCGTCGGCTTTCTTGCGCGCCGCCTCGGGCACCGCCTTCCCATACGGCGACATCTTCACGAAGCCCTCCTTCAGGCCGCCGCGCATGAAATTGATCATCGGCTTGCCTTCGAGCGCGGCGTTGACGTGAGCGGTGTAGGCCGCGAGCCAGCTCCATTCCGCGCCGGTGAGGTAGCCCTTGGGCGCCAGCGCCGCCTGGTTGGCGTGGTAGCCGCAGACGTGGATGCCGCGCCGCTCCGCGGTCTCGACCACCACCTTCGGACTGTCGACGTGGCAGGTGATCACGTCCACGCCCTGGTCGACGAGGCTGTTCGTCGCTTCGGCTTCCTTGACGGGTAGCGACCAGTCGCCGGTGATGATGAGCTGGGTGGTGATCTTGGGGTCGACGCTCTTCGCGCCGAGGGTGAAGGCGTTGATATTGCGCAGCACCTGCGGGATGGGCTTCGCCGCGATGAAGCCGATCTTCTTCGACTTCGTCACCGAGCCCGCGGCGATGCCGTTGATGTACTGGCATTCGTCGATGTAGCCGAAGTAGCTGCCGGTGTTCAGCGGATGCTTGCCTTTGGTCCAGAGGCCGCCGCAATGCGCGAAGCGGACCTTCGGGTACTTCTCGGCCATCTTGAGCATATGCGGGTCGAAGTACCCGTACGACGTGGGAAAGAGGAGCGCGGCGCCGTCCTGCTCGATCATGGACGCCATCGCTTTCTGCACGTCGGAGGTTTCCGGCACCTTCTCCTGCTCGACCACGGTAATGCCGGGCATCTTCTTCAGCGCGGCCGCGGCCTGCGCCTGCGCCTGGTTGTAGCCGTAGTCGTCGCGCGGCCCGACGTAGATCACGCCGATGACGAGCTTCTTGGCTTGCGCGAAGGCACCGAGGCTCGCGGCAGGGCCGAGCGCCCCGGCCAGGCCGGCGGCGCCGAGCCCCTTGATGAGCGAGCGGCGCCCAGAGTTAGCAATACTGCGGCGAACACCTGACATGGTGCTGTCTCCCTTGGTTTCGAGTTGTGATGGAGCAATGCATCTGCACGCGGCGTGCCAGTCAACCTTCGGCCTGTGCGCAAGGGTTTAGCGGCAAAATCCGCCGTAAGTCGGTGCACATTGCCTGGTGTCGCCCCGCGGTAGTGCGTCTCGCGCAGCGCGCGGCGGGGGCAAAGCCATGCATCGCATGGCATGCCATTTGCACATCAAAGGGACAAAAGAAAAGTCATGACCTCTCCTCTGCTGGCGTTGCGGGATATCCGCAAGGCGTATCCCGCTGTTGTCGCGCTCGACGGTGTAAGCCTCGCGGTCGCGCCCGGCGAGATCCATGCGGTCCTCGGCGAGAACGGCGCCGGCAAGAGCACGCTTATGAAGATCATCTACGGGGCGGTGCGGCCCGATGCCGGCGCGCTCGAATGGCAGGGCGCGCCCGCGCACATCGCGAGCCCGAGCGAGGCGCGCGCGCTCGGCATCGCCATGGTGTTCCAGCACTTCGCGCTGTTCGAGACCATCACGGTGGCGCAGAACATCGCGCTCGCGCTGCCCGGACGCTTCGCCCCCGAGGCGCTCGCGCCGCGCATCGCCGAGGTCTCGCAGCGCTACGGCCTGCCGGTGAATCCGCACCGGCCGGTGTACGAGCTCTCGGTCGGCGAGCGCCAGCGCGTCGAGATCGTGCGCTGCCTGCTGCAATCGCCGAAGCTCCTCATCATGGACGAGCCGACCTCGGTGCTCACGCCGCAGGCCGCGGAGCAGCTCTTCGAGACGCTGCGCACGCTGGCCGCCGAAGGCACCGCGATCCTCTACGTCAGCCACAAGATGGGCGAGATTCTCTCGCTCTGCCATCGGGCGACGATCCTGCGCGCCGGCCGGCGCGTCGCCGAGGCGGATCCGCGCACGGAGACCGCCGAAAGCCTCGCGCGGCTCATGATCGGTCGCGAGTTTCCGCACGCGCAGCGCCGCAAGCACGAGGCTTCCGACATCGCGCTCGAGCTTTTCTCGTTGTCCGCGGCAGCGGACGGCCCCTTCGGAACGCCGCTCAGGAACATCAGCCTGCGCGTGCACGCCGGCGAGATCGTCGGCATTGCCGGCGTCTCGGGGAACGGGCAGGGTGAGCTGCTTCGCGTCATCACCGGCGAGCGGCCGATTACCGAAGCCGGTGCGATCTACCTCGCCGGCGTTCCGGTCGGAAAGCTCGGCGCCGCGCGGCGTCGCCGCCTGGGCCTGACCAACGTTCCGGAAGAGCGCCTTGGCCGCGGCGCAGTGCCCGCGCTCACGCTCACGCACAACACGCTCCTCACGGCGCACGGGCAGGGCATGGTGCGCCACGGCCTCGTTAACCGGCGCCGCGCGGTTGACTTCACGAGCGCCTGCATCTCGGCGTTCGACGTGCGCTGCAGCGGCATTCGCGCCACGGCGCAGACGCTCTCCGGCGGCAACCTGCAGAAATTCATCGTCGGACGCGAGATCCGCCAGCTGCCCAAGGTCATGGTCGTGGCGCAGCCGACCTGGGGGCTCGACGTCGCCGCGAGCGCGCTGATCCGCCAGCAGATCATCGACCTTGCCGCGCGCGGCGTCGCGGTGCTGCTCATCTCGGAGGACCTCGGCGAGATTCTCGAGGTATGCGACCGGGTCGCCGTGCTCTCCGGCGGGCGCCTCTCGCCGGCGAGGAACGTGTCCGAGACGAATGCCGAGGAGATCGGACGCTGGATGGCCGGCATGTTTCCCGATGAAGAGCGCCGCGCGGCATGATTCGCCTGCGCCTCGTGCCGCGCGCAGAGCCTTCGCGCGCGATGCTCTTCGTCGCGCCGCTGCTCGCCGCGTTGCTCACCCTGCTTGCCGGCCTCGCGGTATTTACCTGGCTTGGCCAGAACCCGCTCAGGGCGTTTCGCGTCTTCTTCATCGACCCGGTGAGCGACATGAACGGCGTCGCCGAGCTTCTCCTCAAGGCCTCGCCGCTCTGCCTGATCGCGCTCGGCCTCGCGGTGGGCTTTCGCGCCGGCATCTGGAACATCGGCGCCGAAGGGCAGATGTACATGGGCGGCATCTTCGCGACCGGCCTCGCGATCCATTTCCACGAATCGGGCGGCCCATGGCTGCTGCCCTCGATGGTGGTGGCGGGCGCGATCGGCGGCATGCTCTGGGCGGGCATCACGGCGCTGCTGCGCGCGCAGTTCAACGCGAGCGAGATCCTCGTGAGCCTCATGCTCACGTATGTCGCCGACTACGTGGTGAAGTACCTCGTGTTCGGGCCCTGGCAGGACCCGCACGGCAACAACTTCCCGATCACGCTGCAATTCTCGGACGACGCGCTCTTTGCGCTGCTTGCCGCGTGGGGCTGGCCCGCCTTCGAGGGAACGCGGCTCAACGCGTCGCTCTTCATCACGCTCGCCGCGATCCCGCTCGCCTGGGCATTCATGGAGCGCTCGTTTCTCGGCTTCCAGCTGCAGGTGACGGGGCTTGCGCCCGCGGCGGCGCGCTATGCCGGATTCGGCGAGAAGCGCCTCGTCTGGGCGGCGCTCCTCATCAGCGGCGCGGCGGCGGGGCTTGCCGGCGTGAGCGAGGTGGCGGGGCCGATAGGCCAGCTGAACGACCGCTGGCAGCCGCTCTATGGCTTCACCGCGATCATCGTCGCAGCGCTCGGCCGGCTGCACGCGGTGGGCATCGTGTTCTCGTCGCTGCTCATGGCGCTGCTCTACCTGGGCGGCGAGGCTGTGCAGATCACGCTGCAGTTGCCGAAGGCGCTCTCGCAGGTCTTCCAGGGGCTGCTCCTCCTGTTTCTCCTCGGCTGCGACGTGCTGGTGAACTACCGCGTGGCGCGCGCGCCGGCAGTGGCCTAGATGATCGAATCGCTCACGCCGCTTCTCGCGAGTGCCGTGGCGCTCGCCATGCCGCTCGTGCTCGCGGCGCTCGGCGAGCTGGTCGTCGAGCGCTCGGGCGTATTGAACCTCGGCCTGGAGGGCATGATGCTCCTCGGGGCGCTCGCCGGGTTCGCGGCGGTGGCGCACGGCGGCTCGCTTGCCGCGGCGGTGGCGGCCGCCATGCTGCTCGGCGCGGCGGCGGCGCTGCTCTTCGGCTTCGTCACTATCACGCTGCTCGCCAACCAGGTCGCGGCAGGGCTCTCGCTCACCATCCTCGGCAGCGGCGTCTCGGCCTTCGTCGGTCGCCAGTACGTCGGCTTCCGCGCGCCGCTCACTTTCGAGGAGCTGCCGATCCCGCTGTTGAGCAAGATCCCGCTGGTGGGGCCCGCACTGTTCTCGATGAATATCCTGGGTTACGCCACCGTGGCGCTGGTGGCCGCTACGGCCTGGTTCCTGTACCGCACGCGTGCCGGCCTCGCGCTGCGCTCGATCGGCGAGTCGCCCGCGGTGGCGCGCGCGCTCGGCCTGCATGTGAGCCGCGTGCGCTACCTCGCCGTCGCCTATGGCGGTGCGATGGCGGGCCTCGCCGGCTGCTATTACGCCGTGGCCCAGTTCAAGATGTGGCAGGAAGGCCTGACCTCGGGCAACGGCTGGATCGCGCTTGCGCTGGTCGTGTTCGCCACATGGCGGCCGACGCGCGTCGCGCTCGGCGGACTGCTGTTCGGCGTGGTCTCGGCGCTCGGCCTTTATTTGCAGGCGATCGGCATCCAGGTATCGACGTTCGCGCTCGCGGCGCTGCCGTATCTCGCCACGGTCGCCGTGCTGGTGGCGACGTCCTCCGACTTGCGGGCCTTGCGACGCCACGCGCCGGCTTCGCTCGGTCAGCCTTTCCATGACGACAGTTGATTAACCCAAGGGAGACGCACATGAAACGATGGAAGATCGCACTTGCATCATTCGGATTCGCGCTGACGGCGGCGCTCACGGCCGGCCCGGCCGCAGCGCAGCTCAAGATGGCCTGGGTCTACGTCGGCCCGCCCGGAGACGGCGGCTGGACCTACGCGCACGACCAGGGACGCAAGCAGGTCGAGAAGGTACTGGGCTCGAAGGTGGCGACGAGCTACGTCGAGAACGTGCCGGAGGGCGCGGACGCCGAGCGGGTGATCCGCGATCTCGCGGCGAAGGGCAACCAGGTCGTCTTCACCACCTCGTTTGGCTACATGGAGCAGACGCTCAAGGTGGCGAAGACCTTCCCGAAGGTCGAGTTCTACCACGCGACCGGCTTCAAGTCGGCGCCGAACGTGACCATCTACAACTCGCGCATGTACGAGCCCGCGTACCTCGCCGGCATCATTGCCGGCCACGTGTCGAAGAAGGGCGTGCTCGGCTTCGTCGCGTCGTTCCCGATCCCGGAGGTGGTGCGCAACATCGACGCCTTCACGATGGGCGCGCGCAGCGTGAATCCCAAGATCACGACGAAGGTCGTGTGGGTGAGCACCTGGTTCGATCCGAGCAAGGAGCGCCAGGCGGCGGAGACGCTGATCGGGCAGGGCGCCGACGTGCTGCTGCAGAACACCGACTCGCCTGCCGTGCTGCAGACGGCGCAGGACAAGGGGGTGAATGCGTTTGGCTGGGATTCCGACATGACGGCCTACGCGCCGAAGGCGCACCTTGCTTCCGCCATCGAGATCTGGGGCGGCTACTACACCAGCGTGGCCGAGGCCATGCTCGCCGGCAAGCCGGTGAAGACCACGGTCTGGGGCGGCATCAAGGACGGCATGAACGACCTGGTCAGCGTCAGCGATGGCGTGCCGGAGGCGGCAAAGAAGGCAGTCGCGGCGAAAAAGCAGGAGATCATCTCCGGCAAGTGGGCCGTCTTCCAGGGGCCGATCACCGGGCAGGACGGCAAGGAGATCGTGCCGGCCGGCAAGTCGCTCAGCGACCAGGAGATCGACAGCATCAAGTGGTATGTGCAGGGCGTGGAGGGACAGCTTCCCAAGTAGCGTAGTGGCCGGGCTCGAGCAATTCATCAAGGCCGTCCCCAAGGCCGAGCTGCACCTTCACATAGAAGGTACGCTCGAGCCCGAGATGGCCTTCGACCTCGCCCGCAAGCACGGCGCAGCGCTGCCGTTCAAGTCGGCGGCGGAGCTGCGCCGCGCCTATGACTTCCGGAACCTGCAGTCCTTCCTCGACCTCTACTATGCCGGCGCGAGCGTGCTGCGGGACGAGGAGGATTTCTATCGGCTGACCGCGGCCTATCTCGCCCGGGCCCGCGCCGACGGCGTCGTGCACGCCGAGCTGTTCCTCGATCCCCAAACGCATACCGCGCGCGGCATCCCGATCGCGGTCCCGATCAACGGCGTGAGCGCCGCCCTCGAGGAAGCGCAGAAGCACGGCATGACATCGCGCCTCATCCTTTGCTTCCTGCGCCACCTGAGTGAAGACGAGGCCATGGCGACGCTCGAGGCGGCCCTGCCGTTTCGCGAGCGTTTCTGCGCCGTCGGCCTCGATTCGTCGGAAGCAGGGCACCCGCCGTCCAAGTTCAAGCGGGTCTATCGCCGCGCCCGTGCCGAAGGCTTCGAGGCCGTCGCGCACGCCGGGGAAGAAGGGCCGCCGCAATACATATATGAAGCGCTGGACGTGCTGAAGGTGGCTCGCATCGACCACGGCGTGCGCTGCATGGAGGATCCGCGCCTCGTGCAGAGGCTCGCCGAGGACCAGGTGCCGCTCACGGTGTGCCCGCTCTCCAACGTCAAGCTGCGCGTCTTCGACCGCCTGGAGCATCACAACCTGAAGCAGCTGCTCGACGCCGGCCTCTGCGTCACCGTCAATTCGGACGACCCGGCCTATTTCGGCGGCTACGTCGGCGAGAACTTCCTCGCTTGCGAGCGCGCCCTCGGCCTCGACCGGGAAGACATCCGCCGGCTTGCGGCGAATTCAATTACCGCGTCGTTCCTGCCGGAGAAGCAGAAAGCGGCCTGGCTGGAACGCATCCGCGATTTGCCATGAACGATCCGGTGCTGGAGAACGACTGGCATCCGGTCGCTGCGTCCGCGGCGATCGGCGCGCGGCCAGTCGCCGCGTCGCTCCTCGGCCGCGCGCTCGTCCTGTGGCGCTCGCGCGATGGCGCGCTGCACGCGTGGCAAGACCGTTGCCCGCATCGCGGCACGCGGCTATCCATCGGCCGCATCGTGGATGATAAGGTCGAGTGCGCATATCACGGCTGGCGTTTCGGACCTGACGCGCGCTGCGTGCTCGTCGCCTCGCAGCCGGACGAGAAACCGCCGGAGAACGCGATGGTGCCGGCGTATCACGTGGCGGAGCGCTATGGGCTCGCCTGGGCGTGCCTCGGCCAGCCGGCGCTCGGCGTGCTGCCTTTCCCGGAGGCCGAAGACCCGCGCCTGAGGAACGTGATTTGCGGGCCCTACACGGTAGGCTGCAGCGGCCCGCGCATCGTCGAGAACTTTCTCGACATGGCGCACTTCGCCTTCGTGCACGCCGGCGTCCTCGGCGAGCCTTCGCGCACCGCCGTGCGCGACTATTCCGTCGCGCCGTGGAGCGATCCGGACGGCAGCCGCGGCGTCGTCGCCACGCAGTGCTTCGCCTGGCAGCCGCAGACGAACAGCCTTGCGCACGGCGGCAGCGAAGTGGAGTACACCTACCGCGTGGTGCGGCCGCTCACCGCCATCCTGACCAAAGTCCCCGATGCGCAGCGCGGCTTCCGGGAGGCGATCAGCATCCATGTGCAGCCGCTCGAGGAGGAAGCGAGCCGCGTCTGGATGCTCCTGGCGATGACCAACTTCGAGCAGAAGGAAGAAGAGCTGCGCGCCTTCCAGGACGGCATCTTCCTGCAGGATCGCCCGATCCTCGAGGCGCAGCAGCCGCGGCGCCTGCCGCTCGCGCCTCGCGCCGAGCTGCCCGTGCGCTCCGACCGGATGTCGCTCGCCTACCGCGCCCACCTGCGCGAGCTCGGACTGCGCTTCGGCGTCATCACGTGATCCTGGTCCGCAACGCCGAGGTGGTGGTGACGATGGACGGTGCGCGGCGCGAGATCCGGGGCGGCAGCGTGCTCGTTCGAGGCGACCAGATTGCCGCCGTCGGCACCGACCTCGAGCCGATCGAAGGCGGCCCGTTGCGCGTGATCGATGCCCGCGGCTGCGTGGTGGTGCCGGGGCTCATCAACGGCCACCACCACATGTTCCAGTCGCTCACGCGAGCGATCGCCACGGGCAAGGGGCTGGTGCTCTTCGACTGGCTGAAGCTCCTCTACACGGCTTGGCGGCACCTCGATGCCGAGGCGGCCTATGTCAGCGCCAAGCT
>WNFL01447319.1_pt1 | contig 12418 bp, 9 predicted proteins | sample 5400361 | NCBI WGS metagenome assembly WNFL01 (sample SAMN13153351, study PRJNA577476) | soil metagenome | isolation source: 40 cm soil on Douglas fir-dominated hillslope | place: USA:California | collected 2013-09-17
GACCATAATCACTTGGTTCTTTACATTACTTGAGCTTCCTGTCAAGTTATTGTTATTTGATACACCAAGGTTATACCTGGCATCGATTGACAAACCCATAGGCAGATCCCAACCTGCGCCTAAAGCAATACTTAAATCGGAACTCTTCACAAAGTTTGTTGCACCTTGCGTAGTGGTAGCTCCGCTAGTGGTCGACTTTATATCACCTCCTGACAAGAATCCAATCTGAGGGCCCACTTGTAAATTAATGCCCGCTACCGTATACAATTTGAGGATAACAGGGATATTAACGTAGTCAAAATTAGCATCAACATTAGTAGTGGAATACGAGTACTTTGTCCCTTGTTTAGAGAAAAGAACTTCAGGCTGAATACCGATTTTACCAAGTTTAATTAATGTATACGCACCAAAATGATAGCCTGTCCGATTGTTGTATGTGGTACCAGCTGATTGGGTCGCATTGACGTTTGCGAAATTCAATCCGCCTTTAATACCAATACCCACTGATGCTTGCGCATTAGCTGCAAATGACAAAAGAGAAAAGCTGACGATGACAAAACATACTTTCATTATTTTCATATTAAATAATTTGGTTTGCAACAAAGGTAATAAAAATCGTGCCACCTAATTAATCCCTAATTCGGGGTTCTTTCCTTTGATGTTGGCATAAAACTTCGTCAACAATTTCATGTCTGCCTCCAAATTTTCTGTCGGATAAAATGGCGAACCAACGATCACTTTTTTCTTTTCATAGTCAAATCCGCACGGCACAATCGGGATATTTGCTTGTTTCGCGATATAATAAAATCCTGTTTTTAGCCGGTCTACTTTTTTTCTCGTGCCTTCCGGTGCAAGCGCAAGAATAAATTCCTCATGCGAATTAAAAATGGAGACCACTTGATGAACCAGATCGTGCGATGATGATCGATCAACAGGATGACCTCCAAGCAAGCGAAAGAACCAACCAAAGGGAGGTTTGAACAGTTGGCTCTTGCCCAAAAATTTTGCGTTCTGCATTTTTAAAATGCTGCGGGCCATCACACCGATCACAAAATCCCAATTGCTGGTGTGCGGAGCTACAGCCGCGATGTACTTCTTGATTTCAAGCGGAAATGATCCTTCGATCTTCCATCCGATCAGCTTAAAAATCAAAATGTAAATTAATCTCAGCATTTCTTTGCCTTATGAAATCAATTTTCATGTAAGGTAAATCTTAAAAGGACTTTTGTCTCTAATGAAGTTTGGAATAGGTAAAGTTAGGGTGCACGACAGTTTTGCAAGTTGTCATTTGCCATCGCTCACCCTCTGACTGAAGAAGGGAGAACCACCTGCGCGCTGACACCCTTTAGGGCCGGGGTGCGGGAAGGAATGCAAAACTGTCGCACACCCGTAAATTTAGCCTAAGTAAAAGTTTTCTAATTTATGCTTAACTTTGAATAACTGTAAGCATACAGATCAGTCCATTTGATCTGATTTTTTAAACTAACCGTCTGTACAGACAGCGCCATGAAAAAATTATGGAGACCATTTTTTTATGCAATGGCATTGCTTTTCACGATCACCACTACTGCCGATTTGCAAGGTCAAACATGCTATCTCACAAGAATAATCGAAGCAGATGGCGACACCATTTCTCTTTCGTATGATGGCAACAATCACGTTTCCGTTTTAGGAAAAAATTCAACTGTGAAAACAAATTCAAACGGCCACATCACCGAAATCGTTCACGATGAAGCAACAACCAACAGTTTTTCAAGAGCTACTTATAAATATGACCATAATAATAACCTGATTGAATACGAGCAATTCACCGGTGCTTCCGCAACTCCGGCATTCATCAATAAGTTTACGTACAATTCATTCAATCAATTGATCGAAACTCAATCTGCTGTAGGCGTCAAACAGAATTTTTTTTATGGTTACCGGTTTTTTTTGTATCCCAACACAACAACAAAGAACCCCACCACCATCAAAGCTTATTCAGGTGATGCTCACGGCAAAATCGGAGACCCAGATGAAACGATAACACTGACTTATGATGACAAGAAAACAAATGATCACATAAATCCACTTGATGATTTTAATCCCTTCGCAACCCACAACGTGATTTCAGCAACAGTTGTAGAGGTAGGCGTGAAGCCAAAAACTGAAACCTTTATTTATCAGTACAATGCTTCCGGTTATCCTATTTCAAGAACAGAAAAGGAAGGAGGACGTACTTTTGTTACTACTTTCTCTTACGACTGCAAGTAGTCTGTTAAAAAGTTAAACCAGTTTATCGATTAATCGATCATCCGCGAGATATGGAAGGGTGACATTTAAACCTTTGCTCACTTCTTTATTGATTGCATTGAGTGCTCCCTCATTTCTTGCCCATGCCCTACGAGTTATGCCATTGTTCACATCGAAGTAGAGCATGCTTTTTAGTTTTCTCCGGGCGTCTGCAGAGCCATCGAGTACCATTCCAAAACCACCATTAATCACTTCACCCCAGCCTACACCGCCACCGTTATGGATGGAAACCCAGGTAGCCCCACGAAAAGAATCACCTATCACATTATGAATTGCCATGTCAGCAGTGAATCTCGAGCCGTCATAGATATTTGAAGTCTCACGGTAGGGCGAATCGGTTCCGGATACATCGTGGTGATCGCGGCCTAAAACCACGGGCCCAATTTTTTTATTCTTGATGGCTTCATTAAAAGCTTCAGCAATTTTAATTCGACCTTCGGCATCGGCATACAAGATGCGAGCTTTAGAACCAACCACTAACTTATTTGCCTTTGCTGCTTTAATCCAGTTGATATTGTCGGTGAGCTGTGATTGAATTTCTTTTGGAGCAGTCTGAAAAATCTCCAACAAAATATCGGCTGCCAGTTGATCTGTGAAATCCAAGTCTTCTTGCTTGCCTGATGTACACACCCAACGGAACGGACCGAACCCATAATCAAAACACATCGGGCCCATAATGTCTTGTACATAAGATGGGTAGCGAAAATTAATTCCATCGCTTGCCATCACCTCCGCGCCTGCGCGCGAAGCCTCAAGAAGGAAAGCATTTCCGTAATCAAAAAAGTAAGTGCCCCGTTTTGCGTGTTCATTGATTGCAGCTGCTTGTCTTCTCAAAGAAGCCTGAACTTGCTTTTTAAATTCATCAGGCTTCGTTGTCATTAATTTATTTGATTCTTCAAACGAGAGCCCAGCAGGATAATATCCTCCAGCCCACGGGTTGTGAAGCGAGGTTTGATCAGATCCTAACTCAACGAAAATATTTTCTTTTAAAAATTTTTTCCACACATCAACAATGTTTCCGTGATACGCTATGGAAACCACTTCCTTATTTTTCTTTGCAGCTGAAACTCGTGAACAAAGTTTATCCGGATCAGTTACTACTTCATCTACCCAGCCCTGCGAATGCCTTTTTTGTGTTGCTTTTTCATTCACTTCGGCAATCACTGTAATGCAACCCGCAATGTTTCCTGCCTTGGGTTGAGCCCCACTCATGCCGCCAAGACCGGAAGTCACAAATAATTTTCCCGCAAGACCCTCACCGCTCTTTGAAATTTTTCTTCCTGCATTAAGGATAGTGATGTTCGTGCCATGCACAATTCCCTGCGGACCGATGTACATATAACTGCCCGCTGTCATCTGGCCATATTGCGTTACACCAAGCGCATTGTATTTTTCCCAATCATCTTGCTTTGAATAATTGGGAATCATCATGCCATTGGTCACCACAACACGTGGCGCTTCTTTTGACGAAGGAAATAAACCCATCGGATGGCCTGAGTACATGTGCAGCGTTTGCTCTTCCGTCATCGAAGCCAAATATTTCATCGTCAATAAATACTGAGCCCAGTTTTGAAATACCGCTCCATTGCCACCGTAGGTAATCAACTCATGAGGGTGTTGAGCAACCGCTGTATCCAAATTGTTTTGAATCATCAACTGAATTGCTGCGGCCTGCATGCATTGATTTGGATATTCATTGATCGCACGAGCAAACATTTTATACTCAGGCCGAAAACGGTACATGTAAATGCGACCAAACTTTTGAAGTTCCTCATAAAATTCGCTTGCTAAAACTTCATGATGCCGTGGATGAAAGTAACGAAGTGCATTTTTGAGTGCAAGTTTCTTTTCTTCAACCGATAAAATATCCTTTCTCTTGGGAGCGTGGCTTACCGATTGATCATAAGGTTTTATCTCAGGAAGCTCATCGGGAATTCCTTGCAAAATCTGTTCTTGAAAAGAAAGCTCGGTGGTTATCATGCGGCTGATGCTTTTTGAAATTGATCGGCTTTATAATTATTCTTTGTGAATTGATACCCTGTCTCAAAAATCTCCTGGGCTTTCCCTATATCAAAAACAGTAAATCGATCCATGTTGGGTGGTGAAATGGAGACATCGCACAATTTTTTGCTTTGGTGCGTGTTGGCAGAGATTGCGATGAGCATACTGCGTTCGATCACATTCTTCAGATTCTTTGGATCAAACTCATGACTAATTTCATTGCAATGTGAACCAATCAGGAAATCGCATTGACTGCGAATGCTACGCGCTGGGAGGTTATCAAGCAAGCCACCATCCACGTACAAGCTACCATTCAAACTTGCAGGACTAAAAATCCCGGGAATGCTGCATGATGCTTCCACGGCCGTTGCCAACTCACCAGAAGAAAAATAATTCACTTCACCTTTTCTAATTTCAGTGGCCGCAATGGTCAGCGGAATTTTCAACGCAGCAAAATTATTTTCAGGAATGTTTTTAAGAATCAACTCTTTCACCCCATCCATCGTCAGTAAGCCGGCCCATGTCCATGCCGGGCGTACTGATTTAAGTAAACTCAGTTGCTTCACTTGCTCAAGTATTTGATCGGGCATAATTCCATAGGCATACAACGAAGCGACAATCGATCCTGCACTTGTGCCGGAGATCACAGAAATCTTCACACCCATTTCATCCAATGCTTTGAGAACGCCAATGTGAGCTATGCCTCGTGCTCCTCCTCCTGATAATGTGATTCCGATTTTCATAATTCAGCTTAGAACTTTTTTGCAACTACAAAATCTCCTTCAACGAAAAAGTCTTATCCAGTCTCACCCTGCCCTCTGTTTCTTTTACGGTGCAACACTCATTCACAGAGTCATGTTCTAAAAACAAGACATAATTATTAACGGCTGCTTCTTTCAAAAATTTTTCTTTTTCGTCTAAAGTAATCAGTGGCCGTGTGTCGTAGCCCATAACGTAAGCCAATGGAATATGCCCAGCGGATGGCAGCAAGTCGGCCACAAAGCAAATGGTTTTGTCTTTGTATTTGATTTTCGGGATCATCATCTTATCCGTATGCCCCGAAGCATAAAACAAATCGAATTGTGAAAAGGGTGATGGCTTATTAATCTCAACAAAATTCAAATGGCCACTTTCTTGCATCGGTAAAATATTCTCTTTTAGAAAGCTGGCTTTCTCGCAAACATATTGGGTTGGGTGGCCCATTTCCAATGATCGGCATTGCTCCAATACTTTGCATTCTTAAAAACTAGCTCCGGTTTTTCGCCTTCGTATTTTACTCCACCACCACAATGATCAAAGTGAAGATGTGAAAGAAACATATCCGTGACATCGCTTTCGCTGAATCCAAGGGCATTCAGACTTTTGGTTAACGAATCATCGCCATGCAAAAAATAATGCTGAAAAAATTTGGCGTCTTGCTTATTGCCAATGCCATTATCAATCAAAATGAGTTGCTTTCCGTCTTCAATTAAAAGACAGCGCATCGCCCACGTGCACAGGTTGTTGGTATCTGCAGGATTTGTTTTTTGCCAAATGGATTTAGGAACAACGCCAAACATGGCGCCACCATCTAACTTGAAAAAACCAGTATTGATTACATGAAGTTTCATTCAAAAAATTACATATTACAAATCGCAAATTACGGATTATCTGTAATTTGAAATCTTGGAATTTGTAATCACTCTTTCACCACCCCCATCGCGCAGAATTTATCGATGCGCTGGCTGATGAGTTCCTCAACAGGAATTTGGCTGAGCTCTTTATAGTTTTCAAGGATGGTTTTCTTCACGGTGGCCGCCATTGTCTTGACATCGGTATGCGCTCCGCCAAGGGGTTCTTTTACGATACCATCGATCAATTTATTTTTGAGCATGTCTTTCGCAGTCAGCTTTAATACTTCGGCTGCCTGCTCTTTGTAATCCCAGCTTCTCCACAAGATGGATGAACAAGATTCCGGGGAAATGACAGAGTACCAGGTGTTCTCCAACATCAAAACCCGGTCGCCAATAGCAATACCAAGGGCTCCGCCAGATGCTCCTTCGCCAATAATAATGCAGATGACAGGCACTTTGAGCGTGAACATTTCCTTGAGATTGCGCGCAATTGCCTCCCCTTGACCACGTTCTTCTGCCTCAAGTCCGGGAAAGGCACCCGGTGTATCAATCAAAGTAATAATAGGTTTGTTAAATTTTTCTGCAAGCTTCATTAAGCGCAATGCTTTACGATAACCTTCGGGATTGGCCATCCCAAAGTTGCGCATCTGGCGCTGTTTAGTATTTCTTCCCTTCTGCTGCCCGATGAACATGAATGTCTGTCCATCAACCGTGCCAAGGCCGCCAATCATCGCTTTGTCATCCGCTACATTGCGGTCGCCAAACAACTCAATAAAGTCTGTCGTGATTTCGTAAATGTAGTCAAGGGTATATGGCCTATCCGGATGACGAGAGAGCTGCACGCGCTGCCAGCCAGTCAGGTTTTCGAACGTTTCTTTCTTCAGTTCGATGATTTTTTTCTCCAACGCGAGAATTGCATCGTGTACCGTTTTATCGCTGCCATCGGCCAGATGTTTCATGTCTTCCAATTTAGATTCGAGTTCGGCAATCGGCTTTTCAAAATCCAACAAATTCATCGGCTACATGGTTGATTAAGAAAGCAAAATTAATAGAAATTTGGAAAATGGAGTTTTTGAGGCGGTCTCTATCCAGAGAATCACTTTCAAAAAGCAGAATAAACAGTTCAACCAATTTAGGATTGAACCACATAGGAACATCAGAAACATAGACATGCCCACATAGGAAAACAAGCAAATAGAGATAAATCAAATCTATGTGAATTCTTATGTGTACTATTTTCTATATGGTAAAAAATTAATGGTACTGAATAGGTTAACTAGGTTGACCTCTAAATCTTAAAAGTGATTTCCCTAGATCTTTATCAATAATGAGACTCACTGAATGATCGCTGCCCACCTATTCCTTTCGATTGAATGAAGGGCATGGCAAAAATTTCTCACGCTTTTTCGATTTCTGTTTTTCGGAAATCGGATGATGATATTTTAGCGCTACTTCGTGAGCACCCCCTGACGCAGGTCCTAATGCCGAAACCGTGAGGTCGTAACTGTAAACAAATTCAAAGCTTCCGATTTGATAACCAAGAATGACCACAGCCGCATCCTGGCTCGGTCTATTTTCTGCATTTTTTGAAACAGGAATTCCCCGATACCACAATCCAAAAATAATCGGGTCATATAATAAATAGGCGCCTATGTCGAGCTGCTCAAAATTCGCCTGACGCTTATACACAAAAGAGGGCGACAAAACAGGAATACGCGATTTCTTTACACCCCGGTATAAAGGAATGCGAACACCTCCGTGAGCAGTTATCTTCATCGGCACATAAGCATATTGATTGACCAACGATCGATTAGGTTCATTGATGTGATGCACTGCAAAACCTAGCCAAAAATTTCTGTTGTACCCGAGCAGACCTCCTTTAAAATCGAAGTAGCGTGCGGAGCCCGCGTTGCTGAGCGAAGGATCTCCCGAAGGAACTGTAGATGGTACACCGACTTGTAATTGATCTGCAAAAAGCAATTTGTTGAAGTCAATGTTACGGGAGGCATAGCCAAAATTCAGGCCCGATGAAATCACCCACGTATTTGATACACGCCATTTGTAGGAGTATAGAAAATTAAACTGGGTGGATTTCATCCCTGCCGTTCCGGCTTGATCCTGTGTAGCTAAGAAACCAAACCCGCTATTGAGATCCGTCATGTTAAAATCGTACGAAAAAGCGGTAGTGGTGTAGCCTTGTGCAACGCTTGGCCATTGGTTGCGATAGTTGGCGATGAAGCGGTGATCATTGGTGGTGCCCGTAAACGCGGGATTCAAATACAAAGGTGCTGCATAGTACTGACTAAACTCCGGATCCTGAGAGAAGGCATTCAATTTCAGAAGGACAAGAAAAATAAATAAAGTCTTTTTCATCCGAATAAATTCATGTCTATGTTCTTCGTCATTTAATTATCGAATTAAATTGATATCGCCCGTGCGAATGACAGTCTCCCCATTGGCAAGCACCACGGTCAGTTTATACATGTACACGTCTTGCTCGCACAGTTTGCCATTATAATATCCGTTCCACCCCTGACCGGCATCCTGACTTTGAAAAAGTAATTGCCCCCACCTGTTGAAGACAAGCATCTCAAATTGCATAGCCCCGGCCATCACCGGAAGGAACACATCATTTTTTCCATCACCATTTCCTTCGCCACTAGGGCTGGGCGAAAACGCATTGGGAATTAATATCTCTCCGCCCATCTTCGCTGTTACCGCATTGGAGACTCTTACCGTATCGCTGCAATTAAATTCGTTGCTTGCCACGAGGGTTATGGTAAATGAGCCCTCCTTTTTATAAATATGTTCCGGCCTTACGTCAGTAGAAGTTTCACCATCGCCAAAATCCCACCAATAGCTGGTTGCGTCTTGACTCAAATTGATAGTGTACAAAATTCCGCCTGGCACGTAAACCGGATTGGGAGTTGTTTTAAAATTGGCGATCGGCCGAATATCTACTTCGATAATTTGTGGTTTTGAGTTCGTGATCGTTTGGCCAGAAGAATTGGAAGCGCTTAAGGTCACGGAGGATTTTCCTGCATGCAAATAAGTATGACTGGGATCAGAAAGATGAGAAGATGAGCCGTCACCAAAATTCCAAACATAAGTTGAAGGGGCGGCATATTGCGACAGATTAGTAAACTGAACGGTTAACGCCTCACAACCCGTACTAGGGTCGTAACTGAAATTAACAACAGGCGGCATCGCCAGAATGGTGACGCTTTGCGTTTGGCTTTGAGAGCAAACATTATGCGTGGCCGTCAACGTGATGGAATAGGTTCCAAATGTTGAATAGGTGTGACTCGCCTCTCCTCCGTTGCTGGAAGTAGTGCCATCTCCAAAATCCCATTGGTAAGTCCACGGGCCGGGGTTTGAGGTGTTTGTAAGGTTCACCGTTGATGACGGAAATGTTTGTGTCGCTGGAGTTGCAGTGAACGATACATTCATATTGTCTTGCTGGGACACCACCATGTTGCTGTTCGAAACTACGCTTGCGCAATTGGCAAAGTTTTTTGTGTCGAGTGAAAATTGAACGTTGAGATCAGACGCAACGCGGTCAAACGTGAATTGAAATTGATCTGAAGAATTGGTCACATCATTCACGACAACATTGTTTTCGGCAATAACCCAATGATAAGAAGCCAAACCTTTTTGAGAAGCAATAAGATTTATCTTCATCACATTGCAATCGAATTGCAGCGTGTCAACCTTAAACACTGAAGATGGGACTGGTGAAATTCTGATCGTACGCGTGGAATCACCGAAGCATCCCGTGGCGAGGGTCGTTCTCAGCTTCACTGAAAAATCCTTAATCGCCAGGGTTGTGTTAGAAAAACTATATCTAAACGCAGGTGTTGTACCGGTGCTTGTCGTAGCTATTGTTCCGTTAGCATCGCTGACCGTCCAGTTGTAATCCGATGGGCTTAAGGATTGGGTTGCTGCATCTACAGTAAAGTCTATGGTCTCTGGCGAGCAGTTATTATTGAACGGGGAATAGTTAGTTGAATTGAATCCCGCTTTCGTACCGGGATAAATGGTGATTGCAGTGGATGGAGAAATTGTTTCACATCCGTGAGAAGAATAGACATGTAGTCTTACATCAACGAGTTTGTTAGATGTATTTGTATTTTGAAAAGACTTGGTAAACACGCTACTAAAACCCGGGTCAGTTGGTCGTTGAGTAGCCACCGGTTGAAAACCAGAGCCTGTTCGGTCATCCATTTCCCAAACGAATCGATCTACCACATCGGGTTGGCCTGTGGCTGAATTATTCGTGAAGTTTACAGTAAGAATGCTGCAACCTGCCGTAACATCGGGAGTAAAATTTGCCAGAGGCAATGGGTCCACAATCACAGGTAGAACAAAAATGCTTGAGCATCCATTTTGATTTGTCGTCACTCGCAGAGCCACTTGATAGGTACCTCCGGCTCCCAGGGGTCTGGAAAAAGAGGTTTTATTATCAAATGAAGGATCTTTGTTAAAGGTTGTTCCATCGTAATTGAAATCCCATTCACGCATCGCAATCGATTCTCCATTGATGGGATTTAATGTTGAATTTTCACTAAACACACTGCCCTGGCCTTCGCACACCCGCGATGCTGTAAATGATGGAACGGGGTCTTCATATACACGCACATTTACCTGATCTTGAGTCTGACATCCCGTTACGTTATCACGAATCGTTAACAAGGCTTTATAAATCCCGCGATTGGTAAATGATCGATCAAAAGGACCGAGTGTTGTTGCCGAAAATCCGGAAGCAGGCACTTGTAAGACCAATGCATTGTTCTCATCAAAAAATTGCCACTGCCATTCAGTTGATGCAGTCACCGTGCCAACCGAAGCATCTGAGAACCTCACTTGAAAAGTAGTGAACGGTGCTGCAGCACTTTGACAGAAGTAAGGCGTGATCGGATTGTTCGACAAATCCGAAGTCTGAATTTTTGCGATTAGAGCAGGAGAAATCGTAATCAATCCGTCATAAGTGCTTACACATCCGCCTGCTGCATTATTGTCGACCACAGAAAGCCGAATCAGTTTTTGACCTCCACTCGTGTATGAAAAGTTGGGGTTCTTGCGGTTCGAAGTTGAAAGTGGAACTCCTGAGCCGGTGTTGTTGTCGAAAAATTGCCACGTATATCCAAACGAGGCTCCGATGATGGAAGGAGTTTGATTTTCGAAGTAAATATTGTCGCCAATGCAAAAAGTAGTTTGTATTGGTCCGCTAGCATTGCCCAGGCGCGTAATAAAATCAGGTTGGGGTGAAGGCACGATAACAATTTGGGCCGTGGTAGTTTGTGGAAGATTGTCTCCATTCACCAAATCATTGTTCACCGGATTGTATGGATTGCTATCGGTTAGGTCGTTGTCATAGGCATTGCATTGGTTCCAATTCTTCAGGGTCACTTGAAAAGTTTTTCCGACATCGGCAGCAGAAGTGATTGGTATATTGAGCTGTAAACTCGTTTGCCCTGGCGAGGTGATCGGATAAATGGGGTTGGTGTTCGCAGCAGGATTCAAATAAGGAAAGCCAGCAGGTGTTACGCCATTCACTTTCATTCCGGGGATCTGATTGGCTGCGGAACCAGTGCCGTAAATCCATTGGATCCAACGTGGCGCATTGTTCTCGCGGGTGACTCGGGGAAAACAATTCCATGTGCTGTTGTCGGTGAATTGCATCGTTGCGGCAAAACCCTGACATACCCGATACACCGATGGGTCAATTGAAATAACATCGTTTGTCCATACGATCACTTGCGTATTCACGAGAGCAACTGCGCCTCGTGGATTGCAGGCATTCGATGCATCGATGGTGACGTCATAGCCGCAATCATTTGAAACATTCGGATAGGTGTGTGACATGATCACACCCGTTGCATTGGTTTGTGTGTACGTTTCTTCAACGGTGCCATCGCCCCAGTTGGCATAATAAACAGTGCCAGCCACAGCTGCTAGGTAGTGTGTTTCAATCTGCACAAGGAGCACAGCCACGACTGCTGGTCAGGAATTGAAATCCGGGTTCCATGTTCCCACCACATTGACCAAAACTATTTTCAACCGCGAAAAAAGCGACTATAAGAAGATGACAATAATGCCAGTATCTGGTCATTTCTTAGTTTAATCGTGAGTAACAAATACATCACTTAATCAGGGGATAACTCACAAAGAAACTAAAGCATGAAGGGATGATAGAAGATTAGACGCCAAGTCACATAATAATGACTATGAGTAGTAATTTTTCAGGACAAACGGGCGGGCAGATTGATAAATAACCTACCTTTGCGCGGATTTTTTCAAGCCATGTCATCAACCAAATACATATTCGTTACCGGTGGCGTTACTTCTTCGCTCGGCAAAGGCATTATCTCAGCATCGCTGGGTAAGTTGTTGCAGGCCAGGGGATTTACCGTCACTATTCAAAAATTTGATCCGTATATTAACATCGATCCAGGAACGCTCAACCCTTACGAGCATGGCGAATGTTATGTAACCGATGATGGTGCCGAAAC
>WNFL01450931.1_pt2 | contig 12416 bp, 8 predicted proteins | sample 5400361 | NCBI WGS metagenome assembly WNFL01 (sample SAMN13153351, study PRJNA577476) | soil metagenome | isolation source: 40 cm soil on Douglas fir-dominated hillslope | place: USA:California | collected 2013-09-17
GAGCTGCTCCTCTCCGACATGCCGGAGCAGGAGGAGTACACGCAGGTCAACAAGCTCAGGAACTGGGCGAAGAAGCTCGGCGTCGGCAAATCGCGTTTCGCCCGCCGCAGCCAGCCCCGGCAAGACATCTCGCACCCGGCGATCGCCGTCAATCTCGACGCGTGCATCCAGTGCACGCGCTGCGTGCGTGCGTGCCGCGAAGTGCAGGTGAACGATGTCATCGGTTACGCCGGCCGCGGCGAGCACTCGAAGATCGTGTTCGATTTCGACGATCCGATGGGCGAGTCGACCTGCGTCGCCTGCGGCGAATGCGTGCAGGTCTGCCCGACCGGCGCCCTCATGCCGGCGCGCGGCGTCGGCATGAAAAAGATCGAGAAACGCGTCGACTCCGTGTGCCCGTTCTGCGGCGTCGGCTGCCTGCTCACTTATCACGTCGCCGAGCAGAAGATCCAGTTCGTCACCGGCAAGGATGGCCCGTCGAACCACAATCGCCTGTGCGTTAAGGGCCGCTATGGCTTCGACTATGCACACCACCCGCACCGGCTGACCAAGCCGCTCATCCGCAGGCAAGACGTCGCCAAGTCGGCCGACTTCCAGGTCGATCCGGGCAACTGGTCCGAGGTCTTCCGCGAAGCGAGCTGGGAAGAGGCGCTCGAGCTGGCTGCTTCGGGTCTGCGAAAAATAAGAGACCAGGATCGTTACGCGCTGGCCGGGTTCGGCTCCGCGAAAGGCTCAAACGAAGAGGCCTACCTCTTCCAGAAGCTGGTGCGCACCGGCTTCGGCACCAACAATGTCGACCATTGCACGCGCCTTTGCCATGCCTCTTCGGTCGCGGCGCTGCTGGAGGGCATCGGCTCGGGCGCCGTGTCGAACCAGGTGAACGACGTCGAGAACGCGGAAGTGATCTTCCTCATTGGTGCCAACCCGACTTCGAACCATCCGGTGGCCGCCACCTGGATGAAGAATGCGGCGCAGCGCGGCGTGAAGCTGATCTATGCCGATCCGCGGCGCGGCGAGCTCGCGCGCCATGCCTGGCGCATGCTGCAGTTCAAGCCCGATACCGACGTCGCGCTGCTGAACGCGATGATCCACGCGATCATCGACGAAGGCCTGGTGAACGAGCAGTTCATCAAGGACCGCACCAGCGGCTTCGAGGCTCTCAAGGAAAACGCCGCCAAGTTCTCACCGGAGGCGATGGCGCCGATCTGCGGCATCCCGGCCGAGACGATCCGCGAGGTGGCGCGCGCGTTCGCCACCTCCAAGGGCTCGATGATCCTTTGGGGCATGGGCATCTCGCAGCACATCCACGGCACCGACAATGCGCGCTGCCTGATCGCGCTCACGCTGATGACGGGCCAGGTCGGGCGGCCCGGCACGGGCCTGCATCCGCTGCGCGGCCAGAACAACGTGCAGGGTGCCTCCGACTCCGGGTTGATCCCGATGATGTATCCGGACTACCAGCGCGTCTCGACGCCGGAGGCGCAGAAGCGCTTCGAGGCGCTGTGGGGCGCGACGCTCGATCCGAAGCCCGGCCTGACCGTGGTCGAGATCATGAACGCCGCCTATGACGGGAAGATCCGCGGCATGTACATCATGGGCGAGAACCCGGCGATGTCGGACCCCGATCTCGAGCACGCGCGCGCGGCGATGGCGAAGCTCGAGCACCTCGTGGTGCAGGACATCTTCCTCACCGAGACCGCGTATCTCGCCGACGTCGTCCTGCCGGCGAGCGCGTGGCCGGAGAAGACCGGCACGGTCACCAACACCGACCGCATGGTGCAGCTCGGCCGCCCGGCGCTGAAAGCGCCGGGCGAGGCGCGCGAAGACCTCTGGATCATCGACGAGCTGGCGAAGCGCCTGGGCCTGGCGTGGAACTACGCTCACCCGCGCGAGGTGTGGAACGAGATGCGCCAGAGCATGGACTCGATTCGCGGCATCACGTGGGAGCGGCTCGAGCGCGATTCCTCGGTGACCTATCCGTGCGAGAACGAAGGCGATCCGGGACAGCCGGTCGTGTTCCAGACGCATTTCCCCACCGCGACCGGGCGCGGGAAATTCGTGCCGGCGGATTTGATACCGGCAGCCGAGCGGCCGGATACGCAATATCCAATGGTGCTCATCACCGGGCGGCAGCTCGAGCACTGGCACACCGGCGCGATGACGCGCCGCTCGGGAACGCTGGATGCGATCGAGCCGGAACCCGTGGCGTCGCTGCATCCGCTCGATCTCGACGAGATCGGCGCGAAGCCCGGCGAGATCGTCACCGTGGGCTCGCGCAGGGGCGAGATCTCCCTCTATGCACGCGCCGACGCCGGCACGCCGCGCGGCGCGGTGTTCATCCCGTTCTGCTACTACGAGGCGGCAGCGAACCTGCTGACGAATCCCGCGCTCGATCCGTTCGGCAAGATTCCGGAATTCAAGTACTGCGCCGTGCGGGTGAAGGCGGGCGGCAAGCGTCCCGCGGACCCGGGCTACGGCAAAGGCCGCAGCCTCGAGGAACTCTATGGCTAGCGGTCAGTAATTGAACTTCAGGTTGCTGCCGATGACGGTCAACTCGACAAAGCTGCTGCCGTTGTGGTTGGTGGGCGAGAAGCCCACGACGTAGCCGCCGACATCATAGTTGCTCATCGCGTCGAGCGCGTTCATGAACGATTCGCGCGTCGGACGCGGCCCGGCGCGCTTGAGTGCCTCCACCGCCACCTTGGCGGCGATGTAGGACTCGAGTGAGGTAAAGGAATATTCCTTCTTGCCGAGCTGCTTCTCGATCGCCTCCTGGTATTCCCTGACCACGGGCACCGAGCGCCTGCTGGGCGGCGGCACGACCTGGGCGATCGATACGCCCGCGCCATCCGTGCCGAGCTCTTTCGCCAGCGGGCTCGCGCCGGGGAAGGAATTGCTCACCATCTGAGCGCCGAAGCCCGAGCGCGCCGACGCCTTGATGAAATCGGCCGTGGCTTTGTAGAGGGTGGTAAAGATCACGACCTCCGGATCGCCTTTCCTCACTTCCTTCAGCCCGCTTTCGATGTCCGGCTTGGCGCGATCCTTGAAGGCGGCGTACGACACGGCGCTTAGGTTGCGTTTCTTCAGCGCACGCTCGACCGCCGTGACGTTCTCCTTGCCGACGGTGTCGTCGTAATACACCACGGCGAAGCGCTTGATGCCGAAGGTGGAGTAGTGCTCGACGATCTTCTCCAGCTCGTCGGCATAACTCGCGCGCACGTTGTAGACATATTTGTTGAACGCGCGCATCGAGTCCGCGCCGGTCAAGGGCGCGAGGAATGGCACCTTGTGCTTTTCTGCGGTCGGCAGCGCCGGGCGCGACAGTGTCGCGCTGGCGTAGCCGAAAAGCGCGAATACGCGCTGCTCCTCGACGAGTTTTTTGGTGTTCGCCTCGGCGCGCGGCACCTGGTTTGCGTCATCGAGCGTGACCAGCTCGACCTTGCGGCCATGCACGCCGCCCGCCTCGTTGATTTTCCTGAAATAGGCGAGCGCGCCGTTGCGGATGTCGTTGCCGAGCTCGGCGTTGGCGCCGGTCAGCGGCGCAGACTGGCCGAAGACGATGGTGCTCGCGCCTGGGGCCGGCGCGGTTTGCGCCTGCGCCGCGGTGCCCAACGCCAGCGCGGCGGCGATCGCTGCTGCGTTGCGTATCAGAAACATCCCATCCTCCTTGGACGATTGTGTGCAGCGTCTGTATTTCGGTCAAGTTTTGACGGCGGAGGGCGTACACTAATGCCAACAAATTCCGCCCCCGGGGGGAAACCATGCCAATCATCGCCATCACCCGCGAGATGGGCTCGCTGGGCAAGGACGTGGCGCGCGGCTTGGGCGAAGAGCTCGGCCTGCCGGTGATCTACCACGAGGTGATCGACCACCTTGCCGATCGCATGCGCGTGCGCAAGAGCCATGTGATCCGGCTCCTCGACGGCAGCGCGGGCCTCCTCGAGCGCCTTACCGCCGACAAAACCAGCCTATCCATCTTCACCGCCGACGAGATCTACGCCATCGCCTCGAAAGGCGGCGCGATCATCCGCGGCTGGGGCGCGACGCACCTGCTGCGCGAAATTCCGCATGTCGTCTGCGTGCGCGTCTGCGCGCCGTTCGAGCTTCGCCGCCAGCGCATGATGGAGCGCCTGAATTCAAGCGACGAGGCGCTCGTCGGCGAGGAGATCCGCATCAACGACGAGGCGCACACGGCGATCATGCGCCGGCACTTCGGCGTGCAATGGACCGAGTCGGAGCACTACGACCTGGTGATGAACACCAAGCGCGTCTCGGTCGAGGAATGCGTCGCCGAGGTGCTCTCGCTCGCGGCCGGCCCGCAGTTCGTCGACACCGAGGCCTCGCGCCAGAAGCTCGATGACCTTGCGCTCGCCGCGCGCGTGCGCGCGGCGCTGCGTCGCGCACCCGAAACGCGCGAGGCGCGCGTGCAAGTGACCTCCGAGACCGGCCGCATCACGCTTTCGGGGGCGAGCAGCACGGACGAGATGCTCGCCTTTGTCGAAGTCGCCTCCGCTGTCCCCGGCGTGCGCGACGTCGCTTACCGCACCCATCCTGGCGAGGAAGTCAGGCCGCGGTTTCACTAGGCGCTTGACCTGAGTCAAGGCTCGGCGGCGCGAGCCTCTTTCACAATCCGGGCTTCCGTTCCAGGGAGTACCGCATGCCGTCCGTTCCTTCCGATATTGAAATTGCGCAGGCCGCCCGCCTGCAGCGCATCTCCGCCGTAGCCCGCGAGCGGCTCGGCATCGCCGAGGAGCACCTGGAGCCCTATGGGCACTACAAGGCGAAGATCTCGCTCAAGTACATCGACACGCTGAAGAGCCGCAAAGACGGCAAGCTCGTCCTCGTGACGGCGATGACGCCAACGCCGGCGGGCGAGGGCAAGACCACCACGACCGTGGGCCTCGGCGACGCACTCAATCACATCGGCAAGAAGGCGGCGATCTGCCTGCGCGAGCCGTCGCTCGGGCCGGTGTTCGGCATGAAGGGCGGCGCCGCCGGCGGCGGCTATGCCCAGGTCGTGCCGATGGAGGACATCAATCTCCATTTCACCGGCGACTTCGGCGCCATCCAGCTCGCGAACAACCTGCTCGCGGCGCTGCTCGACAACCACATCCACCACGGTAACGAGCTCGGCATCGACGTGCGCCGCATCCAGTGGAAGCGCGTGCTCGACATGAACGACCGCGCGCTGCGCGACATCGTGGTCTCGCTCGGCGGCCCGGGCAACGGCTACCCCCGCGAGGACGGCTTCGACATCGTGGTGGCCTCCGAGGTGATGGCGATCTTCTGCCTCGCCACCTCGCTCGAGGACCTGCGGAAGCGCCTGGGCAACATCGTCGTCGGCTACACGCGGGACCAGAAGCCGGTCACGGCGAAGGATCTGCAGGCGCACGGCGCCATGACGGTGCTGCTCAAGGACGCGCTGGCGCCGAATCTCGTGCAGACGCTGGAGAACAACCCGGCGTTCATCCACGGCGGTCCGTTCGCCAATATCGCGCACGGCTGCAATTCCGTCATCGCGACGCAGACCGCGCTCAAGCTGGCCGATTACGTGGTGACCGAAGCGGGCTTCGGCGCTGATCTGGGCGCTGAAAAATTCCTCGACATCAAGTGCCGCAAGAGCGGCCTGCGGCCGAGCGCCGCAGTGATCGTGGCGACGCTGCGCGCGCTCAAATACCACGGCGGCGTCGACGTGAAGGAAGTCAACAAGGAGAATCTGGCCGCGCTCGAGAAAGGCCTGATCAATCTCGAACGGCACGTCGACAACGTGCAGAACGTGTACGGGATTCCCTGCGTGGTTTCGATCAACCGCTTCACTTTCGACACCCCGGCCGAGAACGAGCTGCTGCAGTCGCGCATGAAGAAGCTCGGCGTCCCGGTGGTACTCGCCACGCACTGGGGCGACGGTGGCAAGGGCGCGGCCGAGCTGGCGCGAATCGTGGTCGGCCTGTGCGAGACGCGCAGCCAGCCCAAGTTCCTCTACGCCGACAACGACTCCCTGTGGGAGAAGATCAACTCCATCGCCAAGCTCGTTTACCGCGCCTCGGAAGTCACCGCCGACACGAAGGTGCGCGCGCAGATCAAGAAGCTGCAAGACGATGGCTACGGTCACTACCCGGTGTGCGTGGCAAAGACCCAGTATTCCTTCTCGACCGATGCGCAGAAGCGCGGCGCGCCGGAGAACCACGTGATCAACGTGCGTGAGGTGCGGCTCGCCGCCGGGGCCGAGTTCGTGGTCATGATCTGCGGCGACATCATGACCATGCCGGGATTGCCGAAAGTGCCCTCGGCGAACAAGATTGATCTCGTCGATGGGAAGGTCGTTGGGCTGTTCTAAAATCGGCTGATGCTCGAAGAACTCGTAACGCAGGCCTTCTGGGTCGGCCTGCTGAAGATCATCGGCGTCAACATCATCCTTTCGGGCGACAACGCGGTGGTCATCGCGCTCGCCGCACGCTCGCTGCCGCCGCAGCAGCAAAAGAAAGCGGTGTTCTGGGGCGCGGGCGCGGCCGTGATCCTGCGCATCATCCTGACGATCTTCGCGGTGGCGCTGCTCACGCTGCCGTGGCTGAAGCTCGTGGGCTCGCTGCTCCTCTTCTGGATCGGCGTGAAGCTCCTCATCCCGGAGGAGGGCGACGACAATATCCGGGCGAGCGACCAGCTCCTCGCGGCGATCAAGACCATCCTGATCGCCGACCTCGTCATGAGCCTCGACAATGTCATCGCGGTCGCCGCGGCCGCGGGCGGCAGCTATGTGCTGCTGATCCTCGGCCTCGCCATCTCGATCCCGCTAGTGGTCTTCGGCGCGACGCTCCTCATCAAGCTGATGGAGCGCTTCCCGGTGATCATCACGCTCGGTGCGGGCCTCATCGGCTGGGTGGCGGGCGAAATGCTGGTAGCCGATGGCGCGCTCAAGGGCTGGTTCACCTCGCTCGGCATGGAATACCGGGGCGAGGAGCCGTACGTCAGCGGCCTCAGCGTCGAGCTGATCGCGGCCGCGATCGGCTTCGCGTTCGTCATCGCGCTTGGCAAGTGGCTGGCCGGCCGCAAGGAACGAGCGATGCCGGCCGAGCCGAAGGCCTGATGCCAGACAGAGGAGTCTTGACGCCAATCAAGGATTGACGCAGCGCGACATGCCGAGAATTGAGAAAACGCTAAGAGCCCTGGCTGAAATGGGGTCCGTTCAATTGGAGGAGGAGACAAGACATGGCAAACGCCAGCATCGCTGAGACAGATCTCGCTATAAAGACTTACGGTTCGATCGTCGGCAACCGGTGGGTTCAATTGGCCGCCGGTGTGACGGCGATGGTCGTCATATCGAACTTTCAGTACGCCTTCACCCTTTTTACCCCTGGGTTGAAGCAGCAATTCGCGAGCGTCCCGTATTCCGAGATTGCCCTGATTTATACGCTGTTCATCCTCTTTGAAACCTGGCCTGTCCCGGTGGCTGGATATTTCATCGATAAGTTCGGCATCCGTAATCTGATGATCGTCGGCTCCGTGCTCATTTTCCTGGGATGGGTTGCCGGAGGAATGTTTGCGACTTCCGTTTTCCAGCTGTACATCTATTACGGCGTTCTCGCCGGCACTGGCTGCGGCATCATCTACATCGCTACGGTGGCCAATGCAGTCAAATGGTTTCCCGACAAGAGGGGTTTGGCGGCGGGCCTGACGGCGGCGGGATTCGGCGGCGGCTCGGCGCTCACGCTCATCCCGATCAGCGGCAGTATCGCGACTATGGGGTGGGCTGGCGCGATGACCGCGTGGGGCGTCGGTCAAGGCGTTGTCGCCATCGTGATGGCGTTGATCCTGCATCACCCTCCCAAAGGCTGGTTGCCGAAAAATTGGGTGCAGCCCAAGGCGGTCATGCAAACGCGGCGGGAATTCTCTGCCACGCAGATGCTGTCGCAAAAAGAGTTCTACATCATGTACGCCATGTTCCTGATGGTCTGCACGGGCGGACTGATGACCACCGGCAACATGTCGCAGATCGCGAAGTCGCTCAACGTGTTCGACGCGAAGGTCATGGGTATCGCCATTGTCCCGTTCGTCGCCACCCTGGCGGGAGTGACCAATGCGCTTGCCAGAATCATGTGGGGGTCGGTTTCGGACAGGTTCGGCCGCGAGTACACGATGGCCTTTGCCTTCGCGCTCGAAGGCGTGCTCATCTTCCTGATGACGCAGATTTCGGGGAACGCGATTGCGTTCATGATCCTGATGCCCTTCGTGTTCCTGGCCTGGGGCGAAATCTATGCGTTGTTCTCGGCGATAACAGGCGATGTCTTCGGGCCTAAAAATGCCTCGGGCAACTACGGCATCATGTATACGGCGAAGGGCCTGGCATCGATCATGGCGGGATGGGGCGCCGCTGCGGTGGCCGCCATGTATGCAGGTTCTTTCTCGGTGCCTTACTACATCGCTGCCGTATTCGATCTCATTGCAGCGGCCCTCGCCCTTTGGGTCCTGAGGCCGATCATCAGAAAGAGAATTGCCGGGGAGGTGTAACTTTCTGGGACAGCCGGGCGTCGCGGCATGCCCGGCTGACCCTGCCGCCCGCGAGGCGGTCGGCGACCTGCATCCGATATGAGTTCGCTGACCGCACCCGAAGTCGCCTATTGCTGCCTGGTGCTGGTGCTTTCGTTCGCCATCCGCGGCGGGATCGGCTTCGGTGCGGCGGCTCTGCCCCTGATCGCGCTGGTGCTGCCGATGAAGCTCGTGGTGCCGGTCTTTACCGTGCTCGGGATATTCTCCTCGTGGTCCATCGTCTTCAACGATAGGCGCCATGTCGAATGGCGCGAGCTGTTTCGGCTGCTGCCCTACACCATCGTCGGCGCGCTGATCGGCCTCTACTTCTACAACGCATTCGATGCACGCACCCTTGGCCAGGGACTCGGTGTGCTCGTGCTGGCCTATGGCAGTTCGACGCTATGGCAATCGCTGCGTCAGCGACCGCCGCGGGCGTGGTCGCCGGGCGCGGCTCTGCCATTGACCGGTACGCTCGCCGGCATCGTTGGCACATTGTTCGGAGCGATGGCGGGCGTGTTTTACGCGATCTATCTGGACATGCAGAAGCTCGACAAGCACAGATTCCGCGCCACAGTCGCAGCAACCTTGCTGGTGCTCGGCATCGTGCGCGGCGCGGGCTATTTCGCGGTGGGCGCATACGACCGCGAGGCGCTGATGGCAACCGCGCTTTCACTGCCGCTCATGTACCTTGGCGTGGTGCTTGGCAATCGCATCCACACCCATCTGAGCGAAATTGCGTTTCGTCGCTTGCTGAGCATCGTGTTGATCGGTAGCGGCGTCCCGCTAATGCTCGGCTAGGCGCTAGCCCAGCTTCTTCTTAAGCCGGCTCAGCGTTTCGGGCGTGAGGTTGAGGTAGGAGGCGAGTTCCTTCTTCGGGATGCGCCCCGAGAGCTCGGGATGCTTCCTCTGGAAGCGGGCGAGCCGCCCCGGCGCGTCCAGCAGGTGCAGCGTGATGGTGTGCGCCATGACTTCCGACATGAGCTTCATTACCTCGTACTCGAAGGGGTGCTTGAGCTCGGGGTGGCGCTCGAGGAACTCGGCCCAGAGCGGCAGCGGCATCTCGGCCGTGCGCACTTTCGTCACCGCGACGATCGAGTAGGGCAGAGGCGTGCGCATGCGCCAGGCGGCGTACGACGTGTCCATCTCGGTCTCGGCGGCGAAGCGCAGGATCATCTCGTGGCCCTGCGGGTTCGACACGACGCGCTTCACCATGCCTTCGAGGACGAAGAACTGCTCCATCTCCTCACCGCCCTGGCGCACCAGCGGGTCGCCCTTCTTGTAGTCGGCGATGGCGAGCAGCGGCTCGAGCTCGGCCCATTGCGCGGCGTTCAGCGCGCCGAGCGACTGGTTCTGGCGCAAGAGCACCCGGATGCTGTTCTTCTGCGGGTGGCTGGGGAGGCTCGTCACGGGGAGGCGGATTTTAGACCCTTGACCTCCATCAAGGCCGGGCCGTGGGCGCGATTCTTACCATAGCGATCCTTCACAGGAGTACCCCACAGGAGTACGCATGGGCACTGCCGAACCCCAAGTCGCGACGGGCGCAGAGACACAGCTGATCGACGGCTTTCAGCTGGTCATCGAGGCGCTGAAGCTGAACGGCCTCGACACGATCTACGCCCTGCCCGGGATCCCGATCACCGACCTCACGCGTCGCGCGCAGGCCGACGGCCTTCGCGTGCTGGCGTTCCGCCACGAGCAGAACGCGGGCTATGCCGCCTCGATCGCCGGCTTTCTCACGCAGAAGCCCGGCATCTGCCTCACGGTGTCCGCGCCGGGCTTCCTCAACGGCCTCAACGCGCTCGCGCACGCCACGGTCAACTGCTTCCCGATGATTCTGATCAGCGGCTCGAGCGAACGCGAGATCGTCGATCTGCAGCAAGGCGACTACGAGGAGATGGACCAGCTCGCCATCGCCAAGCCCGTCGCGAAGGCCGCTTATCGCGTGCTGCACGCCGAGGACATCGGCGTCGGCATCGCGCGCGCCATTCGTGCCGCGGTGTCCGGTCGCCCGGGCGGCGTCTACCTCGATTTGCCCGCGAAACTGTTTGCGCAATCGATCGACGCCCAAGTGGGCCGCAAGTCGCTCATCAAGGTGGTCGACCCCGCGCCGAAGCAGGTTCCGGCCCCCGAGGCCGTGAAGCGCGCGATCGAGCTCCTGAAGAACGCGAAGAAGCCGCTCATCATTCTCGGCAAAGGCGCCGCGTACGCGCAGGCCGATGCCGACATCAAGGCGTTGGTGGAAAAGAGCGGCATTCCGTACCTGCCGATGTCGATGGCGAAGGGCCTTCTCCCCGACACGCACGAGCTGTGCGCCTCGGCGGCGCGCTCGTTCGTCCTGCCGGGCGCCGACGTCGTCATGCTGATCGGCGCGCGGCTCAACTGGCTGCTGTCGCACGGCAAGGGCAAGACGTGGGGCGGCAAGGGCCACAAGGATTGGGGCGGCCAGAAGTTCATCCAGGTGGACATCTCGCCGATCGAGGCGGACAGCAACGTCGCCATCGACGCGCCCATCGTCGGTGACATCGGCTCCTGCGCAGCGGCATTGCTCGCGGCGATGGGCGGCAGTTGGGCGAAGCCGCCGGCCGAGTGGCTCTCGGCGGTCGCCGAGAAGAAGACCGGCAATGTGGCGAAGATGGCCGAGACGCTGGCGAAGAATCCATCGCCGATGAACTTCCACAGCGCGCTGAACGTGGTGCGCGACATCGTGAAGGCGAATCCCGACGCGATGCTCGTGAACGAGGGCGCGAACGCACTCGACTTCACGCGCTCGATCGTCGACATGTACCAGCCGCGCAAGCGCATCGACGTCGGCACGTGGGGCATCATGGGCGTCGGCATGGGCTACTGCGTGGCGGCGGCCGTCGTCACCCAGCAGCCGGTGATCGCCATCGAGGGCGATAGCGCGTTCGGCTTCTCCGGCATGGAAGTGGAGACCATCTGCCGCTACAACTTGCCGGTGTGCATCGTCATCATGAACAACAACGGCGTCTACAAAGGCACGGACGTCAATCCGCGCGGCGGCGACGTCGCGCCCACAGTGTTCGTGAAAGGTGCGCGCTACGACAAGATCATGGAAGCGTTCGGCGGCGTCGGCGTCAACGCCACGACGCCCGCGGAGCTGCGCAAGGCGATGGCGGAAGCGCTGCGCTCCGGGAAACCGACGCTCATCAACGCCGTGATCGATGAAACGGCCGGCACCGAAAGCGGCCGCATTACCAGCCTCAACCCGTCAGCCAAAAAGAAATAGCCATGGAAGCACTCAAAGGAGTCCGCATCCTCGACATGACGCACGTGCAGGCGGGCCCGACCTGCTCGCAGCTCCTCGCGTGGATGGGCGCCGACGTGATCAAGTTCGAGAACCCGCAGGGCGATGCGACCCGCGGCCAGCTGCGCGACGTGCCGAACGCCGACTCGCTCTACTTCACGATGCTCAACTGCAACAAGCGCTCGATCACCGTGAACATGAAGACCGACGAGGGCAAGCAGGTGTTCGTCGACCTGCTGAAGAAGTGCCACATCATCATGGAGAACTTCGGCCCGGGCGTGCTCGACCGCTTCGGCTTCAGCTGGGAGAAGATCCACCAGCTCAACCCGAAGATCGTCATGGGCTCGATCAAGGGCTTCGGCTCGAGCGGACCGTATTCGGACTTCAAGGCTTACGAGAACGTGGCGCAGGCAATGGGCGGAGCGATGAGCACCACCGGTGTGCCCGACGGCCCGCCGTTCGTCACCGGCGCGCAGATCGGCGACTCCGGCACCGGCCTGCACCTCGCGATTGGCCTGCTCGCCGCGTTGCGTCAGGCGGACCGGACCGGCCAGGGGCAGTACGTCGAGGTGGCCATGATGGACGGCGTGATGAACCTCTGCCGGGTCAAGTTCCGCGACCACCA
>WNFL01124712.1_pt1 | contig 12414 bp, 14 predicted proteins | sample 5400361 | NCBI WGS metagenome assembly WNFL01 (sample SAMN13153351, study PRJNA577476) | soil metagenome | isolation source: 40 cm soil on Douglas fir-dominated hillslope | place: USA:California | collected 2013-09-17
GTGGGACAGACGGGCAAGACGGTGAGCCCGTCGTTGTACATCGCCGTCGGGATCTCCGGGGCGATCCAGCATCTCGCCGGCATGCGGACGTCGAAAGTGATCGTCGCGATCAACAAGGACAAAGACGCGCCGATTTTCAAAGTTGCCGATTACGGCGTTGTGGGCGACCTGTTCGAAATCGTTCCGAGACTGACCGAAGAGATCCGCAAGCTGCATGGATAAGATCGTCCCCGCCCAGTACCAACTACCGCTTCCCCTCGACAAGCTCATTCTCCAGGACGGCGCCGCCGGTGCGGGCGACCGCATAGAGCTCGATGTCCTCATCGTCGGTGCGGGACCGGCGGGTCTCGCCTGTGCGATCGAGCTCGCCAAGCTCGCGAAAGCCGATGGCGGCGAGCTGAACATTGGGGTCCTCGAGAAGGCCGAGGCGTTAGGGGAGCACTCGCTCTCGGGTGCCGTGGTGAACCCGAGTGTATTTCGCGAGCTCTTTCCGAACCTGAAGGACGCGGATTTCCCGTTCCGCGCTCCGGTTTCAAAAGAGGCAGTGTATCTGCTGACGGCTGAACGCAGATGGCGGCTTCCTACGCCGCCATCGATGCGCAACCACGGGAACTACATCGCGTCGCTCTGCGAGATCGTGCGCTGGCTCGGCGCGAAAGCCGAGGAGCTCGGCGTCAACGTGTTTACGGGTTTTCCGGCGGCGCAGCTCCTCGTACAGGGCTCGGCGGTGGCGGGAGTCAGAACCGCGCCGGCTGGGCTCGATCGAGACCGGAATCCCACACCAGGCGGCCAGGCGCCCAATGACCTCGTCGCCAAAGTCACGGCGCTCGCCGAAGGGACGCGGGGCCTGCTCGCGCAGGCATGGTGCCAGTGGCAGGGCGTGGCGTCAGAGAATCCGCAAGTTTTCGCGCTGGGCGTGAAGGAGCTGTGGGAAACAAAGCAGCCGCTCGATCGCGTGATCCACACGCTGGGTTGGCCGCTACCCTCGGACGCGTTCGGCGGAAGCTTCGTCTATCCCCTCGAACCGCAGCTCGTCGCGCTGGGACTCGTGGTGGGACTCGATTACCGCGACGCCGCGCTCGACGTGCACCTGTTACTGCAGCGATTCAAGCAGCATCCGTTGGTGCGATCACTGCTCGCCGGCGGAGAGATGGTCGAGTGGGGCGCGAAAACCATCCCCGAGGGCGGGTTCTACTCGCTGCCCGCGCGCCGCGCCGGCGAGCGCCTCGTGCTGCTCGGCGACGCTGCGGGGTTCGTGGATGTGCCGTCGCTCAAGGGGATTCATTACGCAATCCAGTCGGGGATCTACGCGGCGCGCGCGATCTTCCAGAATCTCAAGACCGGGACCACGCTCACGGAGTACGATCGGCTCGTGAACGCGTCGTTTATCGCGGCCGATCTGTACCGCACGCGGAACATGCGCCTGGCATTCCGCGACGGGTTCTATCTGGGCGGTCTGCAGGCCGGCTTGATGACGCTGACCGGGGGACGGTTTCCTGGTGGGAAGTACCGGATGCACGCCGACGCAGACGTTCCGCGTACCGTCTCCCCGGGCCCAGGCGAGTCGCCGATCGGGGTCAGTAAGGTCGATGGCGTATTCAAGTCGGGAAATGCGACGCGCGACACGATTCCCAGCCACCTGATCGCGGCCCCGGATGTTCCGGTCGAGGTTGCGCAGTTCTACTCCCATGTCTGCCCAGCAGGCGTATACGAAGCGAGCGGCGGCGGGGGAGGGCTACGAATCAACGCGCCGAATTGTGTCGATTGTAAGGCAACAGATGTGTTGGGACCCCGCTGGACGCCCCGCGAGGGAGGGAGCGGACCCAAGTACAAGCGCATGTAGCGCTAAGGGTGCCCGTCCTGGAAATACTGCCGCGCCTTCTGCACGAGCTGCGCCGAGGTGAGCGGCAGGTTTCGTTTTACCCAGAGCATCGTGCGCTGGCCACTGGGGAAGCGGCGGGCGCCGCTGGTGCGCGACATCCCCGCCATCTGCGTCAGCGAAATCCCGAAGATCTCCTTGCTGGCCCGATCGAGCGCGACGCCGAACTGCTCGTCTTCCGGCGTGCCGAGGATGTCGGAATGGGTGCGGCCGAGCTCCTCCAGTGGGCCCGCATAGGCATGCTCCGACTGCGTGTCCATCGTGTAGCCGCAATACAGGGAAAACGAGTACGCGCTCGCCATCGCGTTCCAGAAGTCCTCGAGCCGGATCGCGGCCTCGGTGTTTCCGGCTCGCCACAGCGTGTCCGCCAGCTCGGAGTAGACCCGGACGCCGCGGCCAGCGGGCTGGAGGCGCGACAGCACGGGCGACAGCACGCTGCGAAACTCGGCCCACTCGGGGACGCCGTCCTTGAGGAGCTGCAACAGGATCTCGTCCGAGTACAACACGGCCATCTGCCCGGAATTGCACAGCGACTTGGGATGGAGTTTGTCGGCGGCGAGCCGGTCGAACAGCCGTTGCTCCTGATCGGCGGACGCGATCAGCAGCACGCTGTGGTCGCTCCGGACGCCCGCTTCGAGAAACGCGAACGCCGACTCGACCAGCGTGTCGGTCTCGCGGTGGATCTGCGCGAAGTGGCGCCCGGGTGGTGCTTCAGCGAGGAGTGACACTACGGATGCAACAACTCTTCATAGTATCGTCGTGCGCGCTCGAGCACGGCACCGCTCGCGGACGGAAGATTGCGCTTCACCCACAGCATGGTCCGTTGCCCGCTGGGGAAGCGCTGCTCGCCACTATCCCGGCGGCGGGCGAATCCGACCATCTCCGAGAGCGGCACGCCGAACACGTCGCGGCTCGCGGCGTCCAGCGCGAGGCGGAAGCGCTCGTCTTCCGCCGTGCCGATGATGTCGGAATGGGTACGCCCGATCTCTTCGAGCGGGCCGGCGTAGGCATGCTCGTTGTGCACGTCGAGCATGTAGCCGCAGAACAATGCGAACGGGTACAACCGCCCGAGCTCGTTCCAGAAGTCCTCGAGACGAATCGCGGCGTCCTGCTTGCCTTCCTGCCAGAGCAGATTCACCGTCTCCGCGTACGCGCGCGTCGTCCCCCGTCCGAACGCGCGGACGCGCTCGAAGATCGACGCCATCGCGTGGCGGAAGTCTTCCCAATCGGGCATGTCGTTCCGCATGAACTTGCGCAACGTCAGCTCGGCATCGTGCAGCTCGAGCTGGCCGGACTTGAGGAACGCGCCCGGGTCAAGCTCATCCGCGCGCAGCCGTGTAAGAAAGAGGTCGGTGTGCTCGGGCGATGCAATCACGACGACGCCGTTTCCGCGCCGCAACCCGGTCTGCAGGTACAGCGTGACGGCGTCGGTGAGAGCTTCCGGGTCGCTGTGCAACTGTGCGAAGTGCCGGTTGGCCGGAGCTTCAATGAGCAATTCGCTGACAGGTGGCGATGACATCACAGGATCTGCGGAGAGGATTGCGGGGCGCTCATGGTGGAACAACGTACAAAGTCGTATGTGACGTACAATCAGTCCTCTGAGGGACCTGTCACGTCGTTCTTCTAAATCCGATGGACTAGTCCCTCAGGTGGAAACCGAACGAAAGCTCAGCTTGACACCGTCGATGATGAATTGTACGGCAATTGCCGACAGCACGAGCCCCATGAGGCGCGTCAGGATGCGCATGCCGGTCTGGCCGAGCCGGCGCTCGACCATCGAGGCTGCCGAGAGGACGAGGTAGGTGATCAGCGCCGTCAACAGGATCGACACGTACACCGTGACCGTGGCGGCGGTGGACTTCGCGCCAAGGGCCAGCACCATCACGGTCGAGATCGCGCCGGGCCCCGCGAGCATCGGCACGCCAAGCGGCATGATCCCGATGTCGTCCTTCTGAATACCTTCCGCCGTCTCCACCGCCGTCTCGCGCTGCTGGCTGCGGCGGGCTTGGACCATGTCGAGCGCGTTCAACCCAATGAGGACGCCGCCCGCAATCTTGAACGCGCCGATCGTGATCCCGAAGATCTTGAAGATGATGCTGCCGCCCAGCGCGAAGGCGATGAGCGTGATCGCGCACGTCCACGCGCCGCGCCGCGCGAGCACACGCCGCTGTGCGGCGGAGTCGCGCATCGTCATCGCGAGGAATGTCGGAATGACCGCGAACGGATCCACGATGAAGAGGATCGACGTGAAAATCAGGACCAGCTCGATCGCCCGCTCGGTCATCGCGGCGCGCGCAACAGTCCGGCCCGGATGCGTCGCATCTTCGCCGTCGGCGCGGGCAAATCGCGCAGCTGGGCACGGACGCGGCTGTACGTCCCGGCCAGGAACCGGATCGTCACGGGCTGACTGTCGCGGACGACGTCGATCGCCACCGGCGCGCGCGGGCCGATCGTGCGCACGGCGGCCGTCACGTCGGTGCCGTCGATGATCGCGCGGCCGTTGATGCGGACCAGCTCGTCTCCAGTCCGCAGGCCCGCCGCCTCCGCCACGCTGCCCGGCGACGCGACCGCGCGCCAGCGGCCGCCCTGAACGGCCGGCGGGATCGAGCCGATCCGTGCGTCCACCGCGGACGTAGTGGTGAAGGCGACCTCCCAGCCCGCCGCCCGCACATAGTCGTTCCACGGGATTTCGGTCGCGCCGCTCACGTAGAGCCGCCAGAACTCCGTGAAGTCGTGACCTCCCGTAGCCCTGTCGACCGCGGCCACGAGCTCATCGCGCGTGAAGCCGCGCTCGGCCGCGTAGTGCACGAGCAGGTAGCGTAAGACATCGTCGAGCGACTTCTGATTGTCGGTCGAGTCGCGGATCGCGAGGTCGAGCAGGAACCCCAGCAGCTCGCCCTGCAGGTAGTACGAAATGACGTAGCTGTTATTGACGGCGGGCGAGTCCCAGGCGGTCCACGACGAGCGCTCGGGCGAAACGAGCAGCCGGGCAGGGTTGCCGCGATAGTTCCCGATCGACGTGGCGAGTGCCTGGGCGAAGTCCTCGGGGCTGTCCAGCCCCGCACGCGCGAGAATGACGTCGGCGTAGTAATCCGTGACGCCTTCACTCCACCACAAATTGACCGTCCGCACCTCATGCTCGTAGTCGAATGGGCCAAGCTCGACGGGGCGGATCCGCTTCACATTCCAGGCGTGGAAGAACTCATGTGCGCTGACCGCCTCGGCGCCGCGCGGGTAGCGTGCCAGCGTTTCGGTCGTGACACCGATCGTGGTCGAGTTGAGGTGCTCCAGGCCACCGCCCCGGCCGCCCACGAAGATGTAGGTGTAGTCCTGGTACGGCGCGCGTCCGAAAATGCCGATCGCCGTCGTGGAGATACGCCGGAGCATGTCCACGAACACGGCCGGCGCGTAGGCGCGGGTTTCGCCGAGATCGACAACCGCGCGGTGCGGCGTACCCGCCGCGCTGAAGTGATAGGTCAGGAAGTGGCCGAGCAGGGTCGGCGAGTCGATCAGCACATCGTAGTTCGGCGCCGCGAAGATCGTACTGTCCTTCGTCGCCGGCACGAGCCCCGTGGCGATGCGCCAGCCCGCGGGGACCTGGAACGTCACGCGCGCAGGCGTCTGTTTCCAGCCGTCCAGATACATGAACGTGCGGGGTCCGTCGACGACGCCCGACGAGGCGCGCAGGAACCAGCGGTTGTTGGGACGCCGCCACTGCAGCGAATCTCGCAGCCCCGCCGTGTACCGAACGGTGATCCGCGCGTTGCCCTTCGGGTCGATGACCCACGAGCTCGGCGTGTCCTGGTGCACGGGAAGTGGGTCGCCCGCTCCGCTGACGGCGGCGACGTCACGAATGTTCTGCCACGAATCCATGAGACGATAGGCTCCCGGCGCCCAGCTCGGGATGACGAGACGGCTGGGGCTCGGAGGATTCGTGATCTCGACCTCCACCAGATAGGCGGAGCGGTCGGTGGGGACCGTCACGCTGTAATACAGCTCGGGACCTGGATTTTGGAGCGCGAGGAGAAGTACGAGCAGCATGGCGAAGCTAGAGCGCGACCTGTACGACTCGATCCTTCCCGGACTTCTTCGCGTCGTACATGGCCTGATCTGCGCGTCTGAGCAGGTCGTCCGTGCTCGCATCCGTTGCGGCGCAAGAGACCACGCCGATGCTGGCAGTCACCGACGGCGTTCCCTTGAATACGGTCCGCAGGCCGACGACGAGCCGCTTGGCGGCCGCATCCGCCAGCGGCGCGTCCGTCTCCGGCATCAACACCGCAAATTCGTCGCCGCCCAGTCGCCCGACGACGTCGGCTTGCCGCACCGACGACCGCATCGCGTCGGCCACGAGCCGGAGCACGGCGTCGCCCGTCTGATGCCCGTGCGTGTCGTTGATGACCTTGAAATTGTCGAGATCCATGTACATCAGCGAGAGTGGCCGCGGGTAGCGGCGATTGCGGTCCAGCTCCTGGCCAAGCCGGTCGGCGAAGGCGCGGGCGTTGAGCACGTTGGTGAGCGAATCCTGTATGATGAGGCGCGCCATCTGGGCTTCGCGCCGGCGCAGGGTCTGGAGGCCTGCCATGGCCAGGCCCAGCACGGCGAGATACGCCAGCCCGGTTACGACGCGCCACACCATCGGCGTGTCCGCCGGCATCTGCACCCACGCGATGGTTTCTCGTAATCCGGTCGTCGCCGCCGCGAAGACGATCCCCCACACCAAACCCTCAGTCCAGGTGACGAGCAGGACCGGAATGATGTACAGGATGCCGAGCCGGGCGGTGGGTGGCGTGACGGCGTTGAGCCAGTACACGAGCAGCGTGAGGAGCACGTAGCCGGTCAACCGCAGCACGCGCCGCAGCGTGGGGGAGGAGAAGTTGAGCGCCGGCATCAGTACGGAGGTTCGGCGACATGTTGCGAATCGTCGAGCATTAATGCCTGCAGCGCGGTGCCTGGGGGGACCGTCGGCATGTCGGCTGGGACGATGAGCAAGGCGTTGGCGAGGGCCATACTGGTGAGAATGCCAGAGCCCTGCGGTCCTGTCAAACGCGCCTCCCCTTCCTCTACTATGGCGCGCAGGTAGTGTCGCAGTTTGGGGCCGAGTGTGATTCCCTCTCGAACCCTCACCGGTACCGTTCGGCGAAACGGCAGCGCGTGTCCCTGCAGGCGCCGAATCGCGGGACGCGCGAACAGCTCGAACGTCACCATCGTGCTCACCGGATTGCCGGGCAGGCCAATCCAGGGGATGCCGCCCAGCAGGCCGAACCCCACCGGCGCACCGGGTCGCATCGCGATGCGCCAGAGCTTCAGCTCACCGCCTAATTCCTGGAGTACGTCACGCATCAGGTCGTGCTCGCCCACACTCACCCCCGCCGTGGTAACGAGAAGATCGGCGCCGGCGGCGCGGCGCAGGTGCTCGCGCAGGCTTTCTTTATTGTCGCGCGCGATGCCCAGGTTCCGGGGCTCGGCGCCCGCGCGGCGGATCGAGGCATCGAGCGTGTAGGTGTTCGAGCTCGCGACCTTCGTTCCCGCCAGAATCTCCTGCTTCTTATCGAGGTCGGCGATCTCGTCGCCGGAACCCATGAACGCTACGATGGGCCGGCGGTGCACGAGCGGCGCATCGCAGGCAATCGACGCGAGCACACCGAGCTGCGCCGGACCGAGCGAGGTGCCGGCCGTGAGCACCGCGGCGCCCTTGCGGATGTCCTCGCCGCGCCGCCGAACGTTCTTGTTCGCGCTCCCTGACGCGGCCTGGATCGTGACCTTGCCGTTCGATCGCGGCGAGGTGTCCTCCTGGCGAATCACCGTATCGGCGCCCTGCGGCAGCGGCGCGCCGGTGAAGATGCGCGCCGCCTGGCCCTGTCCCAGCGCCCGCTGCGGAAACTGGCCTGCCGGGATGGTCTCGATCACGTCGAGATCAGTCGCGGCCTCCTTGAGATCCACGCTCCGCACCGCATAGCCGTCCATCGCGGAGTTGTCCCACGCCGGGAGATCGATCGGGCTCGTGACGTCTTCGGCGAGCACGGCGTCGAGCGCGTCGCGCAACGGCCGCCGCTCGCTGGAGATCGGCCGGCAGTGTCCCAGGATGATCTTTGCGGCCTCGGCCGGCGTCATGGTGGGAGGATTTTCGCCCGATCCCAGGCGAGATTGGCGATCGTCACGAGCCATGCGGTGTCGGTGAACCGAAACACCGGAAACGGCGCGCGGAAGCTCCGGTCATCCGTGACGAAGGCGACCCAATCGCCGGGATCATGCACTGCCGGATCGAACAGCGGTTTGGTTCCCGCGATGGAACGGTACACTTCGATTTTGGGAAGCGGCGCGTCCTTGAACCCCTCGACGAGTACCATGTCGGCGTCGCCGAGCGAGCGCCGTGCCAGCGCGATGGGATCAGCATCCCGGTGCGTGGCCTCGTCGATCGTCACCACTCGGAATTTGCGGCGCACCAGCTCCGCCGCGAGCGCGGCGAGAAACGTCGTCTTGCCCGCGTTCCTTTGGCCGATGATGGAGATCATCCGTGTCGCCGCCACACCGCCTCCGCGCGCTCGAGATCCTCGGGCGCGTTGACGTTCAGAAACAGCTCGTTCGGGTCGCCGAAGGCCTTCACCCGCGCGAGGGAGAGGATACCGACCCTGACGTCGGCGTGGAAGGAGATCGCTGCCAAATCGCCCCCCGCCTGATCCAGCCGCGCGGCGATCGCGGGACCACACGCCGGGCCATACACCGCGCAGAGCGGCTCGAGGCCGCGCGGGCCCGTGCTCTCGGGAAGAAAGGCGTCGTACCCGCCGGCTGTCGCGCCGGCGATCAGCGCCCGCAGTAACGCCTCAGGAACAAACGGCATGTCCCAGGCGACGCACAGCACTGGGCCGCCGCCGGTCGTTACGGCCGTGTAGAGCCCGCCCAGGGTGCCGAAACCCGCTCGCACATCCGGAATCGCTTTCAGGTCGGGACGCCACGACGCCGCATCGGGGTCGGTGGCGATCAGCAGAGGCGGCGTTGCGGTCGCAGCCTCCAGTGCGCGCACGACGCGATCGAGAATCCGTTCGCCGCCGACGGCAAGCAAGCCCTTGGGAGTTCCACCGTACCGGGTTGCGGCACCTCCCGCGAGGACCGCGCCGCGCACCTAGACGCCGAGGTGACTGTGTTCGATGGCGATGCAATGATCCTGGATGAAGGCGATGCCCGCCGCCTCGGCGCGTTGCGCCGCCGCGGCGTCTACCACCCCGAGCTGCAGCCAGATCAGTTTCGGATGCACGGCGATCGCTTCCTCCACGATGGCCCCCACGTGCTCACTGCGGCGAAATACGTCCACGATATCGATCGTGTGCTCGCGCGCGGCATCAGTCAGCGTGCGGTAACTCTTCTCCCCCAGGACTTCCGGGTGACCGGGATTTACCGGGACGATCGTGTAGCCGGATCGCTGCAGGAAGCGGGAGACGGAGTTGCTGGGCCGCATCGGGTTGGGGGAGAGTCCCACGACGGCGATGGTGCGCGCCTCGCGGAGCAGCGCGCGGAGCTTGTCCTCCTCGGCGGGCGTCATGCTTCAGGCTTCGCCGCGGTATTCGGAGTAGAGATGCGGACTCTCCTCGATCCGTACGCAGTGAAGCGCCACACCCGCGGGCAGCTCGCCGGCAAGGCGCTCCCAGACGTACACCGCCAATGCCTCCCCCGTCGCGAGCGACTTCCCGGCGGCGAACGCCGGTATGTCCGTGTTGAGATGCCGTCCGTCAAAGCGCGCGACGATTTCGCGCTGGAGCAGGCTTTTGAGCGCCTGCAGACTCATCACGCCGTTCCGTGCCGGATCGAACGCGGCCTTCACCGTCACGGCGCACTTGTAGCGATGGCTGTGATCGTCGGTCGCCCCGGCGAATTCCGGCGTGTCGGGGAAGCGATGGGTGGCGGTAAACTCGACGATGCGAGTGAGGTACGCGGTGGGCATTCCCTAGAATACCTGCACCGCGCTGGCCTTGAAAGAGAACACAACCGAGGCGCCCGGCGTCAGCGCCAGATCGCGCGCGGCGTCCGCGGTCACCGCGGCGATCAACTCGACGCCGCCCATGTCGGCGCGGACGTGCACGCCGGCGCCGCGGTGCTCGATCGCCAGGCCGGTCACCCGTCCCGTGAGCACGTTGCGGGCGGATGACGGCACTCGCTCGCGACTGACGAAGATGTCGGTCGGGGGGACCGCGAGGACCGCGGGGCCCGAGCGATCGGTCATCACCACGATGGCGATGCTGCCGACGGGCACGTGCTTCACGCCGTCGCCGGGTGGCAGATCGACGCGGAACAGATTCTCCGGTGTAACGGGCGACAGGCGGCCGTCGGCGAGGGAGCGGATATCGTCGGCCCAGCGGTAGGCGTCTTCCAGCTGGTGCGACGCGATGCATACGGAAAAGGGGCGTGCGGCTCGCTCCACGGCCAGCGCACGATAAAGGGCGCCGGCCGCGGCGCGGTCGGCGGAGCTGGCCGGCTCATCGAGCAGCAGCACGTCGGTCCGCAGCGCCAGCGCGCGCGCGACGGCGACACGCTGCACCTCGCCGTCAGAGAGCTCGTGACGGCGGCGATCGAGCAGGGGAGCGAGTCCGAGTCGGTCCACCACATCACCAATGATCCCGTTCACCGCCGCGCGTCCGACGTCCCTGAGCCGCAGCCCGTATTCGAGATTCTCGCGCACCGTTCCGCGAAACAGGATGGGCCGCTGCTCGACGAGCGTGACGCGCCGGCGCAGCGACGCGGGCGCGCGGCGGGGCACGGCGGTCCCGTCGAAAACGATCCGTCCTTCGGTCGGCGCCTCGAGCAGCGCGAGCAGGCGAAGCAAGGTGCTCTTCCCGGCGCCGTTGTGTCCCACCACCGCAACCGAACCCGTGCGGGGAAGGGTGAACTGCTCGAGGTCGAGCACCACGCGTCCTTCATAGCGGTGGCGCACCGCACGCAGCTCAAGCATTGCCGCGCCCCTGCAGTACCTGCAAGGCGACGTTGACGACGAGCGCCAGTAACACGAGCACGAGGCCGAGGGCGAGCGCCAGCCCAAAGTCGCCTTGCGCGGTGTACAGGGCGACGGCAGTCGTCAGCGTACGCGTCTCCCCCCGAATGTTGCCGCCGACGATCATCGCCGCGCCGATCTCGGCGACCACCTGGCCAAACGCCGCCGTGATTACCGCCGCGAGTGCGAACCGCGCTTCGCGCGCCACCGTCCACGCAGCCCGCCACGGGCCCGCCCCGAGCGTCTCGGCGGTGCGGCGGACACGCGGATCGACGCCCTGTACCGCCGCGGCCGACAGCGCCGCGGCGATCGGCAACGCAAGCAGCACGTCGCCGATGACGATGGCTTGCCACGTATAGAGCCAGCCGAGCCCGCCGAGTGGTCCACGCCGCGAGAGGAGACCGTAGAGCAGCAGGCCCACGACCACAGTGGGGAACGCGAGCGCGGTGTTGACCACCGTCAGCGCCGCGCGCCGTCCCCAGAACACGCGGGTCGCGAGGAAGTAACCGAGCGGCAGCCCGGCCGTGCAGGAGATCGCGGTGGCTACGACCGCCACTTTGAGAGTGAGGAGGGCGATCCCGTAGACTTCGGAATCACCCGCAACGAGTAGCGTCCACGCCCGCTGCAAACCTTCGGCTAGAAAATCCATCCAATGCCGAGGCTGATCCAGGGATGCAGCGTCCAGTCGTTGAGGGGCTGGGTGAGTGGGATCACCCGTGACCCGTCGGGAGACAACGTGGAATGAAACGAAACCGGATATTTGAGCTTCCACATATGCGCGCGCACCTCGGCATTGATGAGCACGCGGCGCGCGGGATACCAGCGCACGCCGGTGGCGAATGCGACCGTGAGCTTGGTTCCGAACCGATAACCGCTCCCCGTCGTGTCGCCCGGCGAATTCAGATCGAACATCAGTCCCAGCCCGGTTCCCGCATACGGCGCGAACCCGCGCCAGGTCTTTCCGCCCGTGAGCCGGAGCTGCATCCCGATCTCGACCAGGCCAAGGTCGGATTTGTACGGGCCCGTGCGGCGCTCGGCGGATGACGAATCGGCGCGTGGATCGATGATGAACCGGTCGCCCTGGAGGAAGGCGCCGGTGAACTGAAACTGCACCGCGTGACCGGCGGGGAGCTCATACCGCGCGCCGAACGTGCGGGCGTTGCTCGTCCCGGCGCCGGCGTTGCCGCGGTCAGCGCCCAGGTGGCCAAAGAAAAACACCGGCCCGGGGTGCAGCACGATGTCATGATACGGAGACGACGCGGGGTCGTGGCCGACCTGCGCGGAAAGTCGGACTGTTGGAATGTTGGAAAGAAGCATTCCGAGGATGATCCACCGTCCAGTCATCAGTCAGACTCCCTTAGGTCGCGTCCCGTCATTTCTTTCGGCGGCTCGATTCCGAGCAGCTGCAAGATCGTTGGTCCGACGTCGCGAAGCGAGCCACCGCCGCGCAGCTGGTTCGTTCCGGCACCGTCCTTACCCCCGACAATTACGAATGGCACGGGGTTCGTGGTGTGGGCGGTGTGGGGTCCGCCGGTCGCGGGATCGATCATCAGCT
>WNFL01225296.1_pt1 | contig 12414 bp, 9 predicted proteins | sample 5400361 | NCBI WGS metagenome assembly WNFL01 (sample SAMN13153351, study PRJNA577476) | soil metagenome | isolation source: 40 cm soil on Douglas fir-dominated hillslope | place: USA:California | collected 2013-09-17
TCGTTTCGCTGCACGACACAGGCAACCCCTAAGAAAATTCTCATCTGACAAGAATTGCTCCAAAGCGCCACAGCGTGGAGCAGAGTGAAACACTTCGATCGATCCTTCCGTCCGCTGCTTGAAACGAGGTTTTGTATCACTGGCGGTCCCTCCTAGCGCCCACAGCTAGAGCCAAACAGAGAACTTCTGCAATGTCACCCGGCAGGAGTCATGGGCACAAGCATCTCCAAATGCAATGGGCAGACGATTGCCTTGCCATAGAGGGGTTCTGAACAGTTTCAGCCAGAAATCATGAAATATCGAAGCCTCTTCGGCGCAGCGATTCTGACAACGTTCTTTTTTGCTTCCGAAAGTAAGGCGCAAACTTATTCAGCTGGCCTCCCCTCGCGATGGGCCGCGTTCGCACGCGAAGTCAAAAATTCCGGCTTCAAAACCGAATCCCCTGCGCCAATTGGGTTAAGGAAAACCAATGACGGAAAGACACCGCCCCCGGTGCGCTTCCACAAAAAGCAGTTTCTGATTCTGAGCGCGGCAGTCTATGGAGCAAGTTTGGCGGACATGCACCAAACACTGAAAGAAAGAAAGCATTCCTGGTGGTACGAAGCGGATCCTCTGGCAAGACCTTTTGTGAAGCTGCCTGCGCCCGCCTATTACGCGGTGGGACTGGCGATGGCCACTGGCCTTAACTGGATTAGCTGGAAAATGGGACACTCGAGAAGATGGCACACGCTAGCGGCCATTCCGCAATTGCTTGCGATCGCCGGCAACACTCACGGCTATAAGAGTAATCTTTTCCGGTGAGATGAAAGCGAAAAGCGGCCGCGTGCCACGCAAAATATTTTGTAGTGAGGGCTTGATCGCAATGAACCGGCAACAGATCGCCGCGCAGATTCATTCGTAAGATCCGCCATTCTCACGGGGCTACAACGTCCTTCAGCCTTGACTTCACTTGAACCGCGGAAAGACTCGACGCATCCCAGCCGCCGCCCAGCGCTTTGATAAGGAGCACGTTCGTCACCAACCGCTGTCCGTGAATCACGGCGAGTTGCTGTTCATTGTTGAGCAGATTCTGCTGCGCGTTGACGACATCCAGATAGTTGACGAGGCCGCCGGTATAGCGGCTGGTGGCGATGTCCAGCGTACGCCGCGCCGAATCGACGGCCTGCTGCTGGGACTGGTTCGCCTGGTCCAGCACGGTCAAACCGGTTACGTCATCCTGAACTTCGCGGAAGGCGTTCAAGACGCTATCGCGGTAAGCTGCCACGCTTGCGTCGTAGCCAGCTTTGGCGAATTGCACCTGCGCTCTCCGCCCGCCGCCAGTGAAAATACTTTCCGCGACGTTGGCGCCGACCGCCCAGAACGTGCTTTGCACGTTCATCAGCTTGGCGATATCAGCGGCCTGCCAGCCACCATTCCCAAAAAGATTCAGCGAAGGATAGTAGGCTGCTCGGGCGATTCCGATTTCCGCGTTCGCCACGGCCATCTGCCGCTCGGCTTCCGCGACGTCCGGCCGCCGTTCCAGCAAATCCGAAGGCAAACCAGCGTCGAGCGCCAACGGAACATCTTTCAATTCCGCCGGCGAAAGATGAAAGTCCGGCGCAGGTTTTCCGATGAGGACCGCGATTGCATCTTCGAACTGCTTTCTTTGCTGCTGGAGAAGAATGGCCTGCGTCCGCGTGGTATTCAGGAGCGTCTCTTCTTCCGCAACGTCCAGCCCGGAAGCCACGCCGCCCTTATGCCGTGAATCCACCAGTTGCAGCCCTTTTTGCAGAGTCTCCACCGTGCGATTCAGAATTCCCAACTCGGTATCGAGCTGCCGGAGCGTGAAATAATCGCCGGCCAGCTCCGCCGTGATCACCAGCCGCACGTTCTCGAGATCGGCCGCGCTCGCTTGGTACGATGCCTGCGCTGCCTCAATGCTGCGGCGGCGCCGGCCGAACAGGTCCACTTCGTAGCCCACGGTAAACGGCAAAATATTGTTGGTCTGTGATACGGGCGACCTTACGGGAAAGTTGCTGCTGGCGGGCCGGTTTCCCGATAGCCGCTGGCGCTCGGTGCCGGGAGCGACCGAAAGTGTAGGGAATTGCGTCGCGATCTGGACCGCGGCGGACGCGCGCGCCTGCTCCAGCCGCGCTACGGAAATTTTGATGGTCTGATTCGCATCGAGCGATTGTTTTTCCAGCGCGCTCAATGCGTCATCATGGAAAACACTCCACCATTCGCCCTTCGGAACACCATCTTTTGGTGAGCTCTCCCGCCAGGGCTCCGAGACGTCCCATTTTGCGGGTACGGGCGCCGTAGCCCGCTGATACTTCGGCCCCACCGTGCAACCACCGATGAGGGCACTGACAGCCAGCCCGATCAGGGCGGGGAAATGCCTGTTGCGATTCATTATTATTTCTTGGCCCCTGGCGCAGAGTTCGGCTGAGGTGCGGGCTGGCCCGGCGGGCGGCTCAGCGCGATTTCCTTGACATGGACTTCCTGTCCTTCGTCGAGGGAATCAGCGGGATTCAGCACAATCCAGTCGCTGGCGTCGAGTCCTTGCAGGACTTCGAGAGTGGTGCCGTAATCGCGGCCGACACTGAGCGATTTAAGATGCGTCTTATGATTTGCATCTACAACCACGGCACGAAGTCCTTCCGAGCGAAATAACAGCGCGTTTACGGGCACAGCCAGGCGTGCGCCAGTCACCTTCACTTGCAAGTGGGCCTGCGAATAGCCGCCGGGGAGCAACGCGCCATTGTGATTCGGCACGTCCACTTCCGTGAGCAGGGTGCGCGTGCCGGGATCAATCGACTCCGCCGTGCGCACCACTTTGCCCTGGAATTTCTGGCCCGGATACTGCGTGAGCTCCAGGTAAGCCCCGAGCCCCGCATGAATCGAGGACGCGTAGGCTTCCGGCACGCTGACGTAGACGCGAATGGGATCCGTTTGCGCGAGAGAGAAAAGCTGCTGTGATGCGCCGCCGTTCCCCGCGTTGATCAAAGTGCCAGTGTCGACACTGCGGCGCGTAATCACCCCGCTGAAGGGCGCGTAAACATGCTTGAACGATTCCAAATCTTCGAGCCTGCGCACGTTGGCTTCCGCCGATTTCACGCTGGCGACTTTGGCTTCCAAATCGCCGACAGCGTTATCGACTTCCTGCTTGGAGACGCCGTCCGTTTTGATCAGTTCCTGGTAACGCGTCGCGGTAATCTTCGAAAGATTGGCGTTGGCCTGCGAGGTATTCAGGTCGGCCCGCGCTTGTGACAGTTGCTGATCCACTTCAGGAGTGTCTATGTCCGCGAGCATGTCGCCCTGCCGGACGCGGCTGCCGATGTCGTGATACCACTTTTTCAGATAACCGTTGGTGCGCGCATAAATGGGCGACTCGACATACGCTTGCATCGCGCCTGGAAGAACGAGGTCCTCTTCCGCGGATTCCACCGAGGCATGAAACACCGCCACCGTGGGGATCGCCAGCGTTTCGGTTTCCTTGGCGAGCGCCTGGTACTGTGCCCGGCGCTGGAACAGCGTTAGCGCTCCCAGGACCACCAGCACGATCACGATGAGAAAAAGAATCGTGAAGACCCGGCTGCCCTTCCCGCGCGGTTGCACTTGATCTACAGGGTCCATCTGAACTCCACCTTCCATCATTACCGCAACTCCGCCTTTACTTCCAGTCCGAAAAATTTCAGGCCATCGTCGGCGAAAGAGGTTCCTGCCGCCCCGACCTCCGCTCCCGGCGTCCATGGATCATCGAGAAGACGCACGGCACAAAAAAGAGCGTGGCGAAAGTGGCAAAGATCAGCCCCCCGATCACCGCGCGGCCAAGCGGCGCGTTTTGCTCTCCGCCTTCGCCGAGACCCACGGCCATCGGCAGCATGCCGATGATCATGGCCAGCGCGGTCATCAGCACGGGCCGGATGCGCACGAAACCGGCTTCAATAGCGGCGTCCCGGGCGTTCTTGCCCTCGTCCATTTGCTCGCGGGCGAAGGAAACCATCAAGATGCTGTTCGCCGTGGCCACGCCCATGCACATGATGGCGCCGGTCAGCGACGGCACGTTAAGCGTAGTGTGCGTCAGCAACAGAATCCAGCAAATGCCGGCAAGCGCGCCGGGCAGCGCGGTAATGATAATGAAGGGATCGAGCCAGGACTGAAAATTGACCACGATTAACAAATAAGCAAGCACGATCGCGCCCAGCAAACCAAAGCCCAGGCCGGTAAAGGAACTCTTCATCGTTTGGACTTGTCCGCGAACGACAATGTGACTGCCCTTCGGCAAATCCTTTTCAATGGCTTGAACGCGCTTTTCCACTTCATCGGCGACGCCGCCGAGGTCGCGGCCATCCACGGCCGCATAGATGTTGATCATCGGCTGCGTGGTGTAATGCGAGATTTCCGCGGGCCGGGCCGTCGTCGACGTAGTTACCAGGTTCCCCAGGATTTGCGGCCGCGAGCCGGGAGCGCTGCCGCTGACGGGCGTATTTTGCAGCGCCTGGTAGGAGTCCACGCGATACTGCGGTTCCTGCACCGCGACGTTGTACTCCACACCATTTTTCGGATCCAGCCAGAAAGCCGGCGCCGTCTGGAAGCTGGAGCTCAGCGAAACAAGAACGTTTTGCGCCACGTCGCGCGATTGCATGCCCACGGATTGCGCGCGGGACCGGTCGATTTCCATAAAGAGCGTAGGATTGTCAAAGGCCTGCTGAACGTGGACATCCACCGCGCCCGGAATGTGACGGAATTCGCTGGCGAGTTTTTCACCGGCTAGATAATTTCCGCGCTGGTTCATGCCGGTAACTTCCACGTCGATGGGTGCGGGAGTGCCGAAGTTCAAGATTTGCGTCACGATGTCCGCCGGCTGAAAGAAGAACTGCACGCCCGGAAAGCGCTGCGGCAGCTTTTCGCGCAAATCGCTGATGTATCCGCTAGTCGGCTTTCCACGAACTTCCTTCAGCTGGACGAGAATCTCCGCGTCGGAACTCCCGATCGTGCCGGCGTTGCTATAAGTGAGGTTGATGCCGCTGTAAGGCAAGCCGATATTGTCGAGGACCGTGGTCAGCTCGTCTTTGGGGATGGTGTCGCGAATGACAGCGTTGACCTGGTCGGCGAGACGCGCCGTTTCCTCGATGCGCAGACCGGTACGAGCGCGCATGTGCAGGCGAATCTGTCCGGCGTCAACCTTCGGAAAGAAGTCACGCCCCAGAACGCCGACGAGCAGCACGGACAAAACACAGAAGGTGAGGAAGCACACGGAGAAAAGCCTCGGGGAGCGCAAAGCGGCGCCCAGGGCTCCGCGGTAGCCTTCGCGAAACTTTTCAAAACTGCGCTCAAATCCTTGTTGATAGCGCCGGAAGAAGCCCATCTTTTCGCCGATGTGTTCCTCGGGGTGATATTCGTCTTCCGAGCTCAGCAGATACATGGCCAGCGTCGGCACGATCGTGCGCGACCACATGTAGGAAGCCAGCATGGCAAAGCTTACGGCTTCAGCGAGCGGGATGAACAGGAACTTGGCTACGCCGGAAAGAAAAAACATCGGAATAAAGACGATGCAAATGCACAGTGTGGAAACGAAAGCGGGCACAGCAATCTGCTGCGCGCCGTCGAGGATGGCCTGAACGGTTTCCTTGCCCATGGCCAGATTGCGGTTGATGTTTTCGATCTCAACGGTGGCGTCATCCACGAGAATTCCGACTGCGAGCGCAAGGCCGCCCAAGGTCATGATATTGATGGTTTGGCCCAGCGCGCTGAGGCAGAGAATGCTGACGAGGATCGATAGCGGAATGGAAACGGCAATGATCACCGTGCTTTTCCAGTTTCCAAGAAAGAGCAGAATCATGGCGGCCGTGAGGCAGGCGGCGATAATCGCTTCGCGGATGACTCCCTGTATGGAAGCGCGCACGTAGAGCGACTGGTCGAAAAAGGTGGAGATGCGCATGCCTTCGGGGACCGAGCCTTTGCTGTACTCGAGCATACGCTTGACGCCGTCGACGATGGAGATGGTGGAGGCGGCGCCAACCTTGTAGATACTCATGAGCACGCCGCGCTGACCGTTGGACAATACGATGTTGGTCTGCGGGGAAAAGCCGTCGCGCACGTGCGCAACTTCCTTCATATAAATCGTGGCGCCATTGACGGTCTTGACGGGGAGATCGTTGAGTTCCTCGATGGTTTGCGGGCTGCCGTTCATCTCCACGTTGTACTCAAGGGTACCGAGCTTCGCGGTTCCCGTAGGGAGAATCAGGTTTTGCGCATTGACGGCGTTCACGATGTCCACCGCGGAGAGGCCCTTAGCCTGGAGCGCCGCCGGATCGATATCGACGCTCACGAGGCGCTGCTTTCCGCCGTAGGGGAACGGCGTCGCGGCGCCGGGCACGGTAGCAAGCTGCGTGCGGATAAAATAGTTACCGAAATCGAAAAGCTGCTGCTCGCTGAGCGTGTCGCTGGTCAAGCCGATCTGAATGACCGGCACGGTCGACGCCGAATAGATGATCACCAGGGGCGGAGTGGTTCCTTGCGGGAGAAACCGCAAGAATGTCTGTGAAATTGCAGTCGTCTGGGCCAGCGAGGTTTGGATATTGGCGCCTGGTTGAAAGAAAACCTTGATGATGGCGATCCCGTTAAACGACTGCGACTCGGTATGCTCAACGTCATTAACAAGAGTCTGGATGCCTCGTTCGACGTTGGAGGTGATGCGCTGCTCCATCTCCTGAGGTTCCAGGCCGGTGTAAGTCCAGACCAGAGAAATGACCGGAATGTTGATGTCAGGAAAGATGTCCACAGGTGTGCGCAGGAGCACCACCGGAAACAACAGGATGATCGCGAGCGCCATCACCACAAAGGTGTATGGCCTCCGCAGCGCTAATCGGACAATCCACATAAACTCTTAGGTCGCTCTCTTACACCGGTGGCACCCGTTTGTTGCTACGGGCCGCTCACCCATTACAGATTCAACTTAGATTCCTGGGAGCGTTTGTTCGGGTACGCCGCTCTGCGAGAAAAACGTACACACCCGCGCCGGGATAGACGATTTAAGTCTTGAGCTTTGTCCCAGTTAGAAACATCGAAAGGCACCGCTCCCCTTGCCGCCACACCAATTCGATGCGGACATTCTGACACCTGGCACATGGAGCGGTCCATCCAAATTGGACGCCGATTCAGGACGAACGTGATGCAGCGCGCGAGGAAAACCCCGCGGTGAGGCTGGCGCTATTTGTGGGTCATGGTGAAGACGCCGTCCCAGCCGAAAGGAGGCTCATCGAAAAGGTATTCCTGGCATCGCTTCCAATAGGCGCGGGAAGGGCCGTCATCGGGCCACTTGTCCAGAATGGTCTGGAATGATTTCTGGGCGTCTTCCCAGCGGCGTTTGCGGTAGAGCTCGTGGGCCTGATGGAAGAGGTCGAGGCGATGGCGAACTTCGTCCGGAGCGCCGTAGACGGAACTCTCGGCGGCACGGCCGATGAGTTCGTAGATCGCTACCGGCTGGAGCTTGCCTTTCACGCGAATAAGATCGAGTTCGCGAAAGACGAAGCCGTCGCCCTTGGCGGCGGAGTACGTGGTTTCATTGACCAGGATATGCGTGCCGTAGTCCTTGTTCAGCCCTTCCAGGCGCGACGAGAGATTGACAGTGTCGCCGAGAGCGGTGTAGCCGTAGCGAAGCGCTGAGCCCATGTTGCCGACGCTGGCCACGCCGGTGTTTAAACCGATGCCAATGTCCAGGTGTGGCTTGCCTTCGGATTCCCACTTCTTCTGCATTTCACGGACGCGATCCATCATTTTCAGCGCCGTATCGCAGGCTCTGGCGGCATGGCCGGGTTCTTCGAACGGCGCGCCCCAGAAGGCCATCACCGCGTCGCCGATGTACTTGTCCAGAGTGCCGTGATGTTCGAAAACGAGACCGGTCATGTCCGAAAGATATTGATTGAGGAAATTTGCGAGATCCTGGGCGTCCAATTTTTCGGAAATGGTCGTGAAGCCGCGAATGTCGCTGAACATCACCGTAATGTTAGTTTTTCGTGGTTCGACGAGGCGTGGGTTTACCAGCAGGCGGCGAATGACTTCGGGGCTGAGGTATTGGCCAAACGCGGAACGCACGCGGCGTTTTTCCTTTTCTTCGAAAAGCGCCCGATACAAGGAGACGAGCAGCACGTTGGAACTCAGCGTAAGCGCCGGAACGCCGAAGTTGAGCCACCAGCCACGAAGAAATGCAAAATAATCGGCCGCAACCAGAGGCGCGATCAGGAACGCTCCGAACCACATCCAGCGTGGCGAAACGAGAGCCATCCAGATTCCCAGGGGAATGCCGAAGAAAATAATCAGCAGAACGTCCGCGAGGGTTTGTTTCGCGCCGCGATAAAGAAACGACTGGTGCAAAATGCAGTCAATCACGTTGGCATGGATTTCCACGCCGGGATAATCGAGCCCGCCGTATGGAGTCGTCCGCAAATCCCCGATGCCCGTCGCCGTCGCACCGATTAGCACGATCTTGCCGGCAAACTTATCCGGAGAAACTTTCTTCTCCACGACGTCGGCGAGCGAATAGTGAGGGTAAGTGTGGTAGCCGGGTCCGTGGAAATTGATGACCACGCGCCCGAGATCGTCCGTGCGAACCTGCGCGGATTGGCCGAAAAGTATTCGATAGGCGCCCACCGGCCCATACTCCAGGACAACTTGTTCGTTGGGCAGGCGAAAGTAGGAGCGCACAGTCTGCACGTCAAGTGATGCGTAAATGTCCCAATCGTTGAAGTCTTTCGAGCGTCCGTAGGGGATGATGAGATTTGCCTGCCGCACCACGCCGTCAACGTCGGGATACACATTAAAAAATCCGGTCGAGGAGGCTTCCTCGCTCAGCGCGCTGGTGAGGACTTCCAGGTTTGCTTCCGTGCCTTTGGGCAAAAGATTGTCCGGCTGAAATTTCTCCATCAGGCTGACTCGATCGCGCTTGCCGGTTTCCGGGCGAAGCGGGCGCACGCTCGGAAAGGAATAGAAGGCGATTTGATTTGCGTAGGTGTCCAGCGTTTTGTCATCCAGGCCGCGGAGGTCGGCTTCGGTGTGCAGAAAGAAATTTCCAAGCACAACCGCGCCGAAGCGCTGAATGGCGGTAGCGAATTGTTTGTCCGCGTCGTACTGGGCGGCAATCTTTTGAACTTCCGCTGAGAGCGTCGGATCGATCGTTTCCCCGCGTTTTCGGCGGATTTCCATCTCCGCCCACAGCGCGCGGATCGGCGCCGCGCTTTGGTCCGGTTTGCTGAAAGTGACGTCAAAAGCGGCCACTTTCGCGCCATCCTCGCGAAGAACATCGAGCATCTCCGCAAAATGAGTTCTGGAGAAAGGCCACTTCCCGAGCACTTCCTGCGAATGCTGATCGATGTCCACGATAACGATTCGTGGATCGATGGGCGTGGCCCTGGACGGGCGGTAGCGAAAACGCGTGTCCAGCGAATCGTATTCCAGGCGCTGGATAAAGTTGAATATCGGGGTAGTGCGTTCGCCGACGAACGTAAAGTAGTAAAGCACCAACGCAAAAAATGTAATGAAAACGCTGATGACGAACGAGACGCGGTGGCGCCACCACGTCAGAAGCAATTCGTAGAGGCCGAGAGCGCCCCGCCGCTGCCAGAAACCTTCTGACGGAGCTGCCATCGCGCGCCGGATGCTACTCGCGGAAGAGGAAGTTCAGCCGGACGCCGGAGACCTCAACGAGATCGCCGTCATTGAGGCGCACGGGCCCGGAGATGGGATTGCCGTTAATCTTGGGCACCTTGTCGCCCGGCCCGAGGTAATAGCCGTCATCGCGCTGATTGATCTGTGCGGCCATTTGCGGTTTGAACCAGCCCTTCAGGCGAACCGTGGCCATTGCGGATTTTCCGATGACCGTGAGTCTGTTGGTCAGAACATATTCTTTTTGGTCGGTCTGGCCATTGAGAACGACGAGGGTCGGAACTTTCATGCGCGTCCCGGCAAACTGCATGGATTCGCCCATGGCCGCGGCCTGCTGGAGCATCTGGCGGCGTTCCTTGGTGTCCAGCACCATGGTTTCGTCGATGCGCGGCGCGGCAGCCTTGCGGCCGGAGTCCCAGGGTACGGGGGCATCGCCGCTGGCGTCGACCTTGATTTTGTGCTTGCCGATGTGAATGTTGTCGCCATCGTGCAAAGTGGCGCGCTCGACGCGGAGATCATTTACAAAAGTGCCGTTGAGGCTGGCGAGGTCTTCCACGACCATGCGGCCGGCCTCGTAATAGACTTTCGCGTGATGATTGGACACGGCGAGATTGTCCACCGGAATGTCATTGTCCGGCGAGCGCCCGATGGTTACGGGCCGGGTGCCTACGGAAACTTCTTTCACGATTTTATTGTCAAACATGAGGCTGAGCTTCGGCATCTCAATTTCCTCCCACACTGCCATTCGAACCTGGATTTTTGCGCGCCCCGCGGCGCAACCATGAAAACCAACCGTTAGAATCCTTTTCGGCCCGCGCAATCACAACCGTGATGTTGTCCGGGCCGCCGCGTTCATTGGCCAGCGCCGTGAGCTTTTCCGCGGCTTTTCCAGGGTTGGTTTCCGCCTGGAGCGTTCCCGCGATTTCAGGATCCGTGACCACGCGCGTCAATCCGTCGGAGCAGAGCAGTAGTGCGTCCCTGGGAAAAAGCGTGTGCTCCTCCGCATCCACTTCAATTTCCGCCTGTGCGCCCAGCGCTCGCAGCAGGACGCTTTGCATGTCGCTTTCTTCAGCCTCGGCGGCGGTCAAAGGTCAAAATGCCGCGCCGCACCTGTTCGGCGACGAGAGAATGATCCCGCGTGAGCTGAAGCAGACTGCCGCCGCGGAGTAAATAAGCGCGGCTGTCCCCGACGTGAGCGATGCTGAGCCTTGCGCCGTCGATCCACACCGCCGTCAAAGTCGCTCCCATGCCATGCTGGTCAGGATTTTCCTCGGCGGACTTGAAGATTTTCCTGTTAGCCAAATGGACGGCGGTCGAAAGACGTTTCGTCCGGGCGCTCCAACCGGATTGCGTTGGGCCGATCACTTGAGCCGCCGGATTGGCCTCGAGGTCGAGGCAGTGTTTCACGACCGTTTCAACAGCCATCGCGCTGGCGATCTCGCCGTGGGCTTCGCCCCCCATGCCGTCGGAAAGCACGAAGAGGTTCAGCGGCTCAACGATCTTGTAGCAATCTTCGTTGTTTGCACGCACGCGACCCACATCGGTCACGCCGCCACTTGCGATTCGCACACGAACTCCCGTTGCCGCCCGTGAGACTACACCCCTGCCCACACGTGTACCGGACAACTCTGCTCCCACGCTAACAGAGGCCCAAGGCCTCCGAAAGGCTTTGAACCCTACTGATTACTCGCTCTTTGGCTACATGGGAGCGGGGAATACTGGCAGGAGGTTTGCGCTTGCATTCCTTTCAGATAGTGAGGTTCTCCACTACAATTCCACGATGCCATCGCGCTGCGGCTCCACGATAATCTGGGCTGGCCTGATGGCGTGCGGCTTCGCGCTGGAAGCTCACGGTCAGCAATCAACGCCAGCGGCCTTGGGAGCGCGGATCGTACTGCTGCCCAGGCGGATCGTTTCGGGCGAGCGCGCCACGCTCGCCGTGCTGGATGTGAACGGGCGTTTGACGCCGGGCGTCACCGTAAATTTCTCAAACGGAGACTGGTTCACGACCGACGCGACGGGCCGGGCTCTTTTTGTCGCGCCACTGAACCCCGGCGTGATTTTTGGGTCGATCGCGGGACGTACCGGGCGCGTTGCCACGACAATTCTATTACCCGGTGAGGCCGCGTCGGATTCGATCGAAGTTTCCTTAGCGCCCAGAGTGGCTTCATTGACAGACCGCTTCGAGATTTTTGGGAAGAGTTTCTGCGGCGACGCCGACGCCAATCAAGTGACAATCGCGGAGCAGCCGGCAATCGTGCTGGCATCTTCGCCGACGGCGCTCGTCGTTCTTCCGCCGCCTGACTTGCAGGCCGGCGGCGCGGCGGTGCAAGTCACCTGCGCGAAGCGGCAGTCAGCGGCGTTTTCCGTGACGTTTGTCGGGCTCGGGCTGGAAGCCGACTCCTCGCCCCTGAAGCCGGGCGAGCATCGGGCGCTTACCGTGCGCGTGCGCGGGACGACGGCGAAGGTTGTACTCGAAGCCAGGAACCTCGCGCCGGAAATCGCTGAACTTTCCGGAGGCAATCCAGTGCGAGCGTCCAGCAGCGGCGGCGCGGAGAATTTAGCCAAGTTTGAAGTGCTGGGGCGGAAGAACGGCAGCTTCCTGATTTCGATTCGGCTGGTACCTTCGCTTGGGCGTCCGACGCCGGTGAATCTGCCGCATTGAGACGACATCAGGTTAAGATTCGTGGTCGAGCAGAGAAGTCTTAGGATGGCGGTGATTTTCCTTGCCGATGACAAACAGTAGTTGGACAAAGCGATTATTGGTCG
>WNFL01404490.1_pt4 | contig 12413 bp, 13 predicted proteins | sample 5400361 | NCBI WGS metagenome assembly WNFL01 (sample SAMN13153351, study PRJNA577476) | soil metagenome | isolation source: 40 cm soil on Douglas fir-dominated hillslope | place: USA:California | collected 2013-09-17
TGATGGTTTTCAGGCCGCGCTTGCGGGACTCTTCGTAGAACCAGGCGGCGTTATCGTCATCGCACTGGAAGCCGCCGCCGGACCCACCTGGATCGGTGTGGCAATACCATTTCCAACTCTGCATGCCGTAGGTTTTCAACTCGCGGTCCATCTGTTCGATCAGCGCCGCCTTGTTGGGTTTGTTGGCGACCTTGTCCCAATAGTGGTTGGGCGCGAGGTTGCCCTGCCAGAGGGCACGCTGCGAACCCGCGATTTCGTTGATCGCGCGGCCGGACTGTGACATGAGCCAACTGGGAAGGACTCCGCCGCCGCGGGCGCGGCCCTCGAGAGTTTCGCCTTGCGCGTTCTTCTGACGCTCGGCGCCGGGAACGCCAGAGATCACCACCATGTTGGTGTCCGAGTCGAAGAACATCTCCTTGACGAAATTCTTGAAGCTGAAGGATTCGGCGTCGGCCTTGAGATTGAATCCCATGTTCTTCACAAACTCGGCGTCGCGGAAGTTGGGGATTGCAAATCCGTTGGTGAAGTGGGACTGGACGTCGATGATGAAGTACTCGTCCTTGGGCCACTTCTCGGCGGTTGGCTCCGGCTCCATGGACTCCACTTCGTCGACTTCGAAGGCCTGGCCGTATACCTTGTTCATGGCGAGCCAGCAAGTTGCGAGTCCCATCGAGCTGGACATGAAGCTGCGGCGATCCATGTTGAGCTTCTTGGATTTCTCAGTCGACATTTCGCCGATGAGGTGCTCGACCTGTTTCTGCCGCGGCGTCTGGCGGCGGGGAATCAATTCTTCGTTTGAGACGAGCTGGGTGGGGACGGGCGAATCGACGCCCTTCAGAGTATCGCGATCACCTTTGCGAATCCACATGATATTCCTTTCGTGAAAAACCCTTAAAACCGCTCCCTTTGGTCACCCGGTGGTCACCCGGCCCGGACAAGGCGGCTCGGAACGGGCAAGGTAGTTCGGAATGGTCGCTGATGCCAGCAAGGTAAATGAGGAAGGAGGAGAGGAAGGACGGGGATCATCGCGGTCCACCTAGTGCATAATAGAACGGTTCCGGAAGCCCGCACAAGTCGGGCAAAATCCGGCGGGGTAAAGATATGTCAATGATGAATCGCCAGTTCGTGCTGGCCGACCGTCCGGTAGGTATGCCGACGGAGTCGACGTTTCGGATGGTAGAGACGCCGCTTCCGGACCTGAAAGACGGGGAGGTGCTGGTCAAAGCGATGTACCTTTCGGTGGACCCTAGGTCGGCGGGCTGATGGTGGGGGGCGGGGTGGCGAGGGTGGTGGAATCGAAAAATCCGAAGTTCAACGTGGGGGACGTAGTCGACATTTATATGGGGTGGCAGGAATACGCCATTTCGGACGGCAAGGGCATGCGCAAGCTGGACCCGACGCTGGCGCCGGTTTCGACCGCGCTGGGTGTACTCGGCATGACGGGCTTGACGGCGTATTTCGGATTGCTCGATGTGTGCGCTCCGAAAGCGGGCGAGACGGTGGTGGTATCCGGCGCGGCAGGAGCAGTGGGGTCGCTGGTGGGGCAGATCGCGAAGATCAAGGGGTGCCGCGTGGTGGGAATCGCGGGCGAAGACGACAAGATCGCGTGGTGCAAGAGCGAGTGCGGCTTCGACGCGGGGTTCAATTACAAGACCACGGAAGATTACGGCGCGGCGCTGAAGGAACTTTGTCCCAAAGGGATCGACGTGTATTTCGATAACGTGGGCGGGGCGATCACCGATGCGGTGATGCTGCAGTTGAACCTGCACGCGCGGCTGTCGATCTGCGGGCAGATTTCGCAATACAACAATGCCAAGCCGGAGATGGGGCCGCGGCTGACCGGCATGCTGATCGTGGCGCGCGCGAAGATGCAGGGATTCCTGGTGACGGATTACGCGGCGCGCTTCGGCGAGGGGTTGCTCGAAATGGCGGGCTGGCTGAAGGCGGGAAAGATCAAGTATCGCGAGGATATCGTAGAGGGGTTCGAGAACATGCCCAAGGCGTTCATCGGTCTACTGGCGGGGGCGAATACGGGTAAGCGGCTGGTGAAAGTCGCGTAGGATTTCTGCTAAAGAGTTAAATGACCTTGACAAAGCATTCAATTCTATGCCATGCTCCCGCATGTCGATTCGGGAACAATTGTACGTTGGCATCGGTAATCTTGAAATGAGCATCGATTTTGCAAGAAAATCGCGAGGATTCGTGATGCGTATTTTTGCCTCGGCCGTAATCGTGGTGACCGCTACCGCTATGCCTGCGCTCGCAGGTTTGATCGGATACACATCCCGCCCCGCCTGGACCGTCGATGTGGGTGCGCCGTCCTGGACCCAGGACTTCGAGTCCTTTGTTGCGGACACATCGTTTCTGAGTGGCCCAGTAGTAGCAGGTCACCTGACTCTCCAACAAATCGGCACCGGTAACTTCCGCAACAAGATCGATGTGCTGCCGCTGGATTTTAGTGTTGAAGGAGCGACTACCAACGTCGCTAGCATGTTCACCAATTTTGGAATTACCAACGTGAGCATGACCTTCGATTCTCCGATTCGCGCATGGGGCGCTGACTTCTTCTCGGTTGACGCGGAGGGTGTTACGCTGCTCCTGATTCTTTCGGGAGGGGGAACCTTGTCGATCGATGTTCCCCAAGGCTCTCCGGGAACGAGTGCTTTCTTTGGGTGGCGCACTACTGCGGGCGAGACCGTCACACTCCTCTCATTCCGTTCGCGGACAGATGACGGCTCGCAATCCGCCGGGGAGGGGTTTCCTCTAGACAATATCGCGGCCGTGACGGCCGTCCCGGAGCCCGGCTCGGGCTTGATCTCCGGAGCGGTCCTGCTACTCTCGGGCCTCTATTTCACGGCGCGGAGAAGACCCCAGTAACTACGCAGATAAACGCGACAATTTTCATTGCGACGTACGCTCCGACGGCGCGCGAGCACCCGAATCAGGCCTTCATAGCGTTGTTTTACTGGCGCGGACACGCGACAGCGGCTGGTAAAGGTCGCTTTAAGCGGCGCGCAGTTCGCTGAGGTCGGTGAACTCGCGCACGACTCGCTCCAACTCGGCTGTGCCACCGAGTGAGCGAAATTTCTCGCCTAGCGCTTCCCACGTCAACATATTCGCCGGATCGCCCAGCGGATGCCGAACGGACGCCGTGTAGCGATCGCCTGAATTCATCTCGACCGTCGCGCGGGAGGGCCACTCGCGCGGGAAATTGGTTTCGAGCGCCGGGTCGCGGGTCATGATGACCTTGCGCAGCAGGTCGCGAACACGCGGGTCGTGCAGGCCGGCTTCCGAATATTCGTTCAGCCCGGCGCGCCCGTGGACCAGGGCGAGCGCCGCGCCGAAGGGCATGGAGAATTGGGCGTCGACCACGGATTGCGGGTCGTACTTTCGTTCCGGGGGTTCGGCGATGAGACCGGCGCCGGCTTCGAGGATGGTGACTTCGATGCGGAGGATCTGGCGGAAATCGACATGGTGTTTCGCGCGGATCTGAAGCAGCGCGTCGATGGGTCCTTGCTTGTAGCGGCAGCAGGCGTGGGGTTTGACGCTGGTTTCGAGAATCGCGAAGGATTTTCCCAAGTCTGCGAGAAGCAACTCGGGTCGGGGCGCGTCGGTATAGCCGTTGAGGAATCCGTGGCGGCCTTCGAGGATGGCGGAGGGTCCACGGAATCCGTTGCGCGCGAGTTCGGCGGCGAGGATGCCGTTCTGCGCGGCGAGCCCTGCGTGGAGCCGCTTGGTCCAAGCACCGTCGGAGAGAAACTCGAGCGACCCGGCGGCCATGCTGCCGGCGATGCCGACCGCGGAGAGCATTTGTTCTTCCGAGAGCCGCAGCAGTTTCGCAACGGTGACCGCCGCGCCGAAGACGCCGCAAGTGGAGGTGGGATGAAAGCCGCGGGCATAGTGATACTTCGGCTGCACGGCCATCGCGAGTCGCGCCGCCATTTCGTAACCGGCGACGACTGCGGAGAAAAACTCCGCGGGATCGTGCAGATCGTGCGCGGCGGCCACGGGCAGCGCGGTGGAAAACATGACGACGCCCAGGTGAATCGATCCGGCGTTGTGGGTGTCGTCAAGCTCGACGCTGTGCGCCGCGGTTCCCAAGGCGAGGGCGCGGCCGCGCGGGGAGTCATCGGCAAGGGCAAGAACGGGCGGCGACGATTCGGTCCGCGAGCCTGCGGTCAGGCAGCCGAGATAATCGAGGAGCAGGTAGCGGGCGCGATCGGTCACGTCGGAGGGCAAATCACGCAGGTCGTAAAGGTGCTTCACCAGCTCGCGAGTGATCATGACGCGTCTCGCTTGGGCGCGAGGAAGCTGCGCCGGAGGACCAAAACGCGTTCGCCACGCTGATTAAACGCGCGGGTTTCGATGTGGACGATCCCACGGTCGGGTTTGCTCTCCGACTCGCGCTTGTCGAGCACTTCCGATTCGGCGTAAAGGGAATCGCCCGCATAGAGCGGTGTCTCGAAGGCGACTCTTTCGAAACCGAGATTCGCGATGGTCTTGCCGCTGGTATCGGCGACGCTCATGCCGACGGCGAGGCTGAAAATCAGCGTGTCAACGACGGGCGTTTTCGGCGAAACGTGACGATCGATGAACAGCGGGTTGTGGTTCATCGAGAGCAGCGCGAAAGAGATGGAATCGTGCGCACTGACGGTGCGGCCGGGCCAGTGCTTGTAGATTTCGCCGGGCGCGAACTCCTCGTAAAAGCGGCCGTAAGTGATCCGGCTGCTCATGCGGCGGGCACGGCGATTCGCCGCTCCAGTTGCAGCACAATTTCGCCGCGCTGATTCAGGCCTTCGGAGGCGACGGTAACGATGCCGCCGTTTTTTTCAAGAATGGTGGAGCGCGCGTAGATCGTGTCGCCGTGAAATACGGGGGCGACGTGGCGCACGTCGCGATATTCGAGGGTGGCGGTGGCACGGCCGCCGACGTCGGCCTGCGACATGCCGATCACCAGGGCGATCACCAGCGGTCCCACTACCAGACGCCGGCCGTGCTGCGTGCCTGACGCGTAGTGCTCGTCGATGTGCACGGGGTGCTGGTTCATGCTGATCAAGCTGAAATAGGTGTCGTCGAATTCGGTTATGGTGCGGCCGGGCCAGTGCTCGAAGTGCTGGCCGGGTTCGAGCTGATCGTAGGTGCGCCCGTAGCTCACGACTGTCATTATAGGGTTGTGGTTCGCCGCGCCGTTTTCCTGTTATTGACCGCGATTTCCGGGTTTGGGGCGGAGAAGTGGACTGAGTATCGCTCGGGTCCGTTCCACGTCTTCAGTGATGGCGGCGACAAGTCCGCGCGGGAAAGACTGGCGCTGCTGGAGCAGTTCCGGCATGCGCTGGGGGCGATCGTAAAAGCGCCGCCTGGTTCCGCGCCGGGAAAACTCGGCGAGCTGGATCCGGTGTGGCCGCTGCATCTTTTCGTGTTCGCGAATCAGAAAGAATACGGATCGTACGCGCTGCCACAGCCGCTGATCGACGGCGGATCAGCGACGCTGAGCGCATGGGTGGCGGATACACCGCAGCCGCGGGATTTTCTGCGCGCGTTGGCGCTGCTGCTGATCCGCGACAACGTGGGGCGGATGCCGGAGGCGACGGAACTGGCACTGGCGGATCTTTTTTCGACGCTGAACGTGAACGCGACGCACGTGATTCTCGGGTCGCCGCCGGCGGCGGGGGAACTTCCACCGGATCGAATGCGGGCGTGGGCGAAGCTGCAGATGCTGGCGACCGGCTTTGATTACAGCGGCAAATTCAGGGTCTATCTGGGCAATCTGGCGCAAGGTGTGGACGAGCCGTCGGCGGTGCGCAATGCGTTCGACATTACGCTGGCGGAGCTGGACAAGCGCGTGGATGCGTATCTGAGCGCGGGAAGTTTTAAAGGCGTCGCGGTGTCGGGACAGGCGTTCAATCCGAATAAGGATTTTGTCGAAGTACCCATGGCTGCGGAGGCGATCGCGACGATGCTGGCGGAGCTGGCAGGCAAAGGAAAAAATTTTCCGCCGGAGAGTCCGCGCGGGCTGGTCGCGAAGAACACGCGGCCGGCACTGGAGCTGGCGGCGAAGGCGAATCCGCGCTGGGGCGAGCCGTATTTCCGCATGGCGGCGTTGGAGACGAATCCGCTGGCGAAGGTCGCGGCTCTGAAGAAGGCGACGACGCTCGATCCACGCAGCGCGCAATACTGGCAGGCGCTGGCGGAGGCGCAGATGGCGGCGGAACAATTTGCGGACTCAGCGAAATCGTGGGCGGCGGCGGAACGGGCGGCAGCGACGCAGGCGGATCGCGATCGTATTCGTCAGGCGCGTCTGGACGTAGAAGATCGGCGGGCGGAGGCGGAAGCGCTCGAGAAAAAACGCAAGGCAGAAGAAGCCGCGCGCGAATTACAACGGATCAAGGATTCCGCGGCGGCGGAAGTACACGCGGCCGAGGATGCGGCGAACAAGCGGCTGGGCGGGAATCCGGATGCGATCAAGAAAGCCATCGCGTGGTGGGAAGATCCGACGGGCACGCAGGTAGAGGGGTCGCTGACTCGGGTCGACTGTCTGAATGGTCCGCTGCGGCTGACGGTGGTGAGCAAGGGCGCGACGGCGAAGGTGCTAATCCGCGATCTGAATCAGCTCACCGTGCAGGGAGCGGCCGAGGCGCGCTTCGCCTGCGGCATTCAGAAACCCGCGCGCAAGATCAAGTTGGTTCACAACTCGAAGCCGGACGCGAAACTCGGGACGGCGGGAGATGTGCTGGTGGTACAGTTTCCCTGATGCCACAAATTCAGACGGTACCGTTGCCCTGATGCAAGCGATCCGGCTGCGGTGGGTGGCGATCGCCGTTCTTCTTTTCTCCGGCACACTGAATTATCTGGATCGTCAACTGCTGGCGGCGGTTTCCGAAACACTCAAGATCGAGTTCCACCTAAACAATCAACAGTACGGCGAAATCGTTTCGGTTTTTTCGATCGCGTACGCGGCGATCGCGCCGCTGGCGGGGCTGTTTATCGACCGGGTGGGCTTAAACATCGGACTGAGTCTGGCGGTGGGAGTGTGGTCGCTGGCGGGCGCCGCGACGGGAATGGCGCACAGCTTTCGCTCGCTGCTAGTGGTGCGCACTGTCCTCGCAACGGCGGAGGCAGCGGGACAGCCGGCCATCGGAAAAGCCAACGGGGTCTATCTGCTGGCCAGCGAGTTTGCGCTCGGCACCGCGGTGAATCAGGTGGGTCTCAGCATAGGTGGAATCGCAGCGCCGCTGGTGATCGGATTCATGGAGCCGCGCTACGGCTGGCGCAGCGGATTCGTTTTATGCGGCGTGCTGGGGCTGGTTTGGATTCCGATCTGGTGGTGGACCGCGAAGAAAATTCCAGGGCGCGCCACGTCGACGCATGATCGGCGCGAGCGGCTACGTGATCTGTTCAAAGACCGGCGGGTGTGGGGATTCGTCTTCGCGCCGCTGTTCATCATGAGTCTGTACACGCTGTGGACCAACTGGACCACGCAGTATTTCGTGCACGAATGGCATTTGCCGCAGGACGTGGCGAATCGGACGTATGCGTGGATTCCACCGGTCTTCGCCGGACTGGGCGGATTTGGCGGCGGATGGGCGGCGTTCTTCCTGATACGGCGAGGCATGACGCCGATCGCGGCGCGCCTGCGGGTGTGCTGGATTGCAGCAGCCCTGCTGACCCTGACGGCCGCGATTCCGATGGCGCCCAGTCCGCGCATTTCGGCCGCCGCGGTGAGTCTCAGCTTTTTCGTACTGGTCTTCATTTCCGGAAATCTGTACGCGCTGCCGATCGACCTCTTCGGTCCGGAGCGCGCGGCGTTCGGTGTTTCGGTGCTGACGTGCTCCTACGGAATCATGCAGGCTTTGCTATCGCCACAGATCGGAAAGATCGTGGACCGGGTGGGGTTTCCCACGGTGTGTTACACCCTGGCGGCGATGCCGCTGATCGGGGTCGCTATTCTGAAATTTACAGCGCGTGAACGAGTCGAACCGAGCAATTGAGGTGGCGGTGCGGCCCGCCACCCGAGAAGACCTTCCGGCGATATCGGCTGTTCAAGCCGCGTCCCCGGAGGCGTCGCAATGGGAGCCGAGCAGCTACCTGGATCACCATTGCACTGTGATGGTAGTGGACGGAGTGGTTGCCGGGTTCGTGGTGTCGCGAGAGACGGGGCCGGGTGAACGGGAGATCCTGAATCTGGCGGTCGACCCGGCGCAGCGGCGTCGCGGGGTGGCCCGACGCTTGCTGAAAGTTGAGCTATCGCGGAAGGAAATCCATTGGTTTCTGGAGGTCCGCGAGTCGAACGTGGCTGCGCGGGGATTTTACGAATCGTTAGGATTTCGGGCGGTTGGACGGCGCCAGAACTACTATGACGGGCCCCCCGAAGGCGCTATTGTCATGAGGTTTTTTTCATGATATCGTCATGTTGCAATTCCGCATCCGAAAAGGAGAACCCTTGATGGAGCCCAACCAAGAAGAACTTGCACAAGCAACTGGAAGAGCTGGAAGCCAAACACCACCTGTCCGAACAGGAACAGGTGGAGGAAACGCGTATCAAGAAGTTGAAGCTTCGCCTTAAGGACCAGATGAACGAAATCATGGCCCGACATAAGGCGCAGCACGCGGCGTAGCCGCGGCCCACGTAACTGCCCTGCAGTAATATTGGGTGCGCTGATTTCGAGAAGTTTGAGCCGGGTAGCTGGCCGTAAGGAGCCGGCGCCCGGCTTTCGTGTCTCCGCTGCCCCCGCGTTATAATGTAGCTTCCCCCCGAGCTTGAAAGGGCCCTCCCCCCGAAAGGAAATCAACGATGGATGAAAAAGAACGCGCGCGAGCCCTAGGCGCCACGCTAGGCCAGATCGAAAAGCAGTTCGGCAAAGGCTCCATCATCCGGCTGGGGGCACAAGCAGTGCAGGCGGTTCCGTCGATCTCGAGTGGCTCCATTTCGGTGGATTACGCGCTGGGCATCGGCGGATTTCCGCGGGGCCGCATTTCAGAAATTTTCGGGCCGGAATCGTCGGGCAAGACCACGGTGGCGTTGCAGGTGGTGGCGGAAGCGCAGCGTGTCGGCGGCATGGCGGCGTTCATCGACGTAGAGCACGCGCTCGATCCGGCATACGCGCGCAAACTGGGAGTCGACGTCGACAACCTGCTGGTGTCGCAGCCGGACTTCGGCGAGCAGGCGCTCGAAATCACGAATGCGCTGATTACCTCAGGCTCAATCGACGTGCTGGTGGTGGATTCGGTGGCGGCACTGGTGCCAAAGGCGGAACTCGACGGCGAGATGGGCGATAGCTTCATGGGCGTGCACGCGCGGCTGATGTCGCAGGCCATGCGCAAGCTGACCGGCATCGTGTCGAAATCGAATACATGCCTGATCTTCATCAACCAGATCCGCGAAAAGATCGGCGTGATGTTTGGGAATCCGGAGACTACGACCGGTGGCCGCGCGCTGAAGTTTTATTCGAGCGTGCGCGCCGATATTCGCCGCATCGCTGCCATCAAGGACGGCGAGACGGTGACGGGAAATCGCACCAAGGTGAAGATCGTGAAGAATAAGATGGCGCCGCCGTTCCGCGAGGCGGAGTTCGACATTATTTACGGCGAGGGAATTTCGAAGGAAGGCGACCTGATCGATCTGGGCGTGGCGCAGAACCTGGTGGAGAAGAGCGGCGCGTGGTACAGCTTCAAGGGCGAGCGGATCGGGCAGGGTCGCGAGAATGCGCGGCAGTTCCTGAAGGATAATCCGGACGCGCGGGTGAAGCTGGACACGGAACTGCGTAAGCTGTTGGGAATGACGCGGACGGAGACGGTCGCGGCGGTCGCTGTTCCGGCTCCCACCACGGCTCCTGCTGCGGCGGCGCGGGGAAGGAACTAAAGAGTACCGAGAGAACGCGCTATTCGATTTCGAACAGGCTCTTGGAGATCCTAGACTGACGAATGATGCTCAACAGAGTCCCGCGACGAACCGTCCCGTGCATCGGAACGGGAACGGTGATTGTTCCGGTCTCGATGCGTTTCTGCATGATACGATGGCTTCCGCGCTGGCGAACCTTTCGGAATCCGTGGTCCTCAAGGATCAGACAAAGCTGATCGCCTGAGAGAACGCGGAGTTTACCCAATGGTCACGTCAACCTGTGTGACGAGAAGCTCAGAGTGTTGCCGTTGCTGGACCTCGGCAGGCGAGGCGGTTTCGTAGAACAGCGTAAGAGCCTCTACCAGGTTCGCGCGCGCTTCTTCGATGGTCGCGCCCTGGCTGGCGATATCCAGTTCAGGGCATAGGGCAACGTATCCATCGTCCTCGCGTTCGATGATCGCGGTCAGGCGGTGTGTTTGTTCCACGCCTCAATTGTAGCGGTTACTTCTCCAACAGAAAATTCCCCACGAACAGCGCGTCGATGCCGGACGAATAAAAACTCCGTACCGCATCACGCGGCGTCGAAACCAGCGGGTCGCCGAACAAATTGAAGCTGGTGTTGTAGAGCACCGGCAATCCGGTCGTCTTGCCCGCTTCGAGCAACAGTCGGTGATACAAAGGATTGTCGGCTTCGCTTACCGTGTGGACGCGCACCAGATCGTCGCCGAGGATCGCCGATTCGAAGGTCTTGCGGTGCGCGGGGCGCACGCGGCCCACGGTGGCGAGCTGGCGGGCGTTCGGGCCGACGTCGAAATACTCTGCCGCGAGTTCCGCAGGAACCGACGCCGCAAATTTGCGGAACGGCTCGCGATGCTTGATGAAGACGTTGAGATTCTCGGTCGAATAGGGATCGAGCGGCGAGGCCAGAATGCTGCGGTTGCCCAGCGCACGCGGACCGAATTCCATGCGGCCATGCATCCAGGCGACGATTTTGTGCTCGCCCAACAAACGCACGGCGGTCGACAGCAGATCGTCGGTCGAGCGCAGGTATTGGAAACGCAGCTTGCAGTTTTCCAGAACCTGCTTAATTTCTTCGGCGCCGTAGCTCGGCCCGAGCAGCAGCGTGGCGCCGCTCGAGTTGGGACCGGCGCGACGTGCATGTTTGCGCACGTGATGCCAGACATGAAACGCCGCACCCAGCGCGGTTCCAGAATTGCCCGCGGCTCCCTGCACAAAAACATTTTTCCAGCGCCCCGAATTTTCCAGCGAAGCGACCAGCAGCGCATTGTAAAACAGCCCACCCGCGAGGCACAGATTCCCGCCCTCTCCGGCGAATCCGAGGACGGTATCCTCCACCGTCTGCTGGAGGCCGCGTGCGATCGACGCGGCGGCGGACGGACCCGCGTCGCCAGCGCTCTCTAATCGCGCGAAGAATTTCGGACTGAAACCATCGGCGCCAAAAAAAGACGCATCCAGGCGGCCGGAGTCAGAAACGACTTCGCTAAACAGCGGCGCCAGGTGATCGTCACCCGAGGTGGATAACCACTGCACCTTGTGCTCATCCGCGCCCGGGCGATAGCCCAGCAACTGGGTGACTGCGCGATACAGACGCCCCAGGGAGTCGGGATAATACCACTCCTTTTCCATGCGGATCTGGTTGCCTTGCGCGTGCCACAACGCGCCGCAACGAAAGTCGCCGGCATGATCGAGCGTCAGCACCGTGGCTTCGTCGAAGGGCGACGCATAATAGGCCGACGCGGCGTGCGCCAGATGATGCTCCACTACGGCGATTTCGGCCTTGGGAAATTGTGTGCGCAGCGCCACGTGAAACTCGGCTTCGGGTCCGCGCGTGAAAGGCCGGACCAAACCGACACACTCCACCTCCTCGCGCGTCGCGCCGGCCAGCCGCAGGCACTCGCCAATGGAGGCTTGGGCCGCGGCATCGGGCATCGCCCCGGGATGCACGCCGCGGGTGATTTTCGCTTCCTCCACGGCGGCCACCAGCTCGCCGTTCTTCAGGAGCGCGCAGGCCGCGTCGCCCGAGGTGCCTCCCAAAAGGCCGCCCAAGCCGAGAATAATCATTTGCTCTTCTTCTCGATTTTCGCCCAGGTGTCTTTGAGCGTCACGGTGCGGTTGAATACCGGCCGATCCAGAGTGCCGTCGCGATCGGGCGTAAAATAGCCCAGCCGTTCGAACTGATACGAAGTGCCCGGAGCGGCTCCGCGCAGACTGGGCTCCAGCTTCGCGTTGGTCACTCTGTCGAGCGAATTCGGATTGAGATTATCGGTGAAGTCGCCGCCCTCAGCGACCTCGTTCGGATCTTCCTTGGTGAACAGCGTTTCGTAGAGGCGCACCTCGGCATCCAGCGCATGTTCGGCCGAAACCCAGTGAATGGTGGATTTCACTTTGCGGCCGTCCGGCGCGTTGCCGCCGCGCGTCGCCGGGTCATAGGTGCAGTACAGTTCGATAACTTCGCCCGCCTCGTTCTTTACGACGCCCGTGCAGGTGATGAAGTAGGCGTAACGCAGGCGAACTTCGCGGCCGGGCGCGAGACGAAAATACTGCTTGGGCGGAT
>WNFL01076660.1_pt5 | contig 12410 bp, 8 predicted proteins | sample 5400361 | NCBI WGS metagenome assembly WNFL01 (sample SAMN13153351, study PRJNA577476) | soil metagenome | isolation source: 40 cm soil on Douglas fir-dominated hillslope | place: USA:California | collected 2013-09-17
GCCCGGCCGCGCAGGTCGGCGGGCACGAAGCGGAAGGTCGCGATGCTCAAGCCCAGCGTGGCGGCCTCGAGCTCGGGGTGGGCCTCTGCCGCCTCGAACAGCCGGCGCGCGAGCTCGATGTCGTCGGCGATCATGCGCGTGATCCCGGCGCGGCCCGCCTGCCTCATCCCCAGCCACACCTTGAGCGCGCGGAAGCCGCGCGAGTTCTGGGGCCCGTACTCGTTGTAGTTGATCGGGGCGCCCGGGCTGCGGTCCATGCTGTAGTAGGAGGGCCGGTAGGTGAACGCGTCGAGCAGGTGCGCGGGATCGCGCACCAGCGCGCAGCCCGCCTCGAGCGGGGCGTAGAGCCACTTGTGCGGATCGACCGCCACCGAGTCGGCGAGGGTCAGCGCCTTGAGGTCGGCGGGCGCGTCGGGAAGCCCGGCCGCCACGCCGCCGTAGGCGCCGTCCACGTGGAACCACAGCTTCTGCTCCCGGCACAGCGCGGCGATCGCGCGCAGCGGGTCGATGGCGCCGGTGCCCACCGAGCCCGCGGTGCCGACCACCAGGAACGGCCGCTCGCCGGCCTTGCGGTCGGCGGCGATGCGCGCCTCGAGCGCCCCGAGGTCGAGCGCGAGGTCGGGCCCGGTCGGGATCCAGCGGATCGCGGCGGTGCCGAGGCCGAACAGGTCGGCGGCCTTCTGGATCCAGGTATGGGTCTCGGCCGAGGCGTAGAGGCGCAGCGGCGCCCCGTGGCCGAGGCCGCGCTCGCGCACCTCCGGCCCCGCCAGGGCGCGGCGCGCGGCCAGGAAGCCCACCATGTTCGCCATGTTGCCGCCGCTCACCAGCAGCCCGCCGCAGTCGGACGGGTAGCCCATCAGCTCGGCGATCCAGCGCACCGCCTGGGCCTCGATCTCGCCCGCGATCGGCGCCAGCTCCCAGGCGCCGACGTTGGCGTTGACCGCGGCGGCGAGCAGGTCGCCGAGCGCCCCGATCGGCGCCGCCGAGGCGGTGATGTAGCCGAAGAAGCGCGGGTGGCCGTTCAGGAGCGAGTGATCGAGCACCAGCGCCGCGGCCTGCTCGAGCAGCGGCCCGGGGGCGGTGCCCTGCTCGGGCAGCGGCCCCTCGCCCAGTACTGCCCGCACCGCCTCGGGCTTCTCCCCCGGCGTCACCCGGCGCTTGGGGATCGAGGCGAGGAACGCCGCGATCCGGTCCACCAGCGCGTGGCCCGCGGCGCGGAACTCCTCGGCGCCCATCTCGAGCGGCGCCGGGGTGGCGCGCAGGCCGCTCAAGCGCGGGTCCTTCACCGCGCTCACCGCGCCTTCTCCAGCGCCGCCGCCGCGCGCTCGAGTGCCGCGCGCACCGGCTCGAGCCCGGCCTTGAGCGCGCGCGGGTCCTTGTCGAGCACCGCCTGCCCGAGCCGGGGCAGCGGGACCGGCGCGTAGCCGGTGTTGAGGCCCGGGGCGTAGAGCTCGTTGCGGAACCAGTCGCGGCCCGGGAGCCCGGGGCCGAGCAGCGCCCGCTCGGCCGCCATCAGCGCGGCGTTGATCGCGGCGACCGAGGTGCCGGCGGCCAGCGCGGCGTCGCCGCGCGCCTCGAGCGCCTTCCCGGCGTCGCGCAGCCGGGCCGCGGCGGCCTTGAGCGGCGCGAAATCGGCCGCGAGCTTCAGGCTGTCGGTGGCGACCCCGGCGTTGGCGTCGTCCATCCGGTCCTCGATCGACTGCAGCTCGTCGAGCGCGAACTGGCCGGTGTTCGAGTAGCGCAGCGGCAGCAGCTCGGCCCCGGCGAGCCGCATCGCCACCCGCGCCCACACCCGCGTCATCATGATCCCGTAGGCGTAGCCGGGGTCCACCACCCGGTCCATGTACTCGAAGTCGTCGTACATCGAGTGGTAGGTCCCCTGCAGCCCCTCGGCGCGCAGGTCGAGCGAGGGGATGCCGAGGTGGTGCTCGAACGCGGTGTAGTCGGAGCCGCTGCCGAGCGGCGCGACGTTCATCTCGAACGGCACGGCGGGCTCGCCGCGCCAGCGCCGCTCGCGATTCAGCCGCGCCCAGTCGGCCTTGCCCTCGCTGAAGCCCTTGTCGGTCCAGCTGCGCAGCACCGAAACGCCCTTGCCGGGATCGGTGACCTCGCCGAGCGATTCGGCGAGCACGTCGCGCAGCGCATGGCTGCCGTTGACACGGAAATCCTTGCCCGCGACCGCGACGTCCACGTTGAGGTAGGCGACCGCCGACTGCTCGAGCTCGGCGGCGTGGCCCTCGGACCACTCGGTCGAGCCCAGCAGCCCGTACTCCTCGCCGTCCCACGAGCACAGCACGAGGGTGCGGCGCGGGCGCCAGCCGTCCTTCGCCAGGCCGCCGAGCGCCCGCGCCATCTCGAGCATGCAGATGGTGCCGCTGTTGGGGTCCACAGCGCCGTAGGTCCAGGCGTCGCGATGGTTGCCGCACACCACCCACTCGTCGGGCCGCTCGCGGCCGGTCAGGGTCGCGATCACGTTCCAGATCGGCCGCACCGCGTAGTCCTGCTTCGACAGCAGATGGAGGCGCGCCGGCCCCGGGCCGGTGTGGTAGGCGAGCGGCAGCCCGCCCTGCCAGCCGGCCGGCACGTTCGGCCCCTCGAGGGCGGTGAGGATCTTGAGCGCCTCGCCCCATGCGATCGGCATCGAGGGGATGCGCGGGATGCCGCGCGCCTCGCGCGGCGCCAGGCGCTTGCCGCCGGCGCGCGAGGCCCAGCCCGGCGTGGTGGGATCGCCCGGGCCCTCGGAGAGGAACTGGACGCTGCCACGCTGGATCGCGTCCTCGGGTCGCGCCGGGCCGCGCGGGTAGGGATCGTTCTTCGCGAACCCGTCGTCGGCGGGGTCGCTGAAGATGATGACCCCGGCCGCCCCGGCGCGCTCGGCGTTGCGCACCTTCAAGCCGCGGAAGATCTTGCCGTAGCGGGTGAGCACGATCCGGCCGCGCACGTCGACGCCCAGCTCGGCGAGCTTCTTCAAGTCGTCCACGTCGCCGTAGTTCGCGTACACCACGTCGGCGGTGACCTCGCCGCTCGCGCTGTAGCCGTGGAAGGCGTCGAACACGTCGGGCCCGTAGGCGTCCTTGTCCCACGCCACGCCACGCTCGCGCACCGCCAGCGTCTCGCGCGCCGGCGACACCAGCTCGAGGCGCGAGACCAGCGGGTAGTTGAGGTAGACCGGCACCTCTTCGATGCGCGCGTTCCAGCCGTAGGCGGCGAGCCGGTCGCGCACGTACTCCGCGGTCGCCCGGTCGGCCGGCGTGCCGGCCACGTGCGGCACGGCGGTGAGGATGCGCAGGTGGCGCCGCAGCGAGTCGGGCTTGAGCGTCTGGTCGAGCACGTGCTCGCGCCCGAGCTGGTCGAGCGCGGCGGCGGGGCTGAAGCCGGTGAGGCGGGCGGGCTCGGTCGCCGCGGGTGCCAGCGGCGGCGCGGCGGGAACGAGGACGAGCGCGAGGGCGAGGGCGATCAGGGGGGCGGGAGCTCGGCGCAGCGGGATCATCGGGGCCTCTAGGGAGGGGCGTCCGGGCGGTGTCGGGCAGCGTGAACACGGCGGGCAGCGTCCCGTCGAGCCACTGGACCCGCGACTGGTAGAGCTCCGGGTCGAGCTTCGAGAGGGTCTCGAGCCGCACGCGGTGGCAGCTCACGACCACGATCTGGTGGCGCTGGCCGAAATGCTCGATCAGCATCCGCATGCCGGCGCGGGTCCGCTCGTCGTCGCTGGTCGCGAACACGTCGTCGATCAGGAGCGGCAGCGGGTCGTCCTTGGGCGAGAGGTACTCGCTGATCGCGAGCCGGATCGCGAGGTAGAGCTGGTCGCGCGCCCCGGTCGAGATCTGGCTCACCGCCTTGCCGTGCGAGAGCTGCTGGCCGTTCCAGAGCTTGATCGAGAAGTCGAGGTCCTCGCCGAAGCGCAGCTCCTCGACCCGCGCCCCGACCTGCTCGAGCATCTCGGCGACGCGCTGGTTGAGGAACTCGGCCCAGCGCTTGTGGGTGTCGAGCGCCGTTTCCTTGATCGTGGTGGCGGCGAGGTCGATCGCCTTCTTGAAGCGGCGCGCCCGCACCAGCGCGCGCTCGAGCCGCTCGATGTGCTGGAGCTTCTCGGGACGTTCGGCCTCGTAGCGCCGGCATACGCCGTCCACCTTCTCCTTGAGCTCGCCGCGCTTCTTCTGGATGTCGTCGAGCTGGCCCTGGAGCCGGCGGTTCTCGCGCTCCAGGTCGAGCGGCGAGCGCGCGGCGGCCGCCGCCTTCGACGGTCCGGACTCGGCCTCGAACGAGTCGAGCTGCGACTGGAGCTCGGCGCGCTGCGATTCGGGCAGCACGCGCTTGTGCGCCGCCGGGATCAGCTCGCCGCGCAGCAGCTCGAGCCGCACCTTGCCCTTGACGCGCTCGGCCAGCTCCTTGACGTGCTCGGGCCACGGCTTGTCGGGATCGTAGACCATGCCGGCCGACTGGAGCAGGCGCATCGCCTTCTCCTTGTGACCCGCGACCTCGGCCGAGGCCGAGCGCTTCTCATCGCCCACCCAGGCCCAGTTCTTCTCGAGGTCGGCGATGCGGCCGCGCAGCCGGGCGAGCGAGCGGATGTCGGCCGCGACGCGCTCCAGCTGGGTCGGCTCGGGCAGGCCGCCGCCGAAGCGATCGAGCATGGTGCGCGACTCCTCGAACACCGCGCGGCGCGCGGTCTCGAGCTGGACCAGTTGCTCCTGGGCGCGGTGCACCGGGCGGCTCTGATCGTTGACGCGCGAGTACTCGTTCCAATCGCGCATCATCTCGATCGGATCCTTGAAGCCGAGCGAGCGCGCCAGATCGCCGAGCGTGCCCTCGCTGACGTTGCGCCGGCCGCGCAGCTGGCTGATGCGGCGCTGGGCCTCGCTCAGCCGGGCGAGCGCCTCGGAGCGCTCGCGGCGCCGCAGGCTCGAGGCGGCGACCAGCAGGATGATGCCGATGAACACCAGGATCGAGCCGCCCGAGAGCAGCGCCGCCCACAGCCGCTCCTCGGCGCGCAGCGCGACCAGCGCGCCGCCCGCGATGCCGGCGCCGGCCCCGAGCGCGACCAGCAGCCAGCCCGGCACCCTTAAGCCCCCGCGCTGGGCGTCGATGGCGCGCAACGCCTCGGTGCTCTCGGTGCGGTCGTTCTCGAGCGAGCCCAGATCGCTGTGGAAGACCAGCCCGACCTCGGACTGGCCGCGCAGCAGCTGGAGGTTCTCGTCGCCCAGCCCGTCGAAGCGCCTGTTGAGGGCGCGCAACCGCTCCTGGTCGACGCCCTTGCCGGCCAGCTGCTCGCGCAGATCGCTGACCTCGGCGCGCCGCCGGCCGTCCTCGTCCGCGACCCGGCGCATCTCGGCGGCCAGCCCGATCAGCTTGTCGGCGTCGGCGTCGGTCGAGGACGAGACCGCCTCGAAGTTGGCCAGCTCGATCTCGAGCGTGCCGCGCTCGCGCGCCTGCTCGTCGCGATGGCGCACCTCCAGCGCGTCGAGGTTGCGCTGCGCCTGGTCGAGCTGGCCCACGGTCTGGCTCAGCTCGGCCTCGGCGTTGCCGGGCACGTGGGCGCTGGCCGAGAGCGCCTTGGCCTCGCGCTCGACCTGGTCGAGCTCGGCGCGCCGCGCGTCGTTCTCGGCCAGCTTGGCGCGCAGCTCGGTCGCCAGCGCGCCCTTGCGCTCGTCGCTCACCTGGGCGAGCGCGAAGCGCGCGGCGGTCTCCTCCTCGCCGAGCCGGGAGAGCTGTTCGAGCGGCCCCGCGATCTGCGCCAGGTCGTGCTCGAGGTTCTTGACCTCGGTCTCGAGCAGCCCGCGCTTGGTCTCGAGGCGCTGGACCGCGGTGTCCACCATGCCGGTGAAGTCGAGCTCGGGACAGGTGTACTTCTTGACCGCGTTCTCGAGCAGCTGGAGCGCTTCGCTGGCGTTGGTGTCGCCGCCGCGCGTGTCGGCGGCGTTCTCGAGCCGGGCCTGAAGGGTGTTCGCGCGCCGCGCCTTCTCCTCGCCCGGCACCACCAGGTCGAGCTCGGTCTGGCGCACGAACGCGCACTTCTCGAACTCCTCGGCATCGAGCCCCAGCAGCTTCTTGCCGACCGGGAACTCGTCCTTGCCCTCGCGGTACTCGAAGGTGACCTCCTGGCCGCGGCTGTTGCGCACGTCCACGGTGCCGCGCGCGAAATCGCGGCGGATCGTGAGGCGCTCGCTCTTGGCCTCGAGCTCGAGCTCGAGCGCGTAGCCCTCGCCGCTCCACGGGCGCCAGCGGTCGAGCGGGGTGAGCACCGGCCAGCGCCGCTTGTCGCCGTCGAGCCCGTAGAGCGCCGCCGAGACGGCGGCGAGCAGCGTGGACTTGCCGCGCTCGTTCTGGTCCACGATCACCGCGACTTTGGCGGGATCGAAGCGGAACTCGCCCTTGAGCGCGCCGAAGCTGTCGGCCCGCAGGCGCAGGATCTTCACTCGCCCAGCTCCTCGTACACCGGCATGACCTCGCCGAGCCGGAAGGCGTCGAGCCCGTAGTAGAGCGCGCGCTCGATCATGGCGCGCTCCCCGGGGTTCTTCTCGGCCTCGAGCCGGGCGAGCAGCGCGCGCGCGAAGCGCGTCTCGGTCGCGCCGCTCGCGTCGGCCTTGTAGAGCTCGAGGTCGTAGTCCGGGCGCACCGCCGACAGGTTGACGCGGATGTAGAAGGCGCGGGCCCGCAGCTCGGCCCCCGGCGCGCCGTAGCGAACGCCCTTGGCGAGCCGGCCCTTGAGCCGCACCGTGACGATGTCCTGCTCGGCGGTGCCGGCCCGGTCCATGTCCTTCGCGACCCGCCGGTCCACCTGCTCGGCGGTGCCCGCGCCGGTGATGTCGGTTTCCAGCGCGTGCACGGTGCGGCGGTCGAGCTCGATCGGCTCGACCTCGGTGCGGGTGGGCCCGTCGCCGTACTGCATCGTGACCAGGTAGGCGCCGTGCTTGCCCAGCTCGCTCACGTCGAGGGCGACGGCGGCCCCGGCGTAGGCGAGCCGGACGCTGCCCATGCCGCCGTCGAGGCGCGCGGGGGTGTGGTAGTGCCCGACGGCGAGGTAGGCGAACGGCGAGCGGCGCACCTCGTCGTCGGAGAACGGCGCCACGGCGGCCTGCCCGGGCGGGCCGAACCCCTCGCGCGAGCCGTGGAAGATCGCGACGTTGACCGGCGCGCCCCGGAACGGCTTGACCTCCTTGACCGCCTCGGGCGCCAGCGGCCGCTCGGCCGCCGCCTGGTTGCCGGCGTAGCAGCGCCCCCACACCGTGACGTCGTCACGCCCCGGCACCTGCTTGGGGGTCCACTGCGGGGTGGTGAAGATCTGGACGTTGGCGGGCCAGGCCCCGGCGCGCGCCTTGAGCAGGTGCGGATTCCAGTAGTGGCTGACCTCCGAATAGGGATCGTGGTTGCCGGGGGCGATGAACACCGGCGGGCAGCCCGCGACCTCGAAGGCCCGCACCGCGAACGAGAGCGTGTCGGTGTCCACGCACTCCTGATCGAACAGGTCGCCGGGGAGCAGGATCGCGTCCACCGCGCGCTCGATCGCCTGCTGAACCGCCTGCTCGAGCGCCCGGCGCTGGTCCTGGCGCCGTTGCGGCCGCCGGTCGGGGGCGATCCAGCCGAACGGGCGGCCGAGGTGGAAGTCGGAGACCTGGAGGAACTTGACGACGGCCATGGCGGGCCTGAACCCTCCGTGGATCGCTCGAGGCGTGTGCAAGCCCACGCGAGGCTGGGCAGGGCGAGATACGGTCCGCAACGTATCAGGAAGGCCGAGCCGGAGCAACGAGTTGTGCGGTCCGGGGAGCACCTCTAGGATGCGCTCGAGGCCCCTCGTGACGACCGGATGACTTCTCCACCGCTCCCGCCCGTTCCGGCCGCGCCCGCCCCGGTCGCGGAGCTCGAACACCACATCAAGTGGCGCCTGGTCGCGGTCGGCGTGTTCCTCGCCATGATGGCCGGCCTGCTCGCGATGGCGGTGCTGGCGCTGGTCGCCCCCGCCCGGCCCATCGTCGGGCTGCCCGACGATCACGACGCCGGCGCGGCGCGCGAGCTGGTGCGCGACCTGACCCCGGTGGCGGGCGGCACGCTGCGCTTCCAGTCCGCCCTGTTCGCCGTGGACAGCGCGGCGCGCGCCGTCACCGCCGCCGACGCCGGACGCATCGCGCGCGCCGCCGACCTGATCGAGCGCGCGCGCGGGCGCCACCCGCGCGACCCGCGCCTCGAGATCTGTACTGCCCACCTGGCGCTGGCGCGCCGGCTCTACGCGCGCGCCGAGGCCGGCTACCGCTCGGCGTCGAGGCCCAGATCGAGGGCAACGTCTCGCTCGCCCGCGCGCTCCAGCTCCAGGCCATCGCCCAGTTCGCGGCGGTGAGCCCGCGCGATCCGCCCTGGCTGGCGGCGCTCTACGACCGCGCGGTCCTGCTCGAGCAGGTGGGGCGCGGCGACGAGGCGCGGCGCTGGGCGCGCGAGTACCTGGGGCAGGACGGCGGAAGCGCCTGGGCCGAGCGGCTGCGCCGCGAGCTGGGCCCCGCCCTGTGAGCGGCCGCCGGCGCGCGCGCGGCACGCGCGCCGCGGGCTAACCGAAACGCGGCGGCGGGCCGATACCCCGGAACCGCCCCCTATGTGCCCTGCTGAACCACGCCCGTCCAAGGGACCCCCGCCCCCGCCCGGGGCGTGGGCCGAGCGCCACTGGTGGCGCTGGCTCGCCGTCCTGCTGGCCGTGGCGCTGGTGGCGCGACTCCTCTACCTGCGCCAGGTCGCGGCCCTGCCGTTCTTCGATCAGCCGGTGGGCGACAGCGCCGCCCATCTCGAGCGCGCCGCCGCGATCGCCCGCGGCGCATGGCTGCCCGAGCGGCCGTTCTACTACTGCAGCATCTTCTACCCCTACTTCCTGGCCGCCGCCCTCGCCCTGTTCGGCGGCAGCCTGGCCGCGGTGTGCGCGATCCAGGTGCTGGCGGGGGTGGCGCTCGCGGGGCTGCTCGCGGTCATCGCCCGCCGCCTCTACGGCGCGCGCGCCGGGCTCGCGACCGGCCTGCTCACGGCGCTCTACGGTCCGTTCGCGTTCCTCGAGGCCGACGTGCTGGGCGTGGTGTGGGGCCAGCTGGCGCTGGCGCTCGCGCTGCTGGCGTGCGTGGCGTGGTCGGAGGCGCGCCAACGCGCCTTCGATCCGAGCGCGCGCGCCCGACTGCTGGCGCTGGCGGGGCTGGGGCTCGGGCTCGCCGGCGTCGAGCGCCCCAACCTGCTGCTGGTCGTGCCTCTGGTGGGCGCGTGGTGCGCGGCACGGGCCGGGCGGGGGCACGCGACGCGGCCGCTGGCGGCGCTGGCGCTCGGCACCGCCCTGCCGCTCGCGGCGGTGCTGGCGCTCAACGTCGCCGGCACCGGGCAATGGGTGCCGCTCACGACCTCGGCCGGGATCAACCTGAGCCTCGGCTACCACGCGGGCGCGAACGGCACCTTCGACGAGCCCTGGGAGCGCGACGACCCGCAGTTCGCGGCGCGCCATACCGAGCCCGAGGAGGCGATGATCGCGCGGGCGTCGGCCGAGACCGGACGGCCGATGACCGCGCAGCAGGCCTCGGCGTACTGGGGGCGCCGGGCGCTCGAGTTCATCGTCACCCACCCGGCCGAGGCCGCGGCGATCACCCTGCGCAAGGCGGCACTGATGGTGAACGACGCCGAGGTGCCGAACCACCTCGACTACGCCTTCATTCGCGAGCGCGCCCCGGCGCTCAAGCTCATGCCGCTGGGATTCGGCGTCGTGCTGACCCTGGCGATGATCGGCTTCGTCGCCGGCTTCGGGCGCAGCAACCGCGCCGCCATCGTGCTGCTGGTCGTGGTGGCCGCCGGCGCCTTCGCGGGGGTGCTGCCGTTCACGGTCGCCGACCGCTATCGGGCGCCGCTGGTCCCGGCGCTGCTGGTGGCCGCGGGGGGCGGGCTCGTGGCGCTCGCGCGCTTCGTGCGCGCGCCGCGCGAGGTCGGCCTGCGGCGCGCCGCCCTGGGGCTCGGGCTCGCGCTGCTCGCGACCGGGGCCGCGACGCGGCCGCTGGTCCGCCCGATGCCGGGGCGCAACGAGTGGATGTTCGCCCAGGCCTACATGGCGCGCGGCGACCTGCCCGCGGCGATCGGCGCCTACGAGCGCGCGACCCGCTCGGAGCCCGGCAACGGCTCGCTGCTCAACAACCTGGCGATGGCCTACAAGGCGTCGGGCGACCACGAGCGCGCCGAGGCGACGCTGCGGCGCGCGATCGCCGCCGAGCCCGGGCTCTCCTACCCGCACAAGAACCTGGCGATGCTGCTGGTGGTGCGGGGGGAGGGCGACGAGGCGCTGGCCGAGCTGCGCGAGGCCGAGCGCCTCGATCCCGGCGACGCCGAGGCCGCGGCCACCGCCGGCGCGCTGCTCGCCGAGCGCGGCGACCGCGCCGGGGCGGCGGCGGCGTTCGCGCGCGCCCGCGCGCTGGCGCCGCAGGACCCGCGCCTGCTCGGGCTCATCGAGCACTACTCGGCGGCGCTCCGCTAGCGCCGCGCGCTGTCGCGCGCGGCGCCGTACGTGGCGTCGAGGTACTGGAGCAGCCGCCGGCCGTCGTCGTTCCCGGGCTGGAGCTCGAGCAGTTGGATGACGGCGTGCCGCGACTCGGCGACCCAGGCGTCGCGCCGCGGACCCGGCCCGGCGGTGGCGGCGAGCCGCGAGGTCACCGCCCCGAGGCCGAGCCAGCCGTAGGACACGCGCGGAGCGCGCGCCAGCAGCTGGCGGTAGATGGCCGCCGCGCCGTCGAGATCGCCGGCGTTGGTCGTGGACATCGCCCACTCCAGCAGCACCCGCTCGCTGGGTCCGGTCTCGGCCGCGTGGCCGAGCGCCTCGGCGGCCTCGCTCCACCGCTGCGCGCGGTAGCTGACGATCCCGAGGTAGTCCCAGGTCTTGGCGCGCTCGGCAGGGGTGCGCCGTGGCGGCTCGAGCATGAAGGCGCGAACCCGCGGCAGGCCGTGGGCGACGTCGGCGTTGAGCGCGAGCCACTGCCACGCCGGGGCGATGGCGCCCACGGTCAGCGCCACGCCGATCCAGGCGCGCCCCGGGGCCAGGCGCAGCGTCTCGCCGGCGAGCCAGGCGGCGACCAGCGAGACCGCGATGCCGGTGGGCGCGAAGTCGTCCCAGTCCCGGAACAGCCCCTGCGCCGGGTGGATGAACGGGGCGCCCAGCACCATTGGCAGCGCGAGCACGACCAGCATCAGCAGCCCGGCGCGGCGCTGGAGGTCGCGCCGCAGCAGCCACGCGACTGCCGGGGCCGCGAGCGCGAATGGCGCGAGCAACAAGAGCAGGTTCAAGAGGTCGAGCGGGCGGCCGCCGGCGAGCGCCGCGCGCAGCGGCCCGCCCGCGGCCTGAACCTCGGCCGGATTGAAGTGCACGGTGTCCCACTTGAGCACGTCGGCGACGATGCGCGGGGTCATGATCGCGATCGCGGCCACCGGGATCGCGAGCGCCGCGATCACCGCCGGCTTGCGCAGCGCCCCCGCTCCGGCACGCCGGAGCCAGATCCACCACACCAGGACCAGGGCGGGCGTGAAGGTGAGGGCCGAGCGGTGGAGCGTCACCCCGATCGCGATCGCGATCCCGAGCGTCAGCAGGCCGCGCGGGCGGGGCTCGGCCGCATCGCCGCGCAGCGCCGCGAGCCCCGCTGTCGCGGCCACGACCGTGAGCAGCATGAGCTCGCTGAACGCCTTGCTGTAGCCGGTGAACATGCCGAGTGCGCCGCCGAAGAACACCAGTGCGGCGGTGGTCGCCGCCGCCGCGCCGCGCCGCGCGAGCACGCGCGTGAACGCCAGCGCCAGCCCGGCGAGCAGCGCCGCCTCGAGCGCGCCGAGTACCCGCCCCGCGCCGTTGGCGTCGGCGATGCCGCGCGCGGCCAGCGCCATCGGCAGCCGGTAGTGGAGCAACACGTCGAGCGGCAGCGCCTGGGGGTAGATGGTGCTCTGCTGCTCGCCCACTTCGACCGTGCCCTGGCGGAGCAGGAAGTCGCCGACGAAGCGCACCCGGTCGGGCAGCAGCCACACCAGCGCCGCGGCCCCGGCCATGCACGCGACCGTGACGCCGGCGTGCGCGGCCGCGATGCGGTCGCCGAGCCACGCGAGCGCCGGGGTGGCGCGGCGCGCGAGCGCGGGCGCGAGCGCCAGCGCCGCGAGCGCCCACGGCAGCCAGCCGGCGAGCGGGGCGAGGAAGCGCTGGTGGTTGAGCGACCAGGCGTGCATGGTGGGCACGAACGCCAGCGCGGCGCGCAGGATCACGAGCGCGCACGCGAGTCCCCACAGCGTCCACGCCGCGTGCGTGGCGCCGGGCGGGGCCGGTGCGAGGGCGCCGGACGCCCCGCCGGCGGAGGCGCGGCGTTCCACGGCGCGCCGCGGCGAGCGCCGGCTCAAGGCCGCCCCGGCGCTGTCGCACGCGGCGGCGGGGCGTCGCC
>WNFL01083519.1_pt1 | contig 12410 bp, 13 predicted proteins | sample 5400361 | NCBI WGS metagenome assembly WNFL01 (sample SAMN13153351, study PRJNA577476) | soil metagenome | isolation source: 40 cm soil on Douglas fir-dominated hillslope | place: USA:California | collected 2013-09-17
TAGGCTGCACCCTCGTGACCGTTTGGTATTTCTGGCAGCGGGAAACGCGATGGGGATACGATGTCGAAGGCGCGTCACCCAAACGTCGACAACGGTTGCAGGTTCCCGATTGGTTCTGGGATTGGTCCCACTTTTCAAAACGTTGAACATCACTTTGACTGGAATTGCTGTTTCCCTAGCTGTCTCGTCTCCATCATGTATCCTTGACTATGCTGAACCTCCTTATTTGATATTTACATACGCGGGTCATTTGTAGTTTTATTCCTCCTTGGTCAATATATAGAGCAATCTTGGGTTTTGGTTCACATCTAGAGTGGGCCTCTGAGTAGACATTGGCTGATCGGTATTCGGACGCTACGGAAATGTTAGCTGTTAAAACAGACGCTCTGGGTGATCGCCTTCACCCACCGTACAATAAGACGCTCCAAAACATTCCAGGTTGGAAATCGACCCCCAAATGCAAACGAGAAATGTTCCTGGCTCGGACTAGGATTTTTGGATTTTAGCCCATATCGAGAGTAACGGTGAAGTACACTCGTTATGTTCCTTTCTCACTGGTTGTTTTGGGACGCCGAGTGGTTGGCGCAGATGCAGCTGAGATTACCTCGCATTTGCGCCTACCAAGGTAATGAGCAAACACTTGCTATTGGAGTGTATGCTGTTTAGGAAAGAAGATAATGTGTAAGACCAGATGTCGCGGTGCCCGGGGGTCTCAGCGGGGTTCGAATTTTTGACCTCTGCGTCCTGGGTCCAGTCTCAATAAATGCTCTGAGTTTAAATGCTATAACTGATAACCGCTGGAACTCTTGGACAGCACCTCCACATTCTTATAGACCAACAAGAGTGTTCAGCATCAGATATGAATCACATGCGCATGGATTCCTTCGCCGGTGTTTTGCAAGCCATAGTCGCTCCAGTACGTGGTAGCGGGTATTTGCAGCAACTGCCAAGGACCAGGCAAGATCTGGCATTGGAAGAAACCAGTAGATGGGCTCAAGGGTCGGGATCCCATCCACGGGTCAATACGACCATCACGACCCCGATTCGAAAGGAAACTCTCGGATCGCCCCTCTCAGAAAGAATCCCTTATGGCGACAAGCTTGAGAAACCTCATGAGATGCAACAAAATAGCGCAAACGCACAAGGCAGCAAAATAGATTTGCCCGTTGACAACCCAAACCAGGGAGAGAAAGAGGAATGGCCTTTGAAATATCCCATCTCCCCTCAACACTGCCGAAGAGGGCAAAAACCAGAATCGTATGTGATATCCGATTTCTCTATGACGCTCTCTGACGGAATGCGTGGCTAGCACAACCATCAGACCTGGGGTCATCCCCGCAGGGCCCCTTCATTTTACCAACCCAGTGCCCACGTTACCTGCGGGCTGGGTAGAACATACTCACTTGGAAGGGAAGCTTTACTATGTTCGAGATGAATCGATCCACGGCGCACCTTCCACCCTCACAATCGTTACCGACGCGAATCCTCGAGACAGTCGAAACCTCCGTGTATTAGAAAACATCCATCGTGAAGTAGTGGAGGCTGTCAGGGATCAGCATGTGCGCCTACCAAAAAGGTGTCAGCTCCTCATCGAAATTTATCCAGAGCAAGACGACTGGGCTCACGTTGGTGGCTACTATCTTGCTGACCTTGACAACCAGAGCATATTCTGGTACGAATCCCTTTGCAATACTCACCGCTTCACGTCTCATTATTTGCTCTAGGGTGGAGAACACCCATTTGCAGAGCCTCGGCCTTGGCGACAAGGTTAATTTTGGCGTCTTCGGAGAGCAGCACCTAAGTACGTAGCTCCCTTTCTTCTGGGAATCGAAAACTAATCTTGAGTCGAATAGAGCTCCTCCTGCATCGGGAATTCTGGTACCACATTGAGTGCTATCCTCTCCCTGGCTCCATCGACGAAAAAAACGAGTATGAGGATCTTTTGAAGCACCTTACGTTTGCTATGCTGGGTACGTCGGAGATCTGCTCACTCTCGCATGTACCTCATAATCATTTTAGATGTGTCCACATCGCCAACATCGACTTCGGGCTACACTGCGAGCGAATGTTCAACATTCATCGGGTCCATTGAGAAGGCTCCAAAGAACTCCAGAACATGGCCGATTGCTCGGATTGCCGGCATCATGGCCGAGCTTCGGTTCCTCAATTATTATGGCCATCCATCAGCACGGTTGAATCACCTACACTCGTTTGAAGTTGAGCAGACTGAAGAAGATGCCTCGACTTCAGCTACGTCGACAGAGCAAATGACGCAGCAATCGACTTGGCGTCGGCGCGTTGATGGTCTGTGCTCTCGGACCCTCACTTTATGGTATAGCATGGTCGCAGTCTGGTTGCGGCTGTGCTCGGTCTTCTTGTTCGATACTCCCATGCGTCATCACATGACTTTGGAGGACCTAATGGTCCACAATATTGTCTGCAAAAGAAATTGCAACCAATTCATGACGGGGCTTCTGGATGACTGGCAACATGCGAGTTTTCTCTCCACCGTTTTGTTGGCGTAAGTCGCTCTTCCAGATTTGATATAGAATTGATGGCTTGATACCATTACTGAGGTTGAATCTTCTCAGAGCAAATATGGCTTTCCTGACGATCCCAGCACCTCAGGAGACGACATATTCAGCAACTCAGCTTTCTCTGTTACAACTCGCTGCCTATACCTGCTCACTGTTTTCCACCATTTTCTCCATCGGTTCTATTACCCTTGGCTTGATCAACACACGCAAGCATCGCGGGGTAACGTCTTCCAGAGAAATAGCCGACTTGCTGGCAGGTGCGAGCCATCGCCGCTATGGTTTCCGTCCATTAGCCATCATTTACGCTCTTCCCATCGCCTCGCTCGAGTGGGCTGTCGTAAGCTTTGCTGGAGCGATCGCCCTTTATTGCCTGATAGCAACCTCGATCATTCCTCGAGTTGCGGTACTGGCATTGGGGACACTCCTCATAGGCTGTACCGTCGTGACCGTTTGGTATTTCTGGCAGCGGGAAACGCGATGGGGATACGATGTCGAAGGCGCGTCACCCAAACGTCGACAACGGTTGTGAGTTGCCGATTGGTTCTGGGATTGGTCCCACTTTTCAAAATATTGAACATCGCTTTGACTGGAATCGCTGTTTCCTTGGCTGTCTCGTCTCCATCACGTATCCTTGACCCGGCAAAATCCCCTTCTTCGGTGTTGACCTGTGCATATCGTTTGTAGTATTATGATTCTCTGGTCATTCATTTAGGGCAATCGTAGATCTTGGTCTACGTCTAGGAGGGAGATTCTGAGCAGACCCAGATGGACTGATCGATGTTCAACTCCACAGGGCACATAATGGTATCATACAAGGGAGTGGATGATCTCCATCACCCATCGTACAACCAAATCATTCCGGTTGAAAATCTACCCTAGAAAATAAGGTTGGCGCTGCTTTGAGAGAAATGTACCTTGGTTCAGTTCCTGAGAGTCTGGGAGTAGGATTCATGGATTGTAGCCCACATCGTGGCTAACGGCTATTGCGGTGTTGTGTTCCTTTCTTGCTGGAAGTGATCAGGTGTGGAGTCGCTCCTTGGTCACCACTACGATAATACAGCGCCGACGTAGTCTGAGCTTAAAATGCTACGATGTCGGTCAACTAATAACTCGGGTCAGATACTCGAGGGTTATGCGCAAATCACTTGGTGCTGACCTCTTTTTTGATGCTGCCAATCACCGGCCAGATCTCCGTCTCTGAGAATTCGGGAGATGACTTGGAGAATTCCCTATGTAGATTCAGTATCAAGGGGCTCGTCGGTGCCATAATTACTAACCAAAGATCTTCGAGAAGTTGTTCCCAGGTCCGATCTTTTGTCTCGGCAAGACACTGAATGAGTGCCTTCGAGAAGATTAAGCATAGCCCGATGTACTAAAAGAATACGTACAGATCTCAGTAGACCTGCATTCGTTGTTCTGCCTTCCATAACCTCATCAGAATCCGCGCATGCGCCAATACTGAACTATGTGTCATAGAGTAAGAGGTTGGCCAAGCAATCGTAACACAAACTCACGACAGTAGGTAAAAGGAGGGGGTCACTGATCCCTCGAATACTCAAATTTGCCTGGCTTTCAGAAAATCGCTTGCGTGGTATGTCTAGAGTCCTGGAAGCTAGTTCTTCCGAAGTCCTGCAAAAACACTGAGAGAGTAAAAAGCGATTGATTGTCTTATGCTCACTGCGTTGGCAACTCCCACGGTAATTGATACTCATTATCGTCGAACGATTCGCGGATCGGGGAGATGAAGACGACGTCTTCATGTCCTATTTATTCTCCAAATTAGCCTGACCGATAACGTGCGAATAAAATTCATCACTGTTACCTATGCTCTGCCTGCGGAGTGAATAGCCCACCTCTTCTGGGTGTGTCGCGGCCAGTGTCGAAGTAAGCGGTGCCAAGAGGGCAATGCTATACTCCGTATTGATATCCACGGCACAAACTGGTTTGCGAAATACCTCAAACCACTTCTTGAACCAATGCGCTTTCGGACCCATGGCCTTTGTTGCTGGTAGTTTCATCTATTGTGAGAGAACAGAGCATTCAAATATCATTGAGCATCAATAGCGCCGGGGAGCCAAAGAAAAGAAAAGCAGGAACATACGTATCCTCTCAGCGAGCGATTCGGGTTGTCCGAAAGTTCTTGCGGATTGGGAGGGTGCGTCATCGCGCGTAGAGGAAGCTCTGAGGACTCCTTTCATTGACCAATATAACATTCATAAAACAGATAACTTACTCTTTCCAGACCTTTCCTTTACGCAAGCGCCTTGGCGAACGGCTGGGATAGGTTCAGGAGGGGAAGAAGTCGAGCCCTGCCGTCGGGCAGTATAGTACATCGTCGTGACAGGCGATATAGGCAGTTCATCAGGATGAATCAGGGGTGGACGCTCTCGCGTGCAAGGTAAATCGAGTCTGAAGCTTTCATGTCACTATTAATCCTGTTTTTGAACATGGTACACCCACAATGTCCCGGAATGGCAACAGTCGAATACCGCCTGCTTGTAGAGTTAGAATGACACGGGAACGGATAGGGTCATAAGCGTTTACCGTGAATCGACACCCAGGTGGTAATCTATTGACCACATGATCATAAAGAACCTAAGAACTCCGTCCAGTTAAACCTGCACTGTATCATTTCGCACAGTAGACTTACATTGTCACGGATAAGTCCGTCTTTCCAATCCAATGGTACCAAGGCTATGGGGAAACGTGTGAGCCTTTCTTGCCAGCGAGTCGGAGAGTCGAAGATACTTTCGTCTTTGCCATCAAGTTCTGTCTTCGAATCCGTCCGTACCTGATAGCCATGCCCAGAGTCTGAGGTACGATGGTGAGACGCGTTTGGAGGTTCGGGATAGGTGAACTCCTCACAATAAAGGAACAGCCTCGTTTGGGGTGTAGAAGCTTGCACAAGCAGATCGAGGCACTTGAGCTGCCAAAAATGTGTTATCCAAGCGGTCGCCTTGGTAAGATAGAGGCATACGATATTGGTCCGCGTTGGTTGCAAGTGATCCGGTTCATCAATGAGTTCGACAATGTTATCCTTTGGGTAGCCCCATGCTACTGCTGTATTTAATCCGTAGCCGCCGCAGAACGACAAGTCCACTCACTACTGATAAGGTACTTGCTCATCTCTTTCACGTCCTCGCACGGTCCTTTAAGCTCGAGCGGTTTGTCACCATATCGCTGGTTCTTATATTGAATGCCGATCTAGGTCATGCGTGAGTCAGCGACCCAAAGGACTACGGGTGACGAACCAATAATGCCTTGCTTCGATTTGAACATTTGTGCCCCTGATCCTTGGCGTCTCCCATGCAACGACTTGAATGCAAATCGATTTTGTGCAAGTAATGCGTGTGGATTCCGGCGGCAGTGGGGTTATCCAACTTTAGACGCTGACCACTGGGCAGTCCCGGCGTAAAGGTATATGACGGTACTTGTGTTGCCACTCGAACAATTAATGACACATTCCATTTGGTGACATCAAGCATAACTAGGAAGTGTGGTGTATTGGTGACATTAGATGAGCCCCTATCACAGTCAACGGTCTCAGGTCCCAAAAGTAATGAGATCAAATGTGAAGAAGAGTGGACTGTCAACTATGTGAGCAGGTAATGAGCAACATTTGTTTTAGGTTCCTAAGTGTAAGGAGAATGCAAAAGAAGCACAAGCCCAAGGCATTATTCTAGCGGGTATGTGTTACAGATTTCCGTATTAACTGATGCGAGTTAGTCCGTTACTCCGAGCGATCCGCTCGTGAAGTTTGCTTTGCATCCGACAGTAACCGCGAGGTCGTTCTCGTCCGCACCAGTGCCGTGTCCTCGACCACGAGGAACTCGTCCTTTTCGTCACCGTCGTCATCGTCATCATTGTCCCCACCAGGAGGGCCATTCTGCGCATAGTTAGGGCCTAGGTTCGGCACGGGATTGGCGCAGGTGCAAACTCGCCGCGCTCCGTGACAGCGAAGCGGCTGCCGAGGGGCAACTTGCCATGCGGTTGATCTCCATGAGCCTCGTGAGGGGGCCTCTCACCGAGTCGTGCGCTATATTTATAAATAATCAAGCTGTCGTATCTACGCCACTACAGGAGACAATAAACAAGGTACGATAACATACGTAACCCATGATGAGTCATTCACTATCAACGGTGTTGACTTGTGCAAGTCATTTGTTGTCCTATTACTCTCTGGTCATTCATTTAGAGCAATCGTAGATCTTGGTCAAGGTCTAGGAGGGAGATTCTGAGAAGACCCAGATGGACTGATCGGTGTTTAACTCCACAGGGCACATAAGAATATAATACAAGGGGGTGGATGATCGCCATCGCCCATCATACAACCAAATCATTCCGGTAGAAAATCCACCCTAGAAAATAACTTTGGCACTGCTTTGAGAGAAATGTACCTTGGTTCAGTTCCCGAGAGTACTCTGGGAGTAGGATTCATGGATTGTAGCCCGCATCGTGAGTAACGGCTATCACGGTGTTGTTGCTGGGAGTGGTCAGGTGTGGAGTCGCGGTTTGGAAGTAACTGGTCACGTCTACGATAATACAAGCGCCAACGTAGCCTGAGCTTAAAATGCCACGATGTCGGTCAACTAATAACTTGGGTCAGATACTTGAGGGTTATACGCAAATCACTTGGTGCTGACCTCCTTTTTCATGCTACCAATCACCGGCCAGATTTCCGTCTCTGAGAATTCGGGAGATGACTTGGTAAATACCCTGTGTAGATTCAGTATCAAAGGGCTCATCGATGCCATGACTACTAACCAAAGGTCTTCGAGAAGTTGTTCCCAGGTCCGATCTTTTGTCTCGGCGATACACTGAATGAGTGCCTTCGAGAAGATTAAGCATAGCCTGATGTACTAAAAAGAATACGTACAGATCTCAGTAGACCTGCATTCGTTGTTCTGCCTTCCATAACCTCATCAGAATCCGCGCATGCGCCAATACTGAACTATGTGTCATAGAGTGAGCGTCTGGCCAAGCAATTGTAACACAAACTCACGACAGTAGGTAAAGAGAGGGGGTGGCTTTCAGATAATCGCTTGCTTTGCATGTCCAGAGACCTGGAAGCTGGTTCTTCCGAAGTCCTGCAAAAACAATGAGAGAATAACAAGCGATTGATTGTCTTATGCTCACTGCGTTGGCAACTCCCACGGTAATTGATACTCATTCTCGTTGAACGATTCGCGGATCGGGGAAGTGAAGACGCCGTCTTCATGACCTCAAATTAGCCTGACCGATAACGTACGAATAAAATTCATCACTGGTACCTATGCTCTGCCTGCGGAGTGAATAGCCCACCTCTTCTGGGTGTGTCGCGGCCAGTTGGGAAGTAAGCGGTGGCAAGAAAGCAATGCTATACTCCGTATTGGCACAAGCTGGTTTGCGAAGTACCTGAAACCACTTCTTGAACCAATGCGCTTTCGGACCCGAAGCTTTTGTCGTTGGTAGCTTCATCTATTTTGAGAGAACAGAACATTCAAGTATCATTGAGCATCAATAGCGCCGGGGAGCCAAAAGAAAAGAAAAGAAGGAACATACGTATCCTCTCAACGAGCGAGTCGGGCTGTCCGAAAGTTCTTGGTGCGTCATCACGGATAGAGGAAGCTCTGAGGATTCCTTTCATTGACCAATATGACATTCATAAAAAAAGATAACTTACTCTTTCCAGACCTTTCCTTTACGTAAACGCCTTGGCGAACGTCTGGGATCGGTTCAGGAGGGGAAGAAGTCGAGCCCTGCCGTTGGGCAGTAAAATACATTGTCATGACAGACGATATGGACAGTTCATCAGAGTTCATCAGGGGTGGACGCTCTCGCGACGTGCAAGGTAAATCGAGTCTGAAGCTTTCATGTCACTATTAATCCTGTTTTTGAACATGGTACACCCACAATGTGCCGGAATGGCAACAGTCGAATACCGCCTGCTTGTAGAGTTAGAATGCCACGGGAACGGATAGGGTCATAAACGTTTACCGTGAATCGACACCCAGGTGGTAATCTATTGACCACGTGATCGTAAAGAACCTAAGAACTCCGTCCAGTTAAACCTGCACTGTATCATTTCGCACAGTAGACTTACATCGTCGAGGATAGGTCCGCTTTTCCAATCTAATGGTATTATGGCTATGGGGAAACGTATGAGCCCTTCTTGCACAGCGCGTCGGAGAGTCGAAGGTACCTTCGTCTTTGCCATCGAGCTCTGCCTCCGAATCCGTCTGTACTTGACAGGCATGCCCAGAGTCTGAGGTACGATGGTGAGAGGCGTTTGGAGGTTCGGGATAGGTGAACTCCTCACAATAAAGGAACAGCCTCGTTTTGGATGTAGAGGCTTGCACAAGCAGCTTGAGGTACTTGAGCTGCCAAAAATGTGTCATCCAAGCGGTCGCCTTGGTAAGATAGAGGCATACGATATTGGTCCGCGTTGGTTGCACGTGATTGGGTTCATCGATGAGTTCGAAAATATTATCCTTTGGGTAGTCCCATGCTACTGTTGCGTTTATTCCGTAGCCGCCGCAGAACGACAAGTCCACTCACTACTGATAAGGTACTTGCTCATCTCTTTCACGTCCTCGCACGGCCCTTTAAGCTCGACCGGTGTGCCACCACATCGCTGGCCCTTATATTGTATGCCGATCTAGGTCATGCGTGAGTTAGCGACCCAAAAGACTACAAGTGACGAACCAATAATGCCTTGCTTCGATCTGAACTTTTGTCCCCCTGATCATTGGTGTCCCCCATGCCACGAGTTGAATGCAAATCGATTTTGTGAAGGTAATGCGTGTGGATTCCGGCGGCAGTGGGGTAATCCAACTTTAGACGCTGACCACTGGGCAGTCTCGGCGTAAAGGTATATGACGGTACTTGTATTGCCACTCGAACAACTAATGTCATATTCCATTTGCTGACATAAAGCCCAACTAGTAAGCGTGGTATAATGGTGACATTAAATGAGCCCCTATCACAGTCAACGGTCTCAGGTCCCAAAATTAATGAGACCAAATGTGAAGAAGAGTGGACTGTCAACTATGTGAGCAGGTAATGAGCAACATTTGTTTTAGGTTCCTAAGTGTAAGGCTGAAGAAGAATTAGCCCAAGGCGTTGTTCTAGCGGGTATGTGTCACAGATTTCCATATTAACTGATGCGAGTCAGTCCGTTACTCAGAGCGGTCCGCCCGTGAAATTTGCTTTGCATCAGTCGATAGTAACCGCGAGGTCGTTCTCGGCCTCGCACCAGTGCCGTATAAGGAACTCATCCTTTTCGTCACCGTCGTCATCGTCATCATTGTCCCCATCAGGGGGGCCATTCTCCGCATAGTTAGGGCCTAGGTTCGGCGCGGGATTGGCGCACGTGCAAGCCCGCCGTGCTCCGTGACAGCGAAGCGGCTGCCAAAGGGCAGCTTGCCATGCACCAAGTCGCGGTTGATCTCGTGAACCTCATGAGGGGGCCTCTCACCGAGATAAATAATCAAGCTCTCCTACCTACCACAGGAGACAATAAACAAGGTAAAATAACATACGTAACTTGTGATGAGTCATACACCATCGACGGTGTTGACCTGTGCAAGTCACTTGTTGTCTTATTACTCTCTGGTCATTCATTTAGGGCGATCGTAGTTCTCGGTCTACGTCTAGAAGGGAGATTCTGAGCAGACCCAGATGGACTGATTGGTGTTTAACTCCACAGGGCACATAAGAATATATATATATATAATATAATACAAGGGAGTGGATGATCGCCATCGCCCATCGATCGTACAACCGAGTGATTCCGGTAGAAAATCCTAGAAAATAAGGTTGGCACTGCTTTGAGAGAAATGTACTTTGGTTCAGTTCCAGAGAGTCTGGGAGTAGGGTTCATGGATTGTAGCCCACATCGTGACTAACCGCTATTGCGGTGTTGTGTTCCTTTCCTGCTGGAAGTGATCAGGTGTGGCGTCGCTTTTTGGAACTAACTGGCCACGTCCACAATAATACAGCGCCGACGTAGCCAGAGCTTAAAATGCCACGATGTCGGTAACTAATAACTCGGGTCAGATACTCGAAGGTTATACGTAACCACTTGGTGCTGACCTCTCTTTTGGTGCTACCAATCACCGGCCAGATCTCCGTCGGAGAATAGAATTCGGATGTCTGGGTAAATTCCCTATGTAGTCTCTGTACCAAGGGGCCCGTCGATGCCACCATCACACATTCCATTCCTTATTTCTCCTGTCTCTATGTTTATTGTTTGGCTCATCATTCCTGTATATATAGCGCGCTCTGCTTGTGTCTATATACCTTACGGTTGTTTTCCCCTTCTCTCTCGCGTTAGGTTGGTCCTGCTGGTCCAACAGCCATAGCTACTAACTAAAGATCTTCGAGAAGATTAAGCATAGCCCGATGTACTTGCATTCGTTGTTCTGCCTTCATCAGACTCCTTGTATGCGCCGATGCTGAACTATGTGTCATAGAGTGAGAGGCTTGCCAAGCAATCGTAACACAAACTCACGACAGTAGGTAAAAGGAGGGGGTCACTGATCCATCGAATACTCAAATTTGCTTGGCTTTCAGGCCCCAGAACGGAACATCGGGTGATTAGCCTCAAGTTTTCAGAGTATCGCCTGCGTTGTACATCCAGAGTCCTGGAAGCTGGTTCTTCCAAAGTTCTGCGAAAACAATGAAAGAGTAAGAAATGATTGATTGTGTTATGCTCACTGCGCCGGCAACTCCCACGGCAATTGATACCCATCCTCGTTGAACGATTCGCGGATCGGGGAGATGAAGACGACGTCATCATGACCTATTTATTCTCCAAATTAGCCTGGCCGATAGCGTGAGAATAAAATTCATCACTGTTACCTATGCTCTACCGGCGGAGTGAACGGCCCACCTCTCCTGGGTGTGTTGCGGCCAGTTGGGAAGTAAGCGGTGCCAAGAAGGCAATGCTATACTACGTACTGACATCCGTGGCACAAACTGGTTTGCGAAATACCTCAAACCATTTCTTGAACCAATGCGCTTTCGGACCCAGGGTTTTTGTCGCTAGTAGTTTGATCTATTTTAAGAGAATAGAATATTCAAGTATCATTGACCATCAATAGCGCCGGGGAGCCAGCCAAAAAAATAAAAAAATACGTATCCTCTCAACCAGCTAGTCAGCTGTCCGAAAGTTCTTGCAGACTGAGAGGAAGCTATGAGGGTTCCTTTCATCAATCAATATGGCATTCATAAAAGGATAAATTACTCTTTCCGTACTTTTTCTTTATGCAAGCGCCCTGGCGAACTTCTGGGACTGGTTCAAAAGGGGGAGAAGTCGAGCCCTGCCGTCGGATAGTATAATAAATCGCCGCGATAGGCGATGTAGGCATTTCGTCAGGGTGCATCTGGGGTGGACGCTCTCGCGTGCAAGGGAAATCGAGTCTGAATCTTTTATGCCACTATTAATCCTGTTTTTGAACATGGTACACCCACAATGTCCCGGAATGGTAACAGTCGAATACCGCCTGCTTGTAGAGTTAGAATGACACAGATGGTAATCTATTGACCACGTGATCATAAAGAACCTAAGATTTCGTTCAGGTACGCCTGCACGGTATCGTTTCGCACAGTAGACACACGTTGTCACGGATAAGTCCGTCTTTCCAATCTAATGGTACCAAGGCTGTGGGGAAACGTGTGAGCCTTTCTTGCACAGCGCGTCGGAGAGTCGAAGGTACTTTCGCCTTTGCCATCGAGCTCTGTCTTCGAATTTGGTTGATAGCCATGGCCAGAATCTGAGGTACGATGGTGAGCGGCGTTTGGAGGTTCGGGATAGGTGAACTCCTCACAATAAAGGAACAGCCTCGTTTAGGCTTGCACAAGCAGATCGAGGTACTTGAGCTGCCAAAAAAG
>WNFL01079144.1_pt1 | contig 12409 bp, 14 predicted proteins | sample 5400361 | NCBI WGS metagenome assembly WNFL01 (sample SAMN13153351, study PRJNA577476) | soil metagenome | isolation source: 40 cm soil on Douglas fir-dominated hillslope | place: USA:California | collected 2013-09-17
CGCAGGCTTGCTTCCAATTCGTCCTCTTCGCGGCGTTCGGGCGCGACGAGGCGGTTGGGATCGGGTTTGGGCTTGGCTGCTGGCATCGCTCGACTCAGGGGCGGCACTGTGCTTCACTTTGGGTACGGATTGAAGCTGGGCATTTCGAGACGCCGCCGGATTTCCTATTGGCTTTGCTCGGCAAAAATCGAAAAACCGCGTCAGCGGCGCCCAAGACCCAGGAAAACAGCGGGATATTTGCCGCCGACAGGCGGGCGCAAACGGCCGTTTTGGGCGGTAGCGCGTTACCGCGCCTGCCACGGATCGAAGACCGCAAGGCCGGCAAACGCGAAATCACGGATGTTGCGCGTGACCAGCGTCAGGCCGTGCGTGAGGGCCGTGGCGGCGATTTGGCTGTCGACGATGGGCACGTTCAAATCACGACTACGCAACAACGCCCATGCGCTTGCCGCGCTTTCCTCGAACGGCAACACGCGCCCACGAAAAGATAATTTCAAATCGCGCTCACACCAATTTTGCAGCTGTCGGCGGCGTCTGCCATTCGGCATCCTCAGGATTCCAAACTCGATTTCGGCCAATGACAGGACGGAAATGTATTGAAGCTCGATTGGGGTGGTGCCCAGCCATTTCCGCAGGCCCTCGTCCCCGTCCGCTTTTGCTCCTTGGGACAACACGCAGGTATCAAGCAAATACGTCACAGATCGATCTTACGGGGGCGTTCTCGTTTGCGCGGCGGCATTTCCAATTCTGCAAAGCCAGGCGGTGCGGAACGGAGAACTTCCAACAAAGTCTTCGGCTTCTTGGCGTTCTTGGATTTGATTGCGCGAACTTCAACCTTCGGCTCACCATGATAGGTGATGATCTGCGGTTCCTTCTCGGCGGCACGGATGAGTTCCGAGAGCCGCGCTTTCGCATCCTGCAGAGCCCAATGTTTCATTGTTCCGCTCCCGCCTAAACTGACTAGTCTGACTAGTCAGTTTAGGCTACCGCGCCAGCTGGCGCAAGGATTCGCGGATCAGCGCATCGAGCGGCAAGGCATCGGCATTGGGGCCGATTGCCTGGCTGGCGCGCGCGATGGCATCCGCGGCGGTCATTTGCGAGTAGCCCAGTTTCATCAGCGCGGCGATGGCATCGGATTCCACCGGATGGGGCACCTGCAAACCGCCGATGCGCTCGCCACTTTCCGCGCTGCGCTGCAGGACAAGGGCCGGGGCCTTGTCCTTCAATTCGGTGACGATGCGCGTGGCGAGCTTGGGGCCGACACCTTGCGCGCGGCCAACCACCGATTTGTCGGCGAGCACGAGGGCGCGCTCCAGCTCGGAGATCTTCAACGCCGAGAGGATGGCCAGGGCCACGCGCGCGCCGACGCCCTGCACCGTCTGCAACAGGCGGAACCATTCGCGTTCATCGGCGGCGAGAAATCCGTAGAGCCGGATCGCGTCATCGGAGACTTTGGTCTCGACCGCGAGGCTGACCGTCGCGCCGACGGCAAGACGCGCCAGAGTCGAGCTCGGGCAATGCACGACATAGCCAACGCCGCCGACATCGATGATGGCATGGTCGGGCGCGATGGAATCGACGCGGCCGGTGAGTTTCCCGATCACCGCATGGACCCCCACCCTGACCCTCCCCCTTTCCGGGGGAGGGGAATGCGGCCATTTCGCATCATTGGGCGAGGGCGGCGGCGATGCGCGCGCGCGTTCCGGCGAGATGTGCGTGGGCGATGGCGCAGGCCAGCGCATCAGCGGCATCCGCGGTCTCAAAACGCACGGCGGGAAGCAGACGTTTCACCATTGCCTGAACCTGGGTTTTGTCCGCGTGACCCACACCGACAACGGATTTCTTGATGTGGTTGGGCGCATATTCCGCGATCGTCAGCCCCGCCTCCGCAGCAGCAAGCAGCGCAATGGCGCGCGCGTGGCCGAGCTTCAGCGCTGCCAGAGGATCGCGGGCGACAAAGGCCTGTTCCACCGCAACGGAATGCGGCGCATGTTCGGTCAGGACCGCGCAAATGCCTTGATGCAGCGCGGCGAGCCGCACGCCCAAACTGTGCGACGCCAGGGTGACGATGACGCCATTCGCGACATGGGTGAGCTTGGAGCCGGCGACCTCGATCACGCCCCAGCCGGTGCGGGAAAGCCCCGGGTCGAAACCAGCAATGCGGAAAACGGTCAAGGACGGCCCCGGTAAGAATCGGTTTGGGCAGTGTCCCGCATTCCGGGAGCGCCGTGCAACTGCAGTGAAGTGCCCCCCACCCGATCCGCCTCGCGATGCTACGGCGGATCGATCCCCGATCAAGTCGGGGACAGGCTCTCCCCGCGTTGGGGGAGGTCGAGGAGAAGAACAAACTCCCCTCACCCTACCCTCTCCCCCGGAGGGGAGAGGGAATTAGGCGGCGGAGAGTTTTTCCATGAGCGAGTCGCTCAATTCGTAATTGGCGTAGACGTTCTGCACGTCGTCATGGTCATCGAGCACATCGAGCAATTTGGTCAGAGTCTCGCCCGCCTCGTCATCGTGAACCGGAACAATATTGCCCGGCCGCCAGATGATCTTGGCGCTCTGCGGCGGGCCGAGCTTGGCTTCCAGCGCGTCGCGCACGGCGGAGAAATCTTCCACCCGGCAGAGGAATTCATGGCCTTCGCTCGATGAGATGGATTCATCGGCGCCTGTCTCGATGGCCGCTTCAAGCATCGCGTCGGCATCGCCGATCGCGCCGGGATAGACGATGCATCCGACGCGGCTGAACATGAACGAGACCGAGCCGTTCTCGCCCATCGCTCCGCCATATTTGGAAAAGGCGGCGCGCACGTCCGAGGCGGTGCGGTTGCGGTTGTCGGTCAAAGCCTCGACGATGATGGCGACGCCGCCGGGCCCGTAGCCCTCGTAGCGGACCTCTTCGTAATTTTCCGCATCGCCTCCCTGGCTCTTCTTGATCGCCCGGTCGATCACGTCCTTGGACATGCTCTGGGCTTTGGCTGCCATGATGGCGGCGCGCAGGCGGGGATTGTGGGCGGGATCAGGGAGCCCCAGCTTGGCCGAGACGGTGATTTCGCGGGAGAGCTTGGAGAACAGCTTGGAGCGCTGGGCGTCCTGCTTGTTCTTGCGGAACATGATGTTCTTGAACTGGGAATGGCCGGCCATGGCGGTTTTTCCGAACTGATCGGCGGGTCAGATAGCGGGGCAAGACGTCCGGTTCAAGGGCAGCTTCCTAGGAGAAGGCATAGGCGTCCATCCGCAAGGTACCGAAGGTGGTGCTTTGGTGCAGGCGCTTTGCCTTCGCCGCCGCGCCGCCCGCGCCGAGGGCCACAAAAAGCGGCAGAAAATGCTCCTCTTCGGGGTGCGCCATGGCCGCGTGGGGGGCAAGCTTGAGGTATTGGATCAAGTCCGCTGTCCGCTTCTCGCGGAGCGCGACATGCACCCAATCGGCAAATTCCCCCACCCAGGGCGGTTCCGGCCCATCGATCCGCGCGCGGTCGAGGTTCCGCAAATTGTGGACGAAACCACCCGTCCCGAGCACGAGCACGTCCTCGCCGCGCAGAGGCGCAAGCGCCTGGCCGAGCTTCACATGGTGATCGGGGCCCAAATTGCTCTGCACGCTGAGTTGGACCACAGGCACATCGGCCTCCGGATACATCAGCATCAGCGGCACCCACGCGCCGTGGTCCAGGCCGCGGGCATCATCTACTTCCACCTGGAAGGCGGCTTCGTGCAGCACCTGCAGGGTGCGTGTGACCAAGGCGCGCGAGCCGTGGGCAGGATAGCGGACCTTATAGAGCGCGTCGGGAAAACCTTTGAAATCGTGGATGGTGTCGTTGGTCGAGACGCGGTTGATGGTCGGCTTGTCCGTATCCCAATGCGCGGAGACCGCGAGGATGGCCCGCGGGCGGGGCAGCACCGTGCCCAGGCCCTTCAGGAACTCCCGCGCCGGACAGGCGTCGAGTGGAAGGGTGGGCGCGCCATGGGAAACGAAGATGCTCGGAAGCATGCGTCCGATATGGCCCGGAGCCGAGGCGGGATCAAGCTATTTGATGCTCTGACTATTGGGTCAAACGACGGGCGCTGTCGGGATGAGGCGGCCTCCGACGCGCACCGGCTCTGCCCGCAAGGCCAGCCCGGTCAGCCGGTCGGTCTCCACAAAGACGGCGCAAAGGGTCGCCGGGCCGAGCGATGGCGTCATGCGCCCCGTCGGCATCTTCTTGGTGAAGCGTTGAATCGGCTCGAATTTCTCCATCCCGATCACCGAATCATAATCGGCGCAGGCTCCCGCATCGGTCTGATAGGCGGTGCCGTGGGGAAGGATCTGGGCGTCCGCGGTCGGAACATGGCTGTGGGTGCCAACCACGCAACTCGCCCGCCCATCGCAGAACTGGCCCATCGCCATTTTCTCCGAGGTGGCCTCGGCGTGCATGTCGACGATGATGGCGTCCGCGCCTTCGCGCAAAGGACAGGCCGACAGCTCGGCTTCGACCGCGGCGAACGGATCGTCGAGCGGGTCCATATAGATGCGTCCCATCACATTGATCACCAGCACGCGGGCGCCGCCGCGCGCAGGATAGAGATTGGCGCCGCGTCCCGGTGTGCCCGGCGGGTAATTGCGGGGGCGCAAGATGCGCTCCTCGGTGTCGATGAAGGTGAGGATCTCGCGCTGGTCGAGCCAATGATTGCCGCTGGTCAGCACATCGACGCCGGTGGCGAAAAGATCGTTGGCCACATTGCGCGTGATGCCGAATCCGCCGGCGGCATTCTCGCCATTGGCAACCACGAAATCGATTCCCAGGCGCTCGCGCAAGCCGGGCAGCTCGGCCGCCAGCACGTCGCGCCCGGGGCGTCCGATCACATCGCCGATGAAAAGAATCCGCATGCCTATCCTTTGAACTTCCGCGCGCCGTTTTCCGTGACGATCCCGTCTAGTCTCTGGTCGTTCTGGTCATGCGGCACAGTTTCGAACTCCTGGCCCGCGAAAGCAAAACCGACGGCGGTGACGTTCCGGGCGGCGCGCAGCTTGGCCAGCGTGCGGTCATAGAATCCCGCGCCGTAGCCGATGCGATAGCCGCGCGCAGCGGCACGATGAGGATATCGGGTTCCGCCTGGGGCCAATCGCGCCCCGGCTCCGACAGGCCGAATCCTCCAGGAACAAGCGCCTGCCCCGCATCGTGGCGGTGAAAATCCAGCGGCTTTCCTCGTCCCGTCACACGTGGCAGGGCGATCCTATGCCCGCGCGAGCGCAATGCGTGCAGAAGCGGCGCGGGATCGGCTTCGTCGCCGATCGCCACATAGGCAGAGACGGTCGCGCCTTGCGGCACAGCGATTTCGCTGAGGAAGACATCCATGAGATGGCGCGAGAGCTCGCCAAGCCTGGGCTTCAATGCCGCCCGGCGTTCCAGCGCCTCTTTCCTCACGACGTCCTTCAACGCGGCAATGGTCATGAGGTATTGCGGTATCAGAAGAAGGTGGGCGGGACCACTATCGCCGTTGGACTTGGATCCTCACGGGCCTGCAAGTGCAGGTGGGCGCCATATGACCGAGACCACGATCCCGGCCAGGGACAGCTCCCGGTGAGTACCATTAAGGCCCCTGGGCATCGCTTGCCTGACGCGCGGAGTAGTACCCGCCCAGAGCTAATCTAGGCAGGCGCGAGACGTGCGGCAATGGCTTCCAGGCGCGAGGCCGCGAATTCCAAGACATCGGCGGCCCGATCATCGTCGTTTGCCCCGGTTTCCGCGGCAAGCGCCCGCGCGGATTTGATCGCGGTTAATTCTTTGTTGCGTTCCTCCAGCTTCGCCAACGCGTCGGACAGCTCATCGGCGATGACGAGGCCCGCCATCAGCAGCAGGCGTGAATCGGCGACCTGGCCCACGGTGGCCGAAAGCTCCCGCACCCTTTTGTCAAGATATTGGCCAAGCTCACGAAGATGCTCTTCTTCGCCCTCGTCGCAGGCGACGGTATAGGCCCGGCCGTTCACCAACACATTTACCAGCGGCATCGGGTCACTCCCGTTCGAGCTTCAAGGCTCAGGCTTGCGATCAATTTCTGCTGAGCACTTCGCGGATTTCCGCGATGGCGCCATCGAGCCGTTCTTCCACTTCACCCGTCAGCCCGGCGAGCGCACGCGATTCCTCTTCCAGCTCCGCGATGCGCGCGCACATCCGCTCACGTTCCGCTCTCAAGAGGCTGATTTCCGCCGGGGAATCCATGCCCGCCTGAGCACGCGCGTTGGCCTCTTCGACGCGACTCTCCAACCGTTCGAGTGCGGCAGAGAAGCGCGCCAGGGCATCGTCGAGCCTCGTCATCCGGACAATCCGCAAAAATGGTGCAGGCGACTCACCTTAGGCGCAGAAGGAAAACGGGGCAACGGCTTGGAATCGCCAATCCCCAAGCGGAAAATCAGAAGTCGGTGGACGCGGGTCCGCAGCCCTTGACGCATGGAAGAGGCGTAGCTTAAGGCCAAGTCATGAAGGCGATAACATGACACAAGCAGCGTCGGCCACTCCGCCCACTTCGGCCGTCAATCCCGCGAGCGAGCTCTTTCTCTCCAAGGATGGCGCGCGGCGCATGGCCAATGCGATCCGCGCGCTGGCGATGGATGCGGTGGAGGCGGCGAAATCGGGACATCCCGGGATGCCCATGGGCATGGCCGATGTGGCGACGGTGCTGTTCACGCGCTTTCTGAAATTCGATCCTTCCGATCCGGCCTGGCCCGACCGCGACCGTTTCGTGCTGTCCGCGGGCCATGGCTCGATGCTGCTCTACGCGCTGCTTTTCCTGACCGGCTATGACGGCATCACGCTGAACGACATCAAACGCTTCCGGCAATGGGGCAGCCCCTGTGCGGGCCATCCCGAATATGGTCACGCGCCGGGCATCGAAACGACCACGGGTCCCTTGGGCCAGGGCCTCGCCAATGCCGTGGGCATGGCGCTGGCGGAGCGCGTCATGAATGCGCGCTTCGGAGACAGCCTCGTCGATCACAAGACCTTTGTCATCGCCAGCGACGGCGACCTCATGGAGGGCATCAGTCATGAGGCGTGCAGCCTTGCCGGCCATCTGAAGCTGAACCGGTTGATCGTGCTTTACGACGACAACGGCATCTCCATCGACGGTTCGACGGCGCTTGCCGATTCCACCGACGCGCTGATGCGGTTCGAAGCGATGGGTTGGGCGACGAGCCGCGTCGACGGCCATGACGCGAACGCCATCGCGGCGGCGCTTGACGCCGCGATGAACAGCGAACGGCCGGTGCTGATTGCCTGCAAGACGGTGATCGGCTTTGGCGCACCCAAGCGCGCAGGCACTTCGAAGGCGCATGGCGAGGCGCTGGGTGCCGAAGAAGTCGCGGGCGCCCGGGTCGCGCTCGGATGGCCTTATCCGCCCTTCGAGATTCCCCCCGAATTGCTCGCGGCCTGGCGAGCAGCGGGCGCGCGCGGCAGCCACGACCGCAAAGCGTGGGAAGCCCAACTCGCCGCGAGCCCGCCAACGACGCGCGATTCCTTCGAGACGGCGCTGTCGGCAGAGATCCCACCAAGCCTTGGGCCGGCCCTTGTCGCGCTGAAAGCGAAGCTCAGCGCCGAAAAGCCCAGCATGGCCACGCGCAAAGCTTCCGAGATGACGCTGGAGGTGGTGAACGCCGAGCTTCCCACGACCATCGGCGGCTCGGCGGATTTGACCGGGTCAAACCTTACCAAGACGAAGAACGACCCCGTCATCGCGCCGGGCCATTATGCCGGGCGCTTCATCCATTACGGCGTGCGCGAGCATGGCATGGCCGCGGCCATGAATGGCATCGCGCTGCATGGCGGACTTATTCCCTATTCGGGCACGTTCCTCGTCTTCTCGGATTATTGCCGCCCGGCCATTCGCTTGGCCGCCATCATGAAGAAGCGCGTCATCCATGTGATGACGCATGATTCCATCGGCCTGGGCGAAGATGGACCGACGCATCAACCGATCGAACATCTGGCCGCTTTGCGCGCGATTCCCAATCTGCTTGTGCTGCGCCCCGCCGACGCGGTGGAGACCGCGGAATGCTGGGAGATTGCGCTGAGAGAGAAGAGGCGACCGACGGTAATGGCGCTGTCGCGGCAGAATCTGGCCACATTGCGGGTCGACCATAGCGAGGCGAATTTTTCCGCCCGCGGCGCCTATGTCTTAAGGGAAAGCGATGGCCGCGCGCAGGTGACGTTCCTTGCAACCGGCTCCGAAGTGGAAATTGCGGTCGCGGCGCGCGATATCCTGCAGCGACAGAACATCGGCGCGAGGGTCGTCTCCATGCCGAGCACGGAATTGTTCGACGAACAGGATGACGATTATCGCGCTCGCACCCTGCGTTCGGACACCGTTAAGGTTGCGATTGAAGCTGCCTCGCCTTTCGGCTGGGAGCGCTATATAGGGCCATCCGGCGCCTTTGTCGGCATGCACGGGTTCGGCGCCAGTGCGCCCTATAAGGAACTCTACAAAGGGTTCGGTATTACCGCGGAAGCTGCGGCCGAAGCCGCCCTCGCGCGTCTGAAGAAGGAATAGATCATGGCCGTTCGTGTTGCGATCAACGGTTTTGGCCGCATCGGCCGGCTGGTGCTGCGCTCCATCATCGAGAGCGGGCGCAAGGACATCCAGGTCGTCGCCATCAACGATCTGGGGCCGGTCGAGACCAATGCGCACCTCCTGCGCTACGATTCGGTGCATGGCCGCTTTCCCGGCGAGGTGACGACCTCCGGCGACCGGATGATGGTCGACGGCCAGAATCTCAAAGTCACCGCGATCAAGAATCCGGCCGAGCTGCCGCATAAGGAATTGGGCGTCGATATCGCGCTGGAATGCACCGGCATCTTCACCTCCAAGGAGAAAGCCGCGGCCCATCTCGCGGCCGGCGCCAAGCGCGTGCTGATCTCGGCCCCCGCCGACAATGTCGATCTGACCGTCGTGTACGGCGTCAATCACCAGAAGCTGACGCGCGACCACATCATCGTCTCGAACGCCTCCTGCACCACGAACTGCCTGGTGCCGGTGGCGAAAGTGCTGAACGATACGATCGGCATTGAGCACGGTTTCATGACCACCGTGCACTCCTACACCAATGATCAGCCGTCGCTCGATCAGCTGCACAAGGACCTCTATCGCGCGCGCGCCGCGGCGCTGTCGATGATCCCGACCTCGACGGGCGCGGCCAAAGCGGTGGGCCTGGTGTTGCCCGAACTCAAAGGCAAGCTCGACGGCGTCTCGATCCGCGTGCCGACGCCCAATGTCTCGGTGGTGGATCTGAAGGTCGTCGCCAAGCGCGCGACGACGGTGGAAGAGATCAACGCAGCGATGCGTCGCGCGGCAAGTCAGGAGCTGAAAGGCGTGCTCGACGTCGTCGATGCGCCGCTCGTCTCCATCGATTTCAACCACGATCCCGCGTCGGCTTCGTTCGCGCTCGACCAGACCAAAGTGGTCAACGGCACCTTCGTGCGGGTGATGGCGTGGTACGACAATGAGTGGGGCTTCTCGAGCCGGATGTCCGATACGGCGGTCGCGATGAGCAAGCTCATCTGATTGCCCGCCGACGTAATCCCCCTTCCGTCCGCCTTCGCGCATTGCGCTTCGGTGGACACCCCGGATCAAGTCCGGGGCAGGCTCTTCCCCCGCAAGGGGGGAAGGAACATTGAGCGATAGCGGCGCAAATATGGCCTCCTACCGCACGCTTGACGATCTGGATGTTAAGGGGAAGCGCGTGCTGGTGCGCGCCGACCTCAATGTGCCGATGAAGAGTGGCGTGGTCACGGACGCGACGCGCATCGAACGCCAAGCCGCCACCATCAAAGAATTGGCCGAGAACGGCGCGCGCGTCATCGTGCTCTCCCATTTCGACCGGCCAGGCGGGAAGATCGTGACCAGCATGTCGCTGAAGCCTCTCGCAACGGCGCTCGCCGGCCCGATTGGGCGTCCCGTCGATTTCGCCGAAGATTGCGTGGGCCCCATCGCGCAGGCGGCGGTGGCGAAATTGAAAAATGGCGACGTGCTCTTGTTGGAGAACACGCGCTTCCACGCTGGCGAAGAGAAGAACGACCCGGAATTCGCCAAAGCGCTCGCGGCGCTGGGCGACATCTATGTCAACGATGCGTTCTCGGCCGCCCATCGCGCCCACGCTTCGACCGAGGGGGTGGCGCATTTGCTCTCTTCCGCGGCGGGGCGTTCGATGGAGGCCGAGCTCTCCCATCTTGGGAAAGCATTGGATCATCCCGAGCGGCCGGTGATGGCGGTGGTCGGGGGCGCCAAGATCTCGACCAAGATCGCGCTCGTCGAAAATCTTCTCGGCAAAGTGGACATGATGACGATCGGCGGCGCCATGGCGAACACATTCTTCGCCGCGCAGGGCCACGCCATCGGCCGATCGCTCGCCGAATCCGATCAGTTCGATATCGCGCGCCGCATCATGGCCAAGGCGCAATCCTTGGATAAGACCCTGCTGCTCCCCACCGATGTGGTGGTTGCCAGAGAGCTGAAGCCCAATGCGCATCACCGCATCGTCGGCGTTGCCGGCGTGGATGAAGACGAGATGATTCTCGACGTCGGCCCGAGGACCATCCAGGCATTCGGACGGCTGCTGGACAAAGTGAAGACCGTGGTGTGGAACGGGCCGCTCGGCGCGTTCGAGGTGCCGCCATTCGACCGGGGCACCATGGCTGCGGCCAAAGCGGTGGCGGAACGCACCGTCGAGGGCAAGCTTCTTTCGGTTGCAGGCGGTGGTGATACGGTGGCAGCATTGGCCAAGGCGGGCGTCGTGGACGAATTCAGCTATGTCTCGACGGCCGGCGGCGCGTTCCTGGAATGGCTGGAAGGGCGCACGCTGCCCGGGGTCGCCGCGTTGAACCGCTGAAGGGTAGAAGAGGCAGAACCATGGACAAGGACCAACTCGTCAAGATTGCCAACGCGATGGTGGCGAAAGGCAAGGGCATCCTCGCGGCCGACGAAAGCTCGGGGACGATCAAGAAGCGCTTCGATGCGATCGGGATAGAATCGAGCGAGTCCAGCCGCCGCGATTATCGCGAGATGCTGTTCCGCGCCACAAACGCGATGAAGAACAATATCTCGGGCGTGATCCTTTACGACGAGACCATCCACCAGAACGCCAAGGACGGGACGCCGCTGGTAAAGCTGATCGAGCAAGCGGGCTCGCTTCCCGGCATCAAGGTCGATAAGGGAACCAAGCCGCTGCCCTTCTGCCCGGGCGAGGTGATCACCGAAGGTCTGGACGGTTTGCCTGAGCGCATGGATGAATATCGCAGAATCGGCGCCCGCTTTGCCAAATGGCGCGCGGTCATCGACATCGGGCCCGGCATTCCGACTTACGCGGGCATCACCACAAACTCCCACGCGCTGGCGCGCTATGCGGCGATCTGCCAGGAGCATGACATCGTGCCGATCGTCGAGCCCGAAGTCCTGATGGACGGAGCTCACGACATCGACACTTGCTACAGGATCACGGAATGGGTGCTGAAGACCGTGTTCCAAGACCTCTACCATCAGCGCGTGATGCTGGAAGGCATGGTGCTGAAGCCGAACATGGTGATATCCGGCAAGAAGGCGTCGAAGCGCGCGAGCCCGGAAGACGTCGCCGAGAACACCCTGCGCGTGCTCAAGGAATGCGTGCCCCCGGCGGTGGCGGGGATCGCGTTCCTCTCCGGCGGACAGTCGGATGAGGAAGCGACAGCCCATCTCAATCTGATCAATCGATTGGGTCCGCTGCCCTGGCCGGTGACATATTCCTATGGCCGCGCGCTGCAGCACGAGCCGCAGAAGGTCTGGGCTGGAAAGCCTGAGAACGTGGCGGCGGCACAGCGCGCGTTTGCGCATCGGGCCCAGATGAACGGGCTCGCGGCGCAAGGTCAGTGGAAGGCCGAGTCGGAAAAGGCGGCGTGACGCGCTGCCGGCTTTATCTGATCACACCGCCGAAGCTGGAGCCGAAACGTTTCGCCGAGACACTGAAGCGCGCACTGCAGGGCGGCGACGTCGCCAGCGTGCAGCTGCGGCTGAAGGATGCGTCCGACGAGGACATTTTGCGCGCGGGGGAGATCCTCTCACCTGTGACGCAAAGAGCGGGCGCGGCGTTCATCCTGAACGACCGGCCCGACCTGGCGGCAAAATCGGGCGCGGATGGCGTTCATATCGGGCAGGAAGATGCGAGCTATGCGGAGGCGCGCGCCGCGATGGGCGCGAACCGCGTCGTCGGCGTGACCTGTCACGATTCACGCCATCTCGCGATCGAGGCGGCGGAAGCGGGCGCGGATTATGTCGCCTTCGGCGCCTTCTTTCCGACGGGCACGAAAAACGCCAAGACGCACGCCGAACCCGAGCTTCTGCGCTGGTGGGCGGACGTGATGGTGGTGCCATGTGTCGCCATCGGCGGGATCACGATCGACAATTGCGCGCCGCT
>WNFL01117275.1_pt1 | contig 12409 bp, 11 predicted proteins | sample 5400361 | NCBI WGS metagenome assembly WNFL01 (sample SAMN13153351, study PRJNA577476) | soil metagenome | isolation source: 40 cm soil on Douglas fir-dominated hillslope | place: USA:California | collected 2013-09-17
GCCGCCGAAGCGCTGCACATCGCCCACCCCGTCGAGGCGCGCGAGCTCATCCTTGATGCGCAGCGCGACGAAATTCGCGAGATAGGTTTGATCGTAGCGATTGTTCGGCGAGTACACGAATACCGCGAGCGTGATGTCCGGCGATGACTTGTTGGTGACCACGCCCAGGTGTTGTACTTCCTGCGGCAGCTTGGGGAGCGCCTGGCTGACCCGGTTCTGCACCTGAACCTGCGCCTTGTCGACATCGGTGCCCAACTTGAAGGTGATGGTCAATGTCATCACCCCGTCGCTGGTGGCCTGCGAGTATTGATACAACATGTCCTCGACCCCGTTGATCGCCTGTTCCAACGGCGAGGCGACGGTATCGGCGATCACGGTCGGGTTCGCACCGGGATATGTTGCGCGCACGACGATGGTGGGAGGTACCACTTGGGGGTACTCGCTGATGGGCAGACCCGGCAGTGCGATGAGTCCCACCAATAGAATGAGCGCGGACAGCATCGCGGCGAAAATCGGCCGCTCGATGAAGAATCGAGATATATTCATTTAGAAGTCCCAACAGTTACAGAATATTTTGCAGATAGTCTCGGGCACAGCTTACGGATGCGCGGCGGCGGCACCGGCCGTGGATTCGGCGCGCACGAGCAGGGCTTTGGCCTCGGGAGCCGCCACCTGCGACAGCCCCTGCGACAGTCCCGATCCACCCGCGGTCATGGTGACCCGGGTTGCCGCGACCTTGGCGCCGGCCATGACGTGCTGCAAGCCGTTGACCACTATGGTGTCGGCCGGTTGCAGACCCTCCTCCACGACCCGCAATCCGTCGATTCGCGTCCCCAACGTGACCGGGCGGTACTCGACCGTGCTGTCGGGCTTCAAGACCAGGACGAATTTCTTACCCAGGTCATTGCCCACGGCGCGCTCGTCGATGAGGATGGCGTTGTAGCTGTCGTTGGCGACCAACTTGATGCGCGCGAACAGGCCGGGAGTGAAGCGCCCGTCCTTGTTGTCGAATACCGCGCGGACGCGAATGGTGCTGCTGCGCGCGTCAACCTGATTGTCGATGAAGTCCAATAGTCCCTGGTGCGGATATCCCTGTTCGCCGACCAGGCCCATGAAAACCGGACTTGCACTCGGACCCGGACGACTTGCACTCGGACTCGGACCATGGGCGGCGGCGCGCGGCGGCGTGCGGTCGCCCCGCTCCTGTCGAACGAACCGCAGATAGGTCGCCTCGTCGGTATCGAAATAGGCATAGATTGGGTCGTCGGACACCACGGTGGTCAGTAGATTGGTGTTGGATACGAGATTGCCCGACGTGATGACGGCGCGCGACACATGGCCGTCGATGGGCGAACGCACGTGCGTGTACTCGAGATTCAAGCGTGCCGCGTGCAGCTGCGCGTTCAGAGACCCCAAGTCGCCGGCGGCCTCGGTCTCTGCCGACGTGAGCTGCTCGTATTCCTCGCGTGCGATGGCGTTCTGCGCATACAGGCGCTCGGCGCGGGCATGCCCCGCGGTCGCATAGTCGAGCTTCGATTGCGCGCGCTTGAGTTCGGCGGTCAGGCGCTCGATCTCGATTTCAAACGGGCGCGGGTCGATCTGAAACAGCACCTGTCCCTTGCTGACTCGCGCCCCTTCGGTGAACTGCACGCTGTCGATGAACCCGCTGACCCGGGGGCGCACATCGACGGTGTTGACCGCCTGCAGCTCTCCCGTGAGTTCGTCCCAATGATGCAGCGGTCGGGCGAGCACTTGGGCGACGGTGACCGTCGGCGGTGGCGGTGCAGCATTGGCCGCAGATTGAGCATGGGAATGACCGCACGCGGTCAGTACGATCGAGCAAATAGCCGCTAAAATAGACGATGATGTCCGCAAGTACATGGGTGCTCCGGTGAAACTAAACCTTGACTTAGAACTTTAAGGCGACGATCCTGTCTGTGTTACTAGGAAGTAACATGGCTGGTACGTTACCGACCGGTAACATCGTTGTCAACAGAAGAGTTGGGCATGAGTGGCGATAAAACAGGCATAAGCCGAAGCGACGTGGACCTGGGCCCGTGCGCACCGACCAAGTCGCGGGTACGCGACCGGATCTTTGAGACCGCCTGCGAGCTCTTTTATCGCCACGGCATTCACGGCGTCGGCGTCGACGAGATCGCCGCGGAAGCCGGCTCCAACAAAATGAGCTTCTACCGCAGCTTCGCCTCCAAGGATGCGTTGGTTACCGAATATCTTCGTGAACAGGAACGCGAGTATTGGGCCTGGTGGGACGAGGCCGTGGCCCGACATCCCGGAGATCCCCGCCGCCAGGTCGAAGCCCTGTTTGAAGCGCAATTTGAAATCGCCCTGACCAACAGCTGCCGTGGCTGCGCACTCGGCAATGCGGCGGCGGAAATCTCCGACGACGAAGACGAATTGAGCACGCTGGTACGCGCATACAAGGAAAAGGTGCGCCGGCGCCTGCATGGCATGGCAAGCGCCATGGGAGCGCGCGACCCGGAGCGTCTGGGCGATGCGCTCATGTTGCTGCTGGACGGCGGATATTTCACGCGCCTGGTTTTCCCGCTGGGCAGCGGACCGATTTCCGCGGCTCTGCCCGCCGTGCGCGCACTCATCGACGCGCACCTGCCTCCGAGGCGTTCCGCCGACGCCCTCCCCGATGCCGCGCAGACCGTGGCAGCCGGAAAATAATCATTAGACACTTGCGCCATCCCGTCCGCTGGGTGGCACTGCTCTGCCTCTGCGTCTCCTGGGTGCCCACGGAGGCGGAACCCGCCGTGGATGCCGCTAAGCCGGATGCCCCTGCGGTGGATACTGCCGCCGTGGATCGCGTCGTCGCGGAATGGCTGGCGAGTACCGGTGCCCCCTCGGCGTCCATCGCCATCGTGCGGGACGACCGATTGGCGTATGCGCAAGCGTATGGCGACGCCAGGCTGAATCCAAAGGTGCCGTCGACGGGTGCCACAAGTTATCCGATCGACTCGGTATCGAAGGAATTCACGGCCACCGCGGTCCTGCTGCTCGCGGAGCAAGGCAAGCTGTCCCTGGATGATCCCATGGCGAAATGGTTTCCCGAGCTGCGCGCGGCAGCTGCCGTCACGCTTCGCCAGCTGCTCACGCACACCAGCGGAATCAGGGACTACTGGCCGCAGGATTTTCTCACACCCGAAATGACCCGGCCGACGACCCTTGCCGCCATCATCGATGAATGGGTACAGCGCCCGCTCGACTTCGAGCCGGGAACGGATTGGCAATATTCCAATACGGGTTATGTGCTCGCAGGCGCCGTCGTGGAGAAAGTGTCGGGCCAGCCCTTGTTCGAGTTTCTGAGCCGTTACGTGTTCGAGCCGCTGCGGATGACACAGGTTACCGAGTATTCGCCGACCGGAGCGGCCGCGCGAGTCGCAGGCGGCGATGCTGCGGGCTATACGCGCCACGGCTTGGGTCCGATAGTTCCGGCGCCGAAGGAGGGGTCGGGCTGGCTATTCGGCGCGGCGAGTCTGGTGATGCGGCCGACCGATCTTGCCCTGTGGGATTTGAGCCTGATCGACCGCTCGCTTCTCAAAGCGGAATCGTACAAGTCGGAATTCGAGCCGGTGGTATTGAAGTCCGGCCGTACTCAGGACTATGCCCTCGGACTCGAGGTGGCATCCGTCCAGGGACGGTTGCGCATTGGTCATTCGGGCGCGGGCTCGGGTTTCCTCGCAGACAATCGCCTCTGGCCGCGGGAGCGGACCGCCATCGTGGTTTTGACCAACAACGATTGGGCGGATCCGTCCGACTTGACCGACCGCATCGCCTTCATCGTGCTTCCGCCGACTCCTGAAGAGGCGCGCGTCCGGCAGATCTTCCAGGCGTTTCAGGAGGGCAGAGTCGACAGAGGGTTATTTTCTACCGTCGGCAACTTCTATTTGACGGCCGCGGTACTGGCGGATATGAGATCGAGCTTGAGCCCGCTGGGTTCCCCCCGCCTGATCCAGCTCGAACATGAGGCCCGGCGCGGCGGCATGACCACTCGGCGCTGGAAAATCCTCTGCCCCGGGGCACGACTCGAGGCGATCGAGCGCAGCCATCCCGATGGCAGGATCGACGAGTTCATGATCGCCAAAAGAGAAGACTAGTCGCGTTGCTGAGCCTGTGCCGCTTCGAAATCCGGCAGCCTTCCCGCAATCCAGCGCCAGAGCGACGCCACCGGCCCCATGAGTTCGCGGCCAAGCGGCGTCAGTTCATACTCGACGCGGGGTGGTACTTGCGGATACAGCGTGCGGGTGAGCAAGCCGTCTCGCTCGAGTGCTCTCAAGGTGTGCGTGAGTACCTTTTGACTGATACCCTCGACGCGTTCGAGCACGCGGGAGAATCGCAACGGGCCGTTCACTTCCGCCAAGATGCGCAGCACGGACAGCGACCATCTCCCGGTGATTCTTTCCAACACTCCTCGCACCGCGCGGTCCTCGGCCTGCGTCAGCGTTTCGTGGAATTTGAACGGCTCAGAAGCCAGGTTAGTTACCATTCGGTATGTATAGCTTGATTGGGTCCTTTATTTCAAGTCAGCACCATCATTTTCCGCCTGCCGGGCCCATTAACGGATCTTAACAATCCGACCACTCGTGTTTAATGGCCGCGGGCCCAGGGTGGCGGGCATGAAATGGCTACCCTCTGGGCCGGCGCTCATCGGCGCTGTCTGCGCATTGCTCGCAGGATGCAGCGTGGGTCCCACTTACAAACGGCCGGATATCGCGTTGCCGACGCAATGGCACGAATCAGCCGGCGCGGACGCCGGCGCATCGGCCTCGGTTTGGCCCGCGGCCGAATGGTGGCATGGCTTCGGATCGGCGAAGCTCGACGAATTGATTGCCGAAGCCGAGCGCAACAACGACGACCTGGCCGGCGCCATTGCCCGCGTTCAGGAAGCGGATGCGCAGGTGCGCATCGCCGGGGCCGCGCTGCTGCCTTCGCTCGATCTTGGAGCCACCGGCACGCGCCAGCGCGCACAGACGGCAAGTTTGGGTGTGGGTGGCCGAGTGTTCAACGTTTTCAATTCCGAGTTTAGCGCGAGTTACGAACTCGATTTCTGGGGCAAGAATCGGGCCCTCCGCGATGCCGCGCGCGCGGCCGCGACGGCCAGCCGTTACGATCGGCAAACCGTCGCGCTCACGGTGGTCAGCAGCGTCGCCACCACGTATTTTCAAGCGCTCGAGCTGCGCGACCGCATCCAAGTGGCGCAACAGAATCTCGAGAACGGCCAGAAGATCCTCAACGGCTTCAGGCTCGAGCTGTCGGCCGGCACCGCCACGGGACTCGACGTCGCTCAGCAAGAAACCACGGTGGCGATACTGAACGCCGCGATTCCGCCGCTATTGCAGCAATTCCGCCAAACCGTGTATGCGCTGGCCGTGCTCATCGGCGAGACGCCCGAATCGGTCGACGTCGATACGGGCACGCTCAACGCGATGTCGAGCCCGGCCGTCGTCGAAGGTCTGCCGTCGCGGCTCCTGTCGCGCCGTCCGGATGTGGCCTCGGCGGAACAACAGCTGATCGCCGCCAACGCGGATATCACCGTCGCCCGGGCTGCTGTATTTCCCAACATTCAGCTGACGGCGGGCGGCGGCTACCAGAGCCAGGCGCTTGCGTCGTTCGTGAATCCGCGCAACCGGGTGTACGCGGTCAGCGCGGGTCTGACTCAGCCGATCTTTCACGGCGGCGCGCTCCGTGGCCAGGTGGCCTTTAGCAAGGCGCGCTATACCGAGCTGCTGACCACCTACCACAAGACCGTGCTCACGGCGTTCAGCAACGTCGAAGGCGCATTGGCGGCGGCCCAACAAACCGCTGAGCAGCAGAAACGGCAGCAGGAGGCGGTGGCCACGGCCCGGCGCGCCTATGAATTCGCGCAAAAGCAAATGTCCGCAGGAACGGTGAACATTCTGACCGTGCTCAATACGGAAAACGCGCTGTTCACCGCGCAGGACCAGTTGGTCCAAGTGAATTTTCTCCATCTGCAGGCGTTGGTGGATTTGTTCACCGCGCTCGGCGGCGGTTGGAATCAAGGGTGACGCACAGATGAAACATCTCTCTGGAATTCGCAAACACCCGTGGGCTTGGGGGACCGTTCTGGCGGTGTTGCTGCTGCTTGCGTGGCGCGCGGTGGTTCAGAGCCGAGCCGATGCCGCCTCGCGCAATGCACCGGGGGCAACGTCGCCGGCGATCGCGGTCGACACCGCGGCCGTCACGCACGCCGACGTGCCGATTTATCTGTCGGGGCTGGGCACGGTTCAGGCTTTCTATACGGTGACCGTGACCGCGCGCGTGGACGGCGAGCTGCAGAAAGTCGCATTCACGGAAGGTCAAACGGTTCACAAAGGCGACCTATTGGCGGAAATCGACCCCCGTCCGAATCAGGCCGCGTACGCCCAATCCGTCGCCACCAAGGCCAGGGATACGGCCCAGCTCGCGAACGCCAAACGAGATCTGGAGCGCTACACGATTTTGCAGCCGCAGGATTTGGCAAGCAAGCAGACCGTCGATACCCAGCGCGCGCTGGTCGATCAGCTCGCGGCACAGATCCAGGTCGACCAGGCCGTGATCGACAATGCGCGCACGCAGCTCGACTACACCCGCATCACGTCCCCGATCGACGGCCGCACGGGCATACGCTTGGTGGATCCGGGCAACATCGTGCACGCGGCGGCGACCACGGGCATCGTCGTCGTGACGCAGGTGCAGCCCATTTCGGTGATCTTCACGTTGCCGGAGGAGGATTTGACTGCGGTCGGTGCAGCGCTCGCCGCCGGCGCGGTCAGCGTCACGACCGTCTCGCGAGACAGCAGTACCGAACTCGATCGAGGCACCGTTACGTTGATCGACAATGAGATTGACCAGACCACCGGTACCGCGAGATTCAAAGCCACGTTCGGCAACGCCCACAACACACTTTGGCCCGGGCAGTACGTCAACGCCCGTGTGCTGGTGCGCACCGAGCGCAATGCGCTGACGCTGCCGACGACAGCGGTGCAATTGGGGCCCAACGGGCCGTTCACCTATGTGGTGAAACCGGATTCGACCGTGGAGGTCCGGCAGCTGAAAATCGGCGAGGAAAGCGACGGCATGACCATCGTCAGATCCGGCCTCGCATTGAATGAGCGTGTCGTGACCAGCAATCAATACCGTCTGCAGGCGGGCACGCACGTGCGTGCAGTGACCGCTGAAGCCTCCGCCCGAACAAAAGCGGCCGCCAAAGCGTCATGAGCATTTCAGAACCATTCGTCCGGCGTCCGATCGCCACCTCGCTGTTGATGGGAGGTATTTTCCTGGTCGGGCTCGTGGTGTACCCGCTGTTGCCGGTCGCGCCTCTGCCGCAGGTCGACTTCCCCACCGTTCAGGTCAGCGCGCAGCTGCCGGGCGCCAGCCCCGAGACCATGGCCGCGACGGTCGCGCAGCCGCTGGAATACCAGTTTGCGCAGATCTCGGGCTTATCGCAGATGACCTCGACCAACTTGCTCGGCAGCAGTCAGATCACGCTGCAGTTCGATCTGAACCGCAACATCGACGGGGCCGCGCAGGACGTGCAAACCGGAATCTCCGCCGCGGCCGGCCAGCTGCCGAAAAACCTGCCGACACCGCCGACCTACCGCAAGGTCAACCCCGCCGACTCGCCGATTCTGATCTTGTCGGTGCAGTCGGACGTGCTGCCGGTCACCACTGTCGACGACTACGCCGAGAACATACTGGCCCAGCAGATTTCCCAGATACCGGGAATCGCGCAGGTTTCCATCGGCGGACAGCAGAAGCCGGCGGTACGCGTACAAATCGACCCCATCAAGCTGGCCGCGCTGGGTTTGCAAATGGAGGACGTGGCCGGCGTCATCGCGGCAGCCACGGTCGACGCACCGAAGGGTTCGATCAACGGACCGAAGCGCAGCATGACGATATACGACAACGACCAGCTGCTGAAGGCCGCCCCCTGGAACGATGTGGTCGTGGCCTACAAGAATGGCGCCCCGGTGCGCATCCGCGACATCGGAGTTGCGGTCGACGGACCGGAGAATACGCTGCTGAGGGCCTGGCAGAACGGCCACAACGGAATCTTGCTGCTGATTTACAAGCAACCCGGCGCCAATGTCATCGATTCGGAGCGGCGCGTCGAGGCGCTGCTGCCGCATGCGCTCGCTTCCGTGCCGCCGTCGATCAAAGTGAACACGGTGGCCAACCGCACCACCACCATCACGGCCGCCGTGAAAGACGTGGAGTTCACGCTTGTGCTGACCATCGCACTGGTGGTGATGGTGATTTTCCTATTCCTCCGCAATGCCTGGGCGACCATCATTCCCGGAGTCACCGTGCCGCTGGCGCTGCTCGGCACCGCGGCCATGATGTACGTTCTCAACTACAGCCTCGACAACCTGTCGCTGATGGCGTTGACCATTGCCGTCGGCTTCGTGGTCGACGATGCGATCGTGATGCTGGAGAACATCTATCGGCATATTGAAGAAGGCCTGTCGCCTTTGGAAGCGACCCTCAAGGGCGCCGGCGAGATCGGCTTCACCATCCTCTCCATCAGCGTCTCCCTGATTGCCGTGTTCATTCCCTTGCTGCTGATGGGCGGCATCATCGGCCGGCTGTTCCGCGAGTCGTGGCTCTGACGCTGTCCCCGACCATGTGCGCCTTGTTCTTGCGCGACGAGAAACACGCGAAGCACGGCAAGGCCTATATGGCGATCGAGAGAGCCTTCGATCGCCTATTGGCCGGGTATACGCGCGGTCTGGATTTTTGCCTGGATCACAAGCGCGCCACCTTGATGGTGTTCCTGATCACGGTCGCGGCGACCGTCTTCCTGTACATAGAGATTCCGAAGGGTTTCTTTCCGCAGCAGGATACCGGCATCATCTCGGGCTTGTCCGATGCGCCCCAAGATATTTCGTTCGACGAGATGGTACGCCGGCAGCACCTCCTGCTGGATATCGTCGCCAAGGATCCGGACATCGAGAGCTACGGCACCGGGATCGGCGGCAGCCGGCCCATCAACAACGGTTTCGTCGTCATCGGCCTGAAGCCGCGCGATAAACGCGGTGCCAGCGCCGATCAGATCATCAATCGTCTGCGGCCGCAATTGGCGCAGGTGCCCGGCGCGACCCTGTTCATGCAGGCGGCGCAAGACCTCAATGTCGGCGGCCGGACGACCCGTACGCAGTATCAATACACCGTTCAGGATTCGGACATCAACGAGCTCAATGAGTGGGCGCCGAAGCTGCTCGCGGCCCTGCAGAAGTTGCCGATGTTGCGCGACGTGGCCTCCGATCAGCAGACGAACAGCGGCATGCTGTCGCTCGAAATAGACCGCGATCAGGCCGCACGCTTCGGTATCCAGCCGGCCGCCATCGACCAGGCGCTCTACGATGCCTTCGGCCAGCGCCAGGCAGCGCAGTTCTTCACCCAGGCCAACAGCTATCACGTCGTTCTGGAGATCACTCCGTCGCTGCAGACCGATCCCGCCTCGCTCAACAAGCTCTACTTGAAATCGGCGTTGACCGGCCAGATGGTGCCGCTCTCGGCGATGACCAAGTACGACACTCAGCACGTCACCTACCTGTCGATCCAGCATCAAGGACAGTTTCCGGCCGTGACGCTGTCGTTCAATCTCGCGCCGGGGGCGGCTCTCGGCGATGCCGTCGATGCCATCACCCGCGTATCCGCGACAATGCGTCTGCCCGCCACCGTCACCGGCAATTTTCAGGGTACCGCGCAGGCCTTTCAAAGTTCTCTGAAGAGCCAGCCCTATCTGATTCTTGCGGCGCTCGTGGCCGTGTACATCATTCTCGGCATGCTCTATGAGAGCTACATTCATCCGCTGACGATTCTCTCCACCCTGCCCTCGGCGGGCGTCGGCGCACTGCTCGTGCTATTGATACTTCATATCGATCTGTCCGTGATGGCCCTGATCGGCATCATCTTGTTGATCGGCATCGTGAAGAAAAACGGCATCATGATGGTGGACTTCGCGATCCAGGCCGAGCGCGAGCAGCATCTGTCGCCGCACGACGCCATACGTCAGGCATGCCTGCTGCGCTTTCGACCCATCATGATGACCACCATGGCGGCCTTGCTCGGCGCGCTGCCCTTGGCGCTCGGCCGCGGCACCGGCTCGGAGCTGCGTCAGCCGCTGGGCTATACCATGGTCGGCGGCCTGATATTGAGCCAGGCATTGACTCTGTTCACGACGCCCGTCGTGTACCTGTACCTGGATGAGTTGAGTCTGCGACTCAAACGCCGGCGCCGCCAAAAGCACCCCGACGCGCCCACCCTAGAGCCGCCGCCGCGGTCGGCCGATCGCGCGGCACCGCCGCTCGAAGGGACCACATGAAGATCCTGCTGGTCGAAGACAACGAGCGCGTCACTCAGTTCGTCCTCAAAGGGCTGCAAGAAGCCGGGCATACGACCGACCACGCAGGCAACGGCCGCGACGGCATGTTTCTCGCGGCGAGCGAACCCTACGATGTGATCATCATGGATCGGATGCTGCCGGGCGGGATCGATGGCCTTGCCATCATCGAGGTGCTGCGCAAGGCCGGCAAGCGCACTCCGATTCTGATTTTGAGCGCACTCTCGGAGGTCGACGACCGCATACGCGGACTGCGCAGCGGCGGCGATGACTATTTGACCAAGCCCTTTGCGTTCGGCGAGCTGCTCGCGCGCATCGACGCCTTGCATCGCCGCGCACAGGCCATCAACACCGAAATCCCCCTTAGCGTAGGCGACTTGCATATGGATCCGTTGACGCGCAAGGTAACACGCGGCGATCGGGCGATTACGCTGCAGCCGCGCGAGTTCAAGCTGCTCGAGTACCTGATGCGCCATGCCGGTCAGGTGGTCACGCGCACCATGCTGCTGGAGAACGTGTGGGACTATCACTTCGATCCTCAGACCAATGTCGTCGACGTGCACATCAGTAAATTGCGGCAGAAAATCGATGCCGAATTCGAGCGTCCGCTGCTGCGCACCGTGCGCAATGCCGGATACACGGTGACGGCGGATGATTAGGATGCTGCGCTCATCCGCGCTGTCGCTGGCGCTCACCTATGTGGCACTGGGGATTGTCGCCCTGGTGCTGTTCGCGGCGCCTCTGTGGTATGCCTGGCAGGTGACGATCCAGGACAGCCGCACGGAACTTCTGCAGATCGATTCGCAACGCCTGGCCGAAGTCCTCCGGCGCGAAGGCGCACAAGGCGCGAAGGCCTTCATCGACGCCCGCGTGCGCATGCAGATCGCCGGCGAGAGAATCCTTCTGCTGACGGACGCCTCGCTGCATCCACTCTCCGGGAACCTGCCGGCCTGGCCCTCCAACGTGCCTACGGAACCCGGGAGCTACAGGGTCAAGATTGAATTGGGCGATCGCGGCGTGCAAACGGCCCTGGTGCACGTCGCCACGTTGGGCGGCTACAATCTGCTGGTCGGCAGGGACAACTCGCTCTTTGCGCCGCTGCAAACGCGCTTCTGGTACGGCTTGGCCGCCGCCGTCGCCGTCCTGTCCATCGCCGGTCTCATGATCGGTCTCATCACCCGCCGCGCGCTCCTGACGCGCATCGACAGCATCCGTCAGACCGTATCGGCGATCATTCACGGCGATTTGAAGCACCGCCTGGCGACGCATCTCAACGACGACGAACTCGACACTCTGTCGCGCACCATCAACGGAATGCTCGAACAGATCGAACTGTTGGTGCACGGCNNCACGACCTGCGCACGCCGCTGGCCGAGTTGCGCTCCCGGCTCGAGGAACTGGCGCTCATTCGGCCGCCCCCCGAGCAGGCCTTCGCTGAAATCGACGGCGCCGTCGCGGACGTCGACCGGGTGATCCGCATATTCGACGCCCTCCTCCGGCTCGCGGAAATCGATGCCGGCCTGCGCCGCTCCGGCTTCGTGGCGCTCGACGTAGCCGACCTTGCGGCAAATGCCGTGGAGTTCTACGCACCGGCCGCGGAACTGAAAAATATCGATCTCGCGTTTCGATCGGATGGACCCCTGTCGGTATCGGGTGATCCGGTTCTGCTCGCTCAGGCACTGAGCAATTTGATCGACAACGCGCTGAAGTATGCGCCTGTGAACGGCTCGATCGAGGTAGCGGTGGTCAGGCGCAGCGACGGCACCGCCCAGGTTTCGGTGTCGGACGATGGCCCGGGAATCGCCGATTCGGAAAAGTGCAAAGTGGTGGAACGCTTCTATCGCGGCGATGCGAGCCGCGGCACTCCGGGCGTCGGCTTAGGGTTAAGTCTCGCGCAGGCGGTGGCCAAGCTGCATGGCAACGCCCTCGAGCTGTCGGACAGGAACCCGGGCCTGCGCGTTGCGATCACCCTTCCGTTCGATGCGGCGAGCCTGGTGGCGCTCGCGGCGCCGCAGCAAGAGACCGCGACCGGGGCGG
>WNFL01282196.1_pt2 | contig 12408 bp, 16 predicted proteins | sample 5400361 | NCBI WGS metagenome assembly WNFL01 (sample SAMN13153351, study PRJNA577476) | soil metagenome | isolation source: 40 cm soil on Douglas fir-dominated hillslope | place: USA:California | collected 2013-09-17
CGCACATAATGCTTACCGCCTGTCTCGCTGCGTTCCCCCTCATCTTCGTTACGGTTGCCGCTGCCGGGGAACCCAAGGTCCTCGAGATCACCGTCGGTGGCGCGCCTCCAAACCAGATTTCGTTCCAACCCAACAATGTGTCTGCTGAACCCGGCGACATTATCCGATTCTTCTTCAAGCAGAAGAACCACACAGTCACTCAAACGTCCTTTGCGGACGTCTGCTACCCTCTCCTCGACGAGTACACCCACAAGCCCGTCCTCGATACCGGTTTCATGCCCGTCCCCCCTGAGAAGATGGATAATTTTCCCTACTTTGACTTCCCTGTGCTGCACATGGAACCATCCTGGTTTTATTGCAGGCAGACACGCCATTGTGGACAGGGTATGTTGAACCACGCTAGATCAAGTCAGCGCTTGCTCATTGCTCTCTAGGGATGATCTTCGCGGTAAACGCCCCAAAAGAGGGTGAGAAGACCTTCGAAAACTTCCAGAAGAATGCATTGGCTTTTGGTGCGAAGGAAGTTCAATCATCTACCCAGTCGTCTTTGGCACCTACGGCGACCCAGGCCTATACTATGACCAATGCCATGACCAACACCGCCACCTACAGCAGTGAAACTGAACTTCCTGCCCCCATTCCTACCGAATCTGAAGGCGCTCTTCACCGCGTCATTGTCGGCGCCAATGGCACCCTTACCTTCTACCCTCAGTTCGTCGCTGCCAAACCCCAAGACACCATCGTATGTGAAACCGGTATTTGAAAAAGTACCCGATGTTGATATAAACCCCAATAGGTTTTTGAGTTCCAAACGAAGAATCACACGGCAACGCAGTCCTCTTTCGATGCTCCTTGCCGCAAGCTCGAGTTTACCTCGAATGAGAAGGGCTTCGATTCTGGCTTCAGGCCTGTAGCAAATGGCACGAGTGAATTCCCTACCTACAACGTCACTGTCAAGGATGGGGAGCCAATCTGGGTGTACTGCAGGCAAGACAAACACTGCGGCCAGGGTATGGTCTTCGCCGTCAACCCCCCCTCGGAACAGAAATTCACAGAGTTCGTCGCCCTTGCCAAGGCCATTAACGGTACTTCGTCCAACCAATCCCCGAGCCAACCAGTGAGCAATGGTTCTTCGAGTGGTGCCGTTCCCACCGTCCGCGCCAGCATGGCGTTCGCTGCCTTCCTCGTTGGCGGCTTGTTCGTTCTCACATTCTAGACCACTCTGGACGCTCAATGACAACAACGAGTAAACTTCGGACACTCAAGTGACTTGACTGTAATTGCCCCCCTTCTCCTAATTTCCTTTTTCATGTTGTCTCCATCATGTGCGCTAAGCGCAGCCAGCGTAATTGGTTCCCTAGCCAAGTACGTTTATCTGAAAATTCTTGGTTACATGTTACCTCTCCCTCAAACTCCCCCGCCCTCCACTCTTCCTGTTTATTACCTATATTCTTAATGGACATCTTGTATCCATAACTGCGAAGGGACCCACTGCCTGTTGGCCTGCATGATTGTTGAGAGGACAACGAACGAACAATCGGAGTGCACCAGGGACTCCAGCAATATATGACTAGAAATCGCATCCAGTCGGGAGGGTGTAAGAGAATCTTGCGAACTGACCCGGTTCTACGGAGTTTACGACCGTACTCGTATTTTATTACTTGGTTGTGTGACTGTCTATCTGGTTTGTACTGGTGGTGCTTGCTCCTTCTGTCTCTCTTCTCTCATTTAATCCTGCTCACCAGCCTCGCCAAGGCAAAGCGCACCTAGAAGCCGGGTGCTTCCTTACGCGCGAGAACGACAGGGGCCTGAGCCAGTGAGCTAGTGACAAACACATATGGTACGCAATTCTCGTGTGGAGATTGTCCAAGTCCCATTACTAACAATCCATATGTTTACATACGATGGACTCGAACTGGTTGACACCTTGCGGGCACTGCCGTACGGGCTTTGCCATGCATCGTTGGTTGTTGACCCATGCGCGTCGGAATACTCGCGGTGCCTAATCACAATTAACATCTGGGGACCTTATGGTATGGATCGCTGTCCCGAACGATACGCTTCGGGACCCGGCCTGTTTTATCCGAATAGTTTGTCGCATCAATGTACGCACCTCTAACAAGCTCATTTTGTCGGGATGAAGGTACAATGTAAATTTTTCTACTCCTACCCACGTGCGAGCTTCCCAAAAAATGCCTGTAAAGTCAAGTCAAGCGGTTCACTGGGCTAATCGCCGTCATTGGCACATGCCTTGTCAAGCCGATCCGGCCCACAGGTAGGTTGAAATACAAATTTGTATTTACATGTTGCACCCGACGCCAAGCAGTCCTCTAGAGGGGAATGATTTGGGCCTTTTCCCGCTCCCTAATCTCCCCCGATGTCCCTTAACCCTTTCCCTATATACCACTGAATATTTCAACCTTGTCTTCCGACTTGGCGGCTAAACGTCACCCTATTGCACTCACAACAACTACTTACCTCACAGAACCACACACCACCTATTGAGGCTTCGGCTTAGGATCTAGGGTAGGGTTTAATAATGTGAGGGGAAGGGTTAGAGAATCATTGGGTCGGTAATTTCTTCAACATCCCTCTCCAAGAACCTTGAAACCTGGCCGGTTGTCTAGTAGGTCATATATACTCGATGTTACATGGACTTTTTGATGCAAATTTGAATCATTTTTATATATCTAGTTGGATTTTTGGCGAGAATCCGGCCAAACCATTTGAAGACCTACCATTAATTTAGGCGTCTTCTCGGGGTCCTGATGCGCATTGCGCTGACGGTCTTGTCGAATTCTGTATGGATATTCATCTGACCAAAGCCGAACCTCAGCCCGCGGAGTCGAGTGTCGGAATTCCTGAGCCAGGAACAGCAGGTTCTGTCGGATTTCAGATCAACCTTCTGTTAAGAATGACAGGGGTCCTTTGCGGGTCCCCCTGATCACTCTTCAACGGTCGTTTTTCGGTAATGGTTATGTGCTTCTGTAATGGCACGGAGGCTTGTTCGCGACCCTGCATATGACCGACGCTCGGTCGCTAGCGTAACATACTTCCGGCATTGATTGTTTGCAGGTTAGAGGTGTGGGCGATCTCCCGCATTATCGACGCATTGGGCATCGACACCTCCCGTGAAGACGCGTAGGGGCATGGCTCCAATACTCATCCTGTGCCCATGAAAGAGGACTACTCACCTTAACAGGTGACATTGCATGTCTTGAGGCATCGCTGTTGTCGTGGACGCCAATGACGGCGCCCCTAGGCCTGTTGAACGATGCCACATTGCCCAAATGCTTGAGACGGCGTCCCTCATAAACGTTGCTATACTGCTCAAATGCTTGTGCGTCAAGTCTCTTGGGTGTGGATTAGGTAGAAGTACGATTTGTCGCACCTCTGTACATGGCCACAAAAGCCGCATTTTTTAGTGGGAAAATGTTGTACAATGTCAAAAGGGCAAGTGACACGAGAAGTCAGAACCTTAATAACCCCACAACCCTTTTTCCATTTATTCAGAGCCAGGTATTTTCAAAAAATTCGCGTCCTCAAAGGACTGCCTTATGGCTGTACCATAAAGGTGTCAAGGTGTTGGCCTCTCCCTCTCCCGAGTCGGCATCCACACGCGATATACAGCTCAGTAAGTGTCTAGGCGCATCCAACACGATGCCAAAGCGCGAGAAGACGCCCTCTCCATCTCGAGATGAGCCAAAGTGAGCACTCGTTGTTGATCGCGTTCCACTAGATCAATGCTGACTCGTAGAACCCATGCTATTTAACAGATACTTCACTGTAGTCCACCCATGGCCTGGTCATCTCGATCTGTCCTTGCCAGGCGACGGGAAAAAAGTAAGTGTTTATGTGGCATCATCGTCGCCTTCGATGAGATCTACAACGATACTGACCTCGTCCTAGATGTGCAAATGGCTAGCCGGTGAGAATGCTCATGTCCAGATGTGGCGTACCAAACACTGAACATCAAAAGCCGCTTGCGGAACAAGCGACCCAATTATATCATTCTTTTATCGACCTGATGTACGTGTCATCTCCTTACCCAAAATTAAAACCTTTGGTTGTCAAGCCACATTTAGCCACACGGATCCGTTCTTCCGTTCTTCCGCTCTTTCGTGCTTCCGTGCTTCCGTTTTCCGTTCTTCCATTCTTCCATCCTCCTAATTGCTGCTTGTAGAGTCCCGGCCTGTGCATCATCGAGATCGTCAAGGAATGGGCTGAGCAACATGCTCGAAGACTGCTTGGTTGCCATTCGTGGCATGAATTTCTCCACAACAAATCCAATACCGCAAGCAATGCGACTTCTGTTTTCTATTCCCATTACGCGAGCCACAGAGAAGTCCAGAAAATGGGTACGTGATATCGCTTGTTCTTCTCATTTCCGTCTTTAATCATATCCGTAGGATGGAAGAGAGTAGGTTCTGTTTCGTCTCCGTGGCGTCAACTATTTCCTCATGGAGTATAGGTCGACCTCGATGACTCCTGGTTTGATTCTCACGAGGAACGCTTTGTCAAACCCTATCCGCGCCCGACCTGGTGCCCTCCTCCTGCACACGATACAACAGGCCATTCTTTCTGCCGCGCTCTACCAGTCAACCTGTTCCCGGAAGGGGGCTCTGCCAATGCCCCCGCTATCCCAGGTCTGTTCTGCCAATGAACATCCTCCACTACCTCGACCAACCAATTCTTTCTCCAGTTGGCTCTAAGCAATGGATCGACAAGAAGGCGACCACACCCGCCCTTACAACGCCCGACGAATCGCTAATTTCTCCAACTTTCGATGACGATTGGGGACCAAGTGAGGGGTATCGTTGTATAGTGTACCTTCCACTGATCATTGAATTGATAGCTGGCAGTATTTTCGAATCCAACGACCCCACCATGGTGACGGAAAATCCTTGGGACGAACGTGAGATGTCTCGCGGCAGCTTTCTAAATTCTGTGCTCACATCCGCTGGTAGCTGAAGAGGGTGGGGACACCATGTTAATCTCCGACTTGCCAATCGCATCCTTCGATAGAACTGTCGACTCCAAGAGTTTGTGTCCGCACCATGGGCAGACCTGCAAGAAAGGTCTCTGTGATTGGCGCGCTAAGTATGCGAAGAAGATGGAAAGGGAGTGTGGTTATCCAAAGGGTCCGTCCAACAGCAAGAACTACAACCCACGCCGAAATAATAGTTGGAATCACTCGGGCAACCCCCCACCAGGTGATTCCCTTAATGGCGGTAACCGCGATGGGACTCAGACGGATGTTCGCGGTTCCGCTCGTGGCACACCCACCACTCGTGGTACGGCTCCCCCTCGTGGTAATGCGTGGAGTCGCGGGCGACCTACCGCATTCGCTCCCAATAGGACGCATCAACCATCGGCTTCGACCCCTGGTCAGGGTAATGGAACCGGCCGCGGGGGACAACCCGCCTGGGCTCCAGCCCGCGGTCGCAAGGCGACCTGAGATGCCAGCTCTTGTATATTCTCGAAGTTGAAGACGAAGCCCGGTGCTCATCGAGAAAACAGACCGTTGACGGCTACTTGCTATTCTAGTTAACTTGTTCTCTTGCTCCCCTTCGTCTATCAGGCCTACTAGATCATGCTCAATTGTGCCTGCGCTTCTGTGCGTTCATGTGAATTTAAACACTATTGCCATTATAACGATAAGCGCGGCATACCCCGCCTTCAAGGAAAGGTTGCATACAGAACAAGGAATAATCTGGGCGAAGCCCATAGCCAACCCCAAGACTCGCATGAAAGTTGTTCTAAGATTACGTGACAAAGTAGATATCGAGCGAGTGACGGTAGTTAGGATATAACCAAGCAATAAGTGCGCGCCAGACGGGAACCAAATGTGTGAAGATGAAATCAGAAGACGGAGAAGTGAATGTCCATAGTCCCAATGTGCGCATTAGGCAAGTATCTAAAAAGGAACCAGACTAAGAGGCGACAATGGTTAGTGATTGAAGTCCTTGAGCAGCGACCAAGCGCGGAACGGGTATCCCCATACGGCCGAGCGAAAGAAAGAGAGGTCTGGCTGCGGATAGGAAAGGCTATTGTACATGTCACTTTTCAACGGTGGTACAATTGCTTCGACCATTTATGCAAAGAGAGCCATCGATGTAGCCAAGATGGCCAACAATGCACCCGCAACGTGAACACTCGCTTCGACGCTGGAGGCACCTTTCTTAACGGTGGGGGTGGTGTCCGGGGTTCCTTTGACCTCCGTGGATTCGGGGAGAGCCTCGACGTTAAGCACTTGCTGGACCTCAATCTTGCCGCTTCCGAGCATGACTGAGACGCCGACGGACGGGACGCCACCTACGACAACGAAGAGCCATCCGGGGCCTGGGGCCACGATGGCCGCGTTCGGAGGGAGTTGCGAGACGTGGAGGGTGGCACTTCCGTCCTGGTTGGCCGTGTAGGTGAAGTCGAGTTCAGCTGCGCGTTGACCAAAGTTGATGGCGTGAGTCGAGAAACCTGTTTTAATGACCATAACTTTGGTGGACTTCAAGTTGGCGGGGTTACCTGAGAGGTCCTGGCTGCTTAGCTGGACATCGAAGTATTGGCCGCCGTACGTGAGCTTGCTTGGCAAACCCTGGGGCTCTGGACGCCGCTTGTTGTAGTAGAGCGGATAAAATCGTTCAACACGGTACTCCGAAGGGTACTTCGCATTCGTGGTGTAGTCAGGGTGGGGGTTTGAGCCAGCGATGAAGACAGAGCCGTCGGGCAACAGGGTCGCAGTGCTGTGGTACATCCGAGGGATTAGGGAATCCTTGAGGCCGCTGCGGGACCACCTCTTGCCAGAGGACTGAGTAGGGTCAAAGATGACCGGCGAATAGACCGCGTCGTCCGCATACGAATCGTCTACAACCCACGAATCGTTTCCATAACCCGCAACACCAGTGTTGGCGCCGTTTACGACGAGGACCTTGCCGTCAGGGAGGAGGATGGCATTACCCATGACGCGACCCTCAGGGAGCGGATCCTCGTCTTCCCACTTGTTGGAGATCTCCGGAGACATCTTCACACAGCTATCCGAACCAGCGACACGGATGAGAGGAATTCCAGAAGCCCATTGGTTAGGTTGGAGATCAGACCTGTGCTAGCAGGTCAGAGCAGAACTCCTGTGAGACGACCCACGCACCCTCCGCAATACATAACAGTGGCTAGCCACTTATCCGCAACAGTCAAAGGCCACATAAAGTTGGCAGCACTCGCAGGGTAGGTGCGGACTGCGTAAGGAACATTAGGGAGCAAATATTCCTGGTTTGCGACGTGATCATAAATGGTAGCATTGTTGTTGAGGTTGAGAATGAGCTGTCCAGTCGGGAGAAGGTGAGTGATGGGGTAAAGGTTGGCGGGAAGAGTACGCTCGAGTAGAGACATTGGCAGGGGAGTGCCTTTGCTAGGAAAGTACTCATAGGTCGGGTTGTTGTTGTCGGCGCTGTTAATGAACCCACCAAACTTGTTGCCGCCAATGATGATGACTCGTCCGTCCTCGAGGGGCTCTAGTGTAGGGTACCACCGACGCGTTGTCCTGGGTGTTGTGCCAAAGTTGAGAAATGTCAAGAAGGACGCGCAAAGCTAAAATAACTTACAGATCGTCAGCAGCAGAATCGCCCCATTCATTACCGTCGCCAGGAATGAGCGTGCGGACAGCGAAAGCGCCGTCCGCGTTTTGGTAGGGATTGGCCGAGCCATTGGTGAGCGCGGTTCCACCAGGTACGACGGCTTGATTTCCGCCAATGTTGATCAGTCGACCATCACCGAGGTATGCCCCTCCGGCGCAGAAGGTGTTTGTGGTTACGTCCATGGCACGGACTTGATTTGTGAGGAGATCGTACTCAGTAGCCCAGGCGGGGTGGTCATTGACGGTGAGAGGATTGTTTTCTACCTTGTCAACAATGTAGACCTTGTTCGCATTACCCAGGTAGATCTGCTGGGCCGAGACTCCAGATGTACCAATCTCCTCGAAACCACCGAGTTTGTCGCTTGGGGCGACATGAACAGGCTGCCCTGGGTTTTGGGAGCCCTGACGCTTCGCGAGTCGCGACCTGAGGGGACCATTTCGGGGCGCTCGGGGCTTGACTAGTTGGTCAACGCGGCGAGGTTTAAGGGAGGGGTCCCATTCCTGCTGAGCAGCTGCAGTAGCCGCAGAGAGAACGAGGGTGGATAGTAAAAGGAACGACGAGCGAGGGGAAGGTGCTGAAGACATTGTCGTTGTTGTTGTAGGGCAGGCGGCAGTCGTCGTTGGCGTCTTGGCGTCGTTGGCGGCGTCGTTGGCGCTTATACGTGATAAGGCCAGGGATTGGGATTACGGGAAATAAGACTACGAAGTGAGCGTGGGGGTTTGGTTGGACTCTGTGATTGGCGGGGCTGGCGGGGCGGGCGGCGAAGCGATGGCGGGCGGGTGGGGGGATAAAACTCGAGTCTGTTTGGATGTCTGTTTGGGTGCCAAACGGCAACTGCCAACTGGCTTCTGCAATCTATTTCTAGAATAACTTGAAACATCTATTTTCGTAATACGAGTGCGCTGCTCCAAACAACAAATTCTGTGACCAGAACTCGACTCGACTCGACTCGACTCGACGACTAGCTCGTCCATTGTCCAATATTCGGTTACTGTTACTGATGTTCCAGATATTCCAGTATCCATTCACTCAGCATGCGTTCCCATCCTCGGATTTCAACCGGATCACACCAAAAATAGAAAATCAGCCATCCGGTGCTGCGGATCGACCCGCGGTGCCGCACCACGTTCTTTGTGTTGCCACCCATAAGCCGAGGTTTGTTCAGTACAAGGAAATCGAGGAAGACGCAATGTACTGGTCACTCATATTTAAAGTCATCGTCCTCAAACCCGTCGTTCTCTTGAACCGCGTCCTTTCGACGTTTTGACGCTGCAACCATTTCCCTGTCGTGCAAGGCGATTCAACAACTACATTCAGTAAAGGAAATATGGGTGAATTCGCGCACCTCTTCTTCAGAGCTTGGGCACGACCCACATTCTCTCCTTTGAGTCCAACACTCGCCTTGGCACGTTGGGCCTTGCCCATATCCTTCTTCTTCTTCTTTCCGGGTTTCGGAAGCTTCGCCATCCAATCCGGTACTGACTGTCCCGACTGCATGATGACGTTCGCAATCCTGTTCAAATCAGTTTCTTCAGTTACCCTCCCAGACCAGAAGAACAGGACACGACACACGATTTCAAAAAAGGTGCATCTTCGTCTGTAAAATACGTAATGGCGATCCCGTCACGTCCTGCTCTTCCTGTGCGGCCTAGACTCCCAAGGAGATCAGTATAATATGCATCTCGATCGATAAGTGCTCACCAATGCGATGGACATAGCTCTGCACGCTCTCAGGCCAGTCAAAGTTGATCACACCCCTCACTCCTCCAAAATCCATGCCACGGGCCATCACTTCCGTGCAGACCAGCACCCAGACCTCCCCTTTTCGCATGCGCTTCACTACTCCGTCTCGTTCTGCACGTGTCATACCTGCGTGCAGTGCTTCGGCGTTCTTTACTCCCACAAGCAACAGCTCGGAAAGCAACGAGGTCGCACGAGCTTGAGTCGAGGTGAAGACAATGATAGGCGGTGTGTACCCTGCTGGTGAAGTCAGGTACTGGAGGAGCGTCGGAAGTTTGCCTTCTGGTTGTGAGACGTATGTAAGGTTTTGTTTGATATTCGGGAGGGGAGTGTCTCTGCGATGTGGTTAGTTCACCCAGCAAGTATATATATGTATAAAGTAGCTCACTTGAGCCCAACTACAACCCGGATGGGGTCATTCAACATGCCTAGGGCGATTGTCTCGGCGTTCGCAGGCAAGGTCGCGCTGAGGACCGCTTTCTGACACTGGGGGTGTGTACATAGAGCTACAATTTCTTGTGTTTGATCTAAGAACTCCTTGTCGAGTAATCGGTCCGCTTCGTCGAGTATCAGGTGCCGGACGTTATCGAGTTCAAGGTCACCCGCCTGAATAGACGCAACCATTCGCAGTGGAGTACTGATAATAATATCTGCAGGTGTTTTTAGTATGGTTCAATAGGTATCCACCAATGGCACCTACCGACTTTGCTCCTCACAGCCTGATCTTTCAATGTTGCGGCGGTGGCTTTCGAGAACAAAACTACCCTCCATTTTCTCCCTTGAGCAAGCTTCAGAGCCTCGTTGTAGATCTGGGTGGCCAATTCTCGCGTGGGTGAAAGAACCAGGGCTCGAACGCCTCCCTTATTCTTCTCGTCTGTCTTCGCAGCAGGCGCTCCAAGTAATGAAAATACAGGGAGAAGGTACGCCATGGTCTTCCCGGTACCAGTAGGTGAGATTGCAGCCAAATCTCTTCCCTAAAAATCCGGACCTATCAATCCTTTTCGTCTCCGAACGATCGACAAAGACGCACCTCCAGCACAATGGGCACGCCAACGCTCTGAATTCCAGTAGGTATTTCATACCCACACCCCTCTAGATTCTTCCGCAAAATTCTAGGCATCTGGTATCTCTCCTCCATCTCTGTAAACGTCTCCGCAGATGCAGGGACCCGCGTGCCTTTGGTAGTCACTCTGTGTCGTTTGCGCAAGGCTGGTGCAGAGGTCTTGCCCTGCGTTCCTTCGTCCATAGAGGCGCGTTTGCGTTTACGATTTGCACGTGAGGATGAATCGGAATCGGAAGCTTGGTCTGAGCCTTCTTCATCTGACGCGGTATGCTTGGGTTTAGCTTTGGAGGGCACAACAGTGGCGTCCTTTTTGGAAGGTGAGGGTGTAGACTTGGTCTTTTCGCTACGCGCAAATTTGAAGAAATCGAGTGCATCTGGAAGTTCCCTGTCCCCATTCTTCGCAGATTTAACGTCGCTTTTGGTAGAAGAGGGGCCCTTCTACACAGAAAAATCAACGGATACCAGGTTACTAACCAAATGTCGGACTGACAGTGAAGAGTTCAACATCCGCCTTGAACCGGTTCTTGTCGAAACGTGCCCCTCCTCTGGAAAGTATATGGAAAGCCTCCATTAGAATAAGTAAGGGTAGGCAAGAATGCAGATAGATTTTTGATCGCCGTTCTTGGGCAGCCGACGAGTTCAAGTTACTACAAAGGTTCATTCAGGAAGATGAGACATAGTGCAAGTGTGCAGCGTCTAATGATGTTGTTATATGTGTTCATCACTACTGAATGGGTTGGTTGTGACCATAATTGCAGTCCATAGTCTTTAAAATGGATACAATAAAACATTCGCCCCAAAAAAGTGCCTCAACATTTTTTACCATGTTGTGAGCATGCCATTTCATACGACGACCCACGACGATTGCCTGTGTCCACGTCCCAAATTCGGGCCTCCTGCTGTTCGAGATAAAGTTAGGCGGCGAATCAGAGCGCGCTACGCGGAGATAAAGCGACGAACCCAGTCCCCAAGTGGTACGGTTACTAACCATCGAGCGTTTCCTGCTTCTTCTCGTCCGTCACGGCAGGAGTCGGCGATCCCGATCCGTTCTTCTTGCCCCAGCCCATCCGCGATACCAGGTATTCTTCTCCAATAATTTCCACACCTACACGAAGGACATCAACGACTAGGTCTTCGACCCAATCATACTCGTCCCAAATTTCGAGCCAAACGGCTGGGACGGTTTGGGTGATGGTGGTGTGCGCGATGTTATGTTTCAGGTCCACAAGGTATAACACGAATTGTAGTTGTTGTGGTGGAATAGCGGCGGTGGTCGGTTCCATCTCCTCGGAGGTAGGTAGTTTGGGCGCAGGAATCGGCGAAGAGAAGAAAGGCTGGATCCGCAGGAAGACAGAAGAATAAGTGGTGGGGTTACTGGACTTCGTGTCTTCACTTGAGGTTTGTGCCTTGCTCACTTTGGCTTGCAATGTCTCGCTCTTGATCAATTCTTCAAGATCCGCAGCTGCAAGTTTGAGAGCGGTCTCTAGTCCCTCAACAGCACCCATATCCCTTTCCTTACCCGAAGGCCCCTCCACAGGTCGAGATTCGTTTCCTCGATTAACCACAAGGTCGCCACCTTCAACTTGTTCCATAATGCGTGCAAGTGCTCGGTATACGAGAGATTCAACTCCCTCATACCCTTTCATGTCGTGGGATAACCATATTTGAATGACTTCGTGCTCCGCGATGGGAGGTGCCACCGCGTTGATGAGCTCGGTCAACGTAGAGAAACCAACGTTTCGCAGCTCTTGACCTTCATAAAGCATAAGCGTCTTTTGTGTACATAAATAGGCCATTATACCTACCAAGTTTATCCAGTTGTGCATTCTTGACATATCCCATCGCAGTTTCACTCCACTTCTTAGCTTGCTCGTTTGGTAAATGCTTGGCTTGCTCTTCTGCAATCGTCTTCGCCTGTTCAGCTGCTTTGGCGGCGATTGCACTCGCCGTACTCCATGCACTCCCGAACGAACCCCA